>ULRN01007581.1_pt1 | contig 42048 bp, 30 predicted proteins | sample 1955461 | NCBI WGS metagenome assembly ULRN01 (sample SAMEA4835683, study PRJEB28245) | human gut metagenome | biome: gut microbiome; material: fecal sample | place: Denmark | collected 2008 | reverse complement strand
ACCCAAAGGTCGTCTGTTCGAGTCAGGCCTCCGCAACTAAACTAAAGGTCATATCATTACGATATGACTTTTTTTGTTTGTGTACTCCTTATATATTTAGGTATATTATTGTAATACACAATAAAAGGCTTAACTTTGTAGCACGTTGACAATAAATTCCTAAATCGAAAGTCGCACTGATGAAACAACCCCAACAAGATATTGTATCATTCAACAAGTTATATAGGGATTTTGAAAAACGTTTTGTACGTTTTGCAGATTCTTATGTTAGGGATATTTCTGTAGCAGAAGACATTACTATTGAATCTATGATGTATTATTGGGAGAATCGTACTTCTTTGGAAACAGATACAAATGTACCAGCGTATATATTAACTATAATTAAGAACAAATGTTTGAATCATCTACGCCACCAGCGTATTTGTGAAGAATACTCAGAACAAGCCCAAGCGTACTACGAATGGGAGTTGAATACACGTATTAACACCCTGGAAGCATGCGAACCTTATGAATTACTGACTGATGAAATTCAAGAGTTGGTAAATAAGGCGTTGAGTGAAATGCCGGGAAAGACCCGTAAAATTTTCATGTTAAGCCGGTATGAAAACAAGACTTATAAAGAGATAGCCTTACTTATGGATATCTCTGATAAAGGTGTAGACTTTCACATTCAGAAGGCATTGAGGATACTTCGTTGCTATCTAAAAGACTATTTTCCACTTTTTCTTTATTTTTTTTAAAAACCACTAGGAATTCTTCTTTCTGAAGTGCTATCTATATACAGGGACTTAAAAGAACATGTATATGGACCGAAATATTTTACACCGTTTTTTTGCAGGCGAAGCATCTGTGCAAGAAGGCTTATCCGTTAAAAGATGGATGGAGCATTCAGAAGAAAATGAACGTATCTTTCTACAGGAAAGACGTTTGTTTGATGCGCTTATGCTACACGATGAGCAAGAACAGATAAAGCCTACACGTAAACTTCGAGTTCGTACATTGATGACCGAAGTTATTAAGGTGGCAGCAGTTGCGCTATTGGCTATAGCTTGCTATGGTCTATACCAAAACGCACAATCGGAAAAGGAAGATACAATGATGTATATGGTTTCTGTTCCTGCTGGACAACGGACCCATCTTATACTTCCAGATGGCAGTAAAGTATGGCTTAATGCACGCACTACATTGCAGTATCCTGCCAGTTTTAATCGTAACGAGCGTAAAGTATCATTGCAAGGTGAAGCTTATTTTGAGGTCGCTAAAAATACCAAAAAGCCTTTTGTTGTACAAACAACAAAATATAATGTTGAAGTTTTGGGTACAAAATTTAATGTTGAAGCCTATCCAAACACTACGGAGTTTGAGGCGACTTTGATGCAAGGGAAAGTGAAAGTTTCGTCTCAGGAAAACCCGAAAGAGAGTATTACTCTGAACCCAAACGAAAAAGCATGTTTGAAAGACGGAGTTTTGAGAACTGTTTATGTAAATGATTTCTCTTCTTACCGTTGGAAAGAAGGATTAATTTGCTTTAAGAATACTCCCTTTAAATCTATAATGGAAGAGTTTGAAAAATACTATGGAATACAGATTGTGATACAGAATAAATCAATTTTGCCCTATTCTTATAACGGAAAGTTCCGTCAAGCAGATGGCATTGATTATGCTTTGAGTATTCTTCAGCGTGACATACACTTTTCATATGAAAAAGACAGTGAAAAACAAATTATCTATATTCAATAACTTTTAAATTAAGTAGCCTATGATGAACAACAAGATGTGATATTTATAAAAAAGAAAGCCGGCAAGTGCTGCAACACTCACCGGCAAAGATTCAATACAATTTTCCCAATCAAATTAATATTAAATCAATACGAAGGTATGAAAAAAAACACTTTGTCGGAGATATTTTATCCCAAAAATCCCCGATTTAAACAAATCTTTAGAGTCATGCGAATTTCTACATTCTTGCTGATGGCTGGTGCATTATGCTCTTATGCCGGGACTGCGCATTCACAAAATGCAAAAGTCAGCATTCAAATGAATCAAGTGAAACTAGATAAAGTTCTTAACGAAATAGAAAACCAGACAGATTATCTTTTTATTTATAACAATCAGGTAAATATTAATAAATTAACTTCTGTTAATGTTAAAAACAAAACTGTAGCTAAGGTACTTGATGACATGTTAGCAGGGACAGGCATACAGTATGAGCTGGCCGGCGATCATATTATTCTCACTGCTGGTTCATCTGTAAATGTATCTATGTCTCAACAGACACATACTGTTATAGGTCAGGTTGTAGATACAAAAGGAGAAGCTATCATCGGTGCAAATGTGCGCATTAAAGGGACAACAATAGGTACAATTACAGATATTGAAGGTAATTTTACACTCGATGCCAGTCCCAAAGCTATTATTGAGATTTCTTACATCGGTTACCTTACACAAGATATTGCAGTGAACGGAAAGAAAACGCTACGTTGTATTCTTAAAGAAGATACAAAAACGCTCGATGAAGTGGTAGTAGTAGGTTATGGCGTTCAGAAGAAAGCTGACTTGACAGGATCGGTAGCAAATATCAGCGCTGATAAACTTACAACTCAGAGTAATACTAATATTGGGCAAGCTCTGCAAGGTAGAATTGCAGGTGTTGACATTGTATCGCAGGGTGGTGCACCAGGATCTGGCGCACGCATCATGGTTCGTGGTATTGGTACACTTAATAATGCCAATCCTTTGTATATAGTTGACGGTATGTACATGGGTAGTATTGATCATCTTAACCCTAATGACATAGAAAGTATTGATGTACTTAAGGATGCATCTTCGGCAGCTATTTACGGATCGCGTGCTGCTAATGGTGTTATTATCGTGACTACTAAATCTGGTTCTAACACCGAAGGCAAACCTATCGTCGATGTATCGGCAAACATCGGTCTGCAGACTCCATCGAAATATCTAGATATGCTGAAAGCAGAAGATTGGGCACGTTTAACTACTGTATCAAGAAATGCTATTGGTGCCAAGCCTTTGGAAATGAGCCAGAATATACAGGAAGATAATGACTGGCAAGACATAATGATGGGACCTGCCCTTATGCAGAATTACAATCTGACTGTGCGTGGCGGAACTAAGTACTTCACTTACTATACAGGCCTTGGATATGTTAATCAGGATGGAACTATTAAAGGTACTAACTTTGAACGTTTCAATGCTCAGTTTAAATCAGAATATAAGCGTGGCTTTTTTACATTCGGCAACAATGTAGTATTTACTGCTTATCAAAGTAATCCGTTATATGGATATGCACGCGGTGGATATCTTGGCATTATTCTGCAGTCAATCCCTTCACTTAGAAAATACGATCCAGAGAACGATAAAAGCGGTTATGGTAAAGTGTATGGTGATGCGACTGACGTACCTAATCCATTGGGTATTCTCGATGAAAACATAACTCAGCGTGCTTCTAATACGTACAATGCTTACATTAATCTGTATGCTGAGTTGAAACTTCCGTTTGGTTTGAAATATCGTATTAATGCAACGCCAGACCTTTCGTTCGATCGTAATACGGCTTATGAAAACGTATACGATTTCGGACTGCGTAATAACTTGGTATCAAATATGCAGGAATATAGATATAACCGCAATAATTTCTTGATAGAGAATTTACTGTCGTTTGATAAAACTTTCGGTAAACATAAGGTAACCGCATTGTTGGGCTATTCTTTCCAAGAGTATCACACACGTTATATTATGGCGTCTGGTCAAGCGCTTCCTGACGGAATCCATGAAGTAGGAGCAGCTACTAAGAACAGAATGAATGATACCAATAAAAACGAAAGTGCAATGACTTCTATCATTTCACGTGCTTTTTATTCGTATGATAATCGTTACCTCTTAACAGCTACTTATCGTCGCGATGGTTCTTCTAAATTTGCAAAAGGCAATCGATATGGACATTTTCCATCGGTATCAATTGGTTGGAATGTAGCTGAAGAAAAATTTATGAAGAATACACGTTCTTGGCTAGATCAGTTCAAATTGCGTGGTGGATACGGTATTTTGGGTAATCAAGAGATTTCTAATTACATGTATAGTAGTGTAATTACTTCGAATATCAACTATCCTGACGGTGATGGAAATCTATATAATGGTGCATTCCCAAAAGATTTTGCCAATCCTGCTATTAAATGGGAAGAGACTGCAATGACCAATGTTGGTGTAGATTTGGCATTCTTTAATTCACGATTAAGTGTAACTGCTGATTGGTATCAGAAGAATACTAAAGATATTCTGCTTACAGTTCCTATTCCTATTTCTACCGGTGGAGCTAATGACCCAATGCGTAATGCTGGTAAAATTAAGAATACAGGTGTTGAGTGGACAGTAAATTGGAACGATACTCCGACTAACGACTTTTCTTATGGCATTACTTTCACGGGTAACGCTATGAAGAACAAAGTGGTAGCTATGGGAGACGCTAACCAGATAATCGAAGGCGGTGTAAACCGTACTGGAGTGGCAACTACACGTACTCTTGCCGGCTATCCTATAGGTGGTTTTTGGTTGATTCCTACCGATGGTCTTTTCCAGAGCGAAGAAGAAATCAATGCTCATTCATTTAAAGGAAATAAGATACAACCGAATGCTAAGCCTGGTGATATTCGTTTCGTAGATACAAATAATGATGGTAAGATAACTAACGATGACCGTGTATATCAAGGTAGCCCATTCCCGAAACTGACAATGGGATTGAATTTCAATGCCTCTTATAAGAATTTCGACTTCTTGGTTGGTCTTCAGGGCGTATTTGGCAACAAGATTTATAACGCTACTCGCTTGGAATTGGAAGGTGTAGATAAAGGTACTAACTTCTTGACTTCTACATTAGACTATTGGACACCGGATAACCGCAATGCTTCACACCCACGTTTAGTTTGGGATGACCCGAATCAGAACAATCGCCCCAACAGCGATCGTTTCCTTGAAAACGGTTCATTCATGCGTATGCGAAGCCTTCAGGTAGGATATACATTCCCGAATCATTGGTTCTATAACAAAATCCAGAAACTGCGTGTATATGTGAATGCAGAAAATCTGTTCACAATTACCGGCTACAGTGGCTATACACCAGATATCAACAACTCTGAAAGTGCTACATCAAGAGGCTTTGATAATTTTGTTTACCCGACCAACCGCATATTTATGTTTGGTCTTAATCTTTCATTCTAATACCTGTAACAATGAAATACAATAAATTAATAGCATTAGCATTGCTGACCATAACATTGGGCAGCTGTGAAGGCAGATTGGATATTGATAATCCTAACAAGCCGACAGATAATACATTTTGGAAGACAAAAACAGACTTCCAACAGGCAATTACATCTTGTTATACTCCGTTAAAGAACTGGAACGGTGGTTATTACGGTACTCGCGGATTAATGACTAGAATCAGCCGTGCGGATGACATTGAATTCCGCAATGATATTCAGGATATATACGCTATGCACCGTTTTACCAACGACCCTAACAATGGCGTAACACAGAATATTTTCTACCAATTTTACAATGCTATATATCGTGCCAACTCTATTCTTCAAGAACTTGAAGGAAAGAATTTTGATAGCGAATTTATCAAACAAGTAAAAGGCGAAGCTTTGTTTATCCGAGGTTTGTACTATTTCCAATTAGCTAAAGAATTCGGTAACGTACCTTTGCGTCTTACTGCATCGCAAGACCCCGCTACTTTCCAATTGGCAAAGTCAGACCAAAAAGAAGTATATGGACAAGCCGAAAAAGATTTTTTGGAATCTTCTAAACTGCTTCCATTGAAAAACGCTAAGGGTAAACCTACCCAAGGAACATCGCTAGCATTTTTAGGTAAGCTATATGTATATCAAGAAAAGTGGACCGAAGCAAAGGCTATTCTAGAACCTTTGACTCGTTCACCTTATACTTATAAATTAGTTGATGATTTCACTTGGAACTTCGATGAGGAACATGAAAATAACGAAGAAAGCATCTTTGAAATTCTCTATGAACCTGTTGGTGGTTCTAACCAATGGGATAATGGTGAAACTGCCAATTCTGCTCAATCAACTACAATTGCAGTTGAATATGCAGCTGGTGAAGTAGGAGGATGGTTTGAAGCTAAACCAACAAAGAAAATGATGGATATTTTCCTTAAAGAGAAAGCTGCTAACGGAAACTATGACTACCGTGCCTTGACTTCTGTAGCATGGAATTATCCTGGTTGTATGTACTACATGCGTCCTATTCAAGAAGTTTTCAAAAATAATCAAGAAGCGTTGAATTCTTATTGGATTCTGAAGTATCAGAATTCACGTACGCGTGATCAGGAAGTAGAAACTATTCCATCGTATATCAACGAACGTGCTATGCGCTTTGCTGATGTTATATTGTTGCTGGCAGAATGCGAATTAAACTTGAGTAATATTACTGAAGCTATCATTTACATCGATAAGATTCGTACACGTGGTGGTAACCTTTTGCCTTACAGTGGTGCAAAAGATGCTGTTTCTGTTAAAGAAGAACTTGTTCGCCAGCGTGCAATAGAATTCTTTAAGGAAGGCGAGCGCTTTTATGATTTGCGCCGTTGGGGATTGCTCGAAAAGGAATTAAAAGAACAAGACCCTGTGCGTTTTGCCAACTTTAAGAAACGACATTATTATCTGCCTATTCCTTCTAAAGAAATACAGACAAACCTTTTATGTATTCAAAATGAGGGTTGGTAATTAATCTATTTTAAATGAAGGTGTGTCAAAAAGACTCTTATAATAGAATCTTTTGTCTATCTTATGAAAGTTGTCTCACATCGGTCGATATGAGCATGCGTATCGGTCGATGTGAGACGACTTCATTAAGAATTTTATAGAAATTTCATATAACGCATCTTCATTTTTATAAAAATCTTAATGAAAATGAATCTATTGCAAAGAGTTGTTGGGTTGTTGTTTTGTTGTGCTATTACAGGTGTGGCAAGTATCGCTCAAAACAAAATTGGAGTCACTCATTCTGGTCATATTACTGGACAGGTGCCATTCCCGATAAATGCTTATAATGAACTATCTAACCCTGTAGCTATAAATACAACAGCTTGGAGTAGGGTTAAAGGCGTAAATTTGAGTTGGGGTAGTAAAGACATTAGATACAAAAAAGAAGAACCTGCATGTATTAATAGTTTATGTAATAGTATTGATCTTGTAGCATGGCGTGGAGAGCGTGTCTCTGCACAATGGGTGGTATGGGGCAATCGTACTCTTAATGATTTATCTTTCAATGTTTCTGATTTGATTCACAAGAATCAGAAAGATAAGATAGATAAGAGTGTAATGCTTACTGGCTTTGTACGATATGTGATGGCCGACGAACTTAACAAGGATGGCCGTGGAGGATGTGGTTCTCGTCCGAATGCTGCTATGTATGACTCTACATTGGTGGCCGATCCTATTGATCATCTTACAGTAAAACTAACTGTAGAGAAGAATAATACTCAAGGTGGTTGGGTACGTATATGGGTGCCTCAAGATGCTAAGTCTGGATTTTATCAAGGCTTAGTAACCGTTAAAGACAAACATGGAGAAATTGGTAAACTAAAACTTAGATTACAAGTTAAAGAACGCACACTGCCTGAACCAAAAGATTGGGCTTTTCATCTTGACTTATGGCAAAATCCTTTTGCCATTGCTCGCTACCATCAGGTAGAACCATGGAGCGATGAGCATTTTGAATGCATGCGTCCGTATATGGAGATGTATCGCGATGCAGGTGGTAAAGCTATTACTGCATCTATAATGCATAAGCCATGGAATGGTCAGACATATGATTACTTTGAAACCATGATTACTTGGATGAAGAAGGCAGATGGAACGTGGAGCTTTGATTACACCATATTTGATCGTTGGGTTGAATTTATGATTGGTTTAGGTATTAAGAAAGAAATAACCTGTTATTCTATGATTCCTTGGAGACTTTCTTTTCAATACTATGACCAAGCTACCAATAGCTTACGCGAAATAAAGGCTGCACCAGGGGAAAAAGCTTTCGAAGACCTTTGGTTGCCTATGCTGAAATCTTTTGCTGCTCATCTCAAGGAAAAAGGATGGTTCTCTATAGCTCATATTTCTATGGATGAACGCCCTATGCCGGCTATGAAAGAAACTATTAAGGTAATTCGTAAAGCCGATCCTGATTTTAAGATTTCACTGTCGGGTGCATTGCACGAGGAATTGTCCGATGATCTTGACGATTATTGTGTAGCTCTTCGTATGAAACATTCAGATGAAATGAAGGCAAAGCGTAAGGCTGAAGGAAAAGTGACTACATATTATACTAGTTGTGAAGAGCCTTATCCTAATACATTCACTTTCTGTCCTCCTGCAGAATGTGCCTGGTTTGGTTGGTATGCAGCAAAAGAAGAACTCGACGGCTACTTGCGTTGGGCTTACAACAGTTGGGTCATAGAGCCATTATTAGATAGCAGATTCTACACTTGGGCTGCAGGTGATACATATCTTGTTTATCCGGAGGCCCGTACCTCTTTACGTTTTGAACACATGATAGAAGGTATTCAGGCTTACGAAAAAATCAGAATCCTTAAAGAAGAATGTAAACGTACGCACAATAATAGTAAGCTAAGAGAAATACAAAAAGCACTAGAAGCCTTTGATGAAAGAAAGCTTCCCGAAATTCCTGCGTCGGTCATTATTGAACGCGGCAATAAGATATTGAATCAATAGAAATTCTTATTTTCGATATTTACTTGTTGATTTCTCTCTGTGTCATAGGTATTATGGACATTTAGAACATCATAAAAAAGGTACACTTTCTTAGTGTCGACCGACACCCCAAAAAGCGTACCTTATTATTGTTATTACCTATTGATTACAATACTACAGGGCGTAAAGCTACAGCCGCATCGCCTTTCTGACCAACCTGTATTTTATAGCTCTTGCCCTTTACGGTCTTGAACTTCCATACCAAATCTCCATATCTTACTTCGCACGGAGCGCCAGAATCTGAATGGATGATAGCCTCGGTAAGTTTACCTTCGTTCCAATAAAGGTCTACCCCGAAGTTTCCTTTAGCACGGAGTCCTGTTATGGTTCCTGTGTGCCATGCGTCTGGCAGAGCCGGAAGCAAATGGATGAATCCCATGTGACACTGCATCAGCATCTCGGTCATACCTGCTGTTCCGCCGAAGTTACCGTCAATCTGGAAAGGCGGATGTATATCCCACAGATTATCGGAAGTACCGTTCTTCAGCAAGTTGCCAAGCAATGTATAAGCGTGATTGCCGTCGTGCAGACGTGCCCACTGATTTAGTTTCCATCCCATACTCCATCCGGTAGCTCCGTCGCCACGATGCTGAAGCACTACCTTAGAGGCTTCAGCCAATTCGGGGGTGGTAACCGGCGATACGGTATGACCCGGATGTAAGCCGAACAAATGATTCACGTGGCGGTGTTTGTCTTCTGGATTGTCGATATCTTTCGACCATTCCATCAGTTGTCCATATCGTCCTATCTTATAAGGAGCCAAGTGCGCCAATGCGTCTTCCCACTGCTTACGTTCCTTAGCGTCTACTCCAAGCACTTTACTTGCTTCAATAGCATCGAGCAAGATTTCGCGGATAACAGCGTGAGCAAAAGTAGCTCCTTCGTCTATCGGCCCATGCTCGGGCGAGGTAGAAGGCGCTGCGGTATAGACTCCGTTATCTTTATGCCACAGGTAATCTACTGCAAACTGTGCGCTACCCTTTATCAAATCGTAGCCGGTATTTTTAAGGAACGCTTTATCGCGGGTGTAGTCGTAGTAATCCCAAACGTGTGTAGCGAGCCACGGACCTGCTACGGGACTGAAGTTCCACGACATGTCTTCGCTGGCAAGCGGTGTAGTAAAGCCGAATATATTGCCTGATACCGATGTAGTCCAACCGCGTGTGCCGAAATATGATTTAGCTGTAACCGCTCCCGGCTTTACAAGACCTTTGATAAAGTCTACCAAGGGAGTTACGCATTCTTCAAGATTAGTAGAGCAAGCCGGCCAATAGTTCATCTGCAGATTGATGTTGTTGTGATAATCTACTCGCCACGGACCATCTACATTATTGTGCCATACACCTTGCAGATTGGCTGGCATATTTCCGGGGCGTGAACTTGAGATAAGCAGATAGCGTCCGAACTGATAGTAAAGCTGCTCCAAATAAAAATCTTGTTTCCCTTTACGATAATTTACCAAACGCTTGTTTATAGGCATATCATTAGCACTGCCCGACGCGTTGTTTAGGTTGAGCTTAACTCTACTGAACAAAGCCGAGTAGTCGCTGTAATGTTCTGCCAATAATTTATCATAACCCGCTTCATCGGCACGCTGCATCCATTCACGTGTAGTAGCCTTAGGGTCTACACCAACGTATGCTTTAGGGTCGTTGAAATCGGGATTGAAGTTCATCTTATAGTCGGTATCGGCTGTAATCAAGAACACCACCTCGTCGGCGTTACTTACACGGATTTTGCCTTTTTCGTTCGATAGTGTTCCGCCTTTATTAATAGCCTTTATGCGCACGGCGTACTCCATGCCGTTATTATCCAGACGGGCGATGTATGCCAAGCCATCGATTCCGTCGGCTTCCATCTTTCCGGTAGACACGGGATTAGGTTCATAGCTGAATGTAAGGTTCTGCTTTCCCGGACGATCGGCTTTGAAACGGATAGCCATCACATTAGCTGGATAAGAGATGAAATACTCGCGTCGATAAGCCACATCGTCTTTCTTAAACTGAACTACTGCCAAGGCAGAGTCGAGCGAAAGTCCGCGACGATAATCGCTCATTCCCACTGCGCTAAGTCCCGTCTCGATATAGAACTCGCCCATGGTGGTGAAGTTACCAAAGCGGAATGGCTTTTCAGCATACGATTCGTACGGCACCTCGCTATTAAAATTCTTACGAGTGAGCAAAGCCGCTTTATTCCAGTCTCCGTCGGCAAATGCCTGACGAATCTGATCCATCACCGGAGCCGACTGCTTATTTACATTCCAATAATACGCTGCACCTTTCGCTGTGTTAGGTCCGCCTCGCCATAATGTCTTTTCATTAAACGTAATGCGTTCAGCTTCTACCGAACCCAAGATATTGGCGCCCAAGCTACCGTTTCCTACAGGGATGGATTGTGTTTCCCAATCTTGGTCGGGGTTTCGGGCGGTATCTCCAGCCGATTCGGGCTTGTTTTCTCCTTTCCACTGATCTGGCTTACCGCCATACCAAATGGCTCGTCCTTGAAGCGAAACCGGAGTATCGAACCAGAAGGACAGATTTTGCTGTTGCTGACCGTAAATAGGCATACAACCGAAAGCCGCCAATGCGGCAATTGCAGCAATCTTTTTCATTTTCTTATAGTTTTAGTTTTACTTATTTTCTTTATCTATTACATGTATTTCGGGAGGGGGGGGACATGTAAGATTCTCTACACAATCATGATTAAGTTCGAGAGTTTGTGGAACAGCACGATCGAAAGATACTTGAAGTAACCTATCGGATAGACAAGTTTCCTTTGTAACTACAGCTTCATCAAAACGTTCCATGGCCGAAGCATGCACAAATGCCACCGTATCGCCTACAAAATCATTAACATGCCGAGCATGCACAGTGAAACAAGCCAAGATAAATAACAAGGCAGTCAACGTGTTTTTTACAGTCATATCAAGGACAAGATAAATTTATAATTTCACTTTAAATAATTGCATTTGCTTTGGCAAAACTAAGAAAAACAGTCTACTTATGCAACAAATCCACTGCCACATATGTTCAGTTTTATGTATTTATGGCAGCAATGATAGTACAGTTTATACAAAAAGCGGTCGAAAAGCCGCATTATCACTAAATGAAAATAGAATAATTAGTTGCATTCATCGGAAATAAATACTTTTGCAACATAATTGCAGTAGTAATTAACTCAACCAGAGAAAGTACACGCACAAATTATGGAGACTAAACAGAACTATTCGCCTATTATATGTATTCTTTTCGCTTTCTGTCTTTTGCTTTTCCCCTTTGGCCTTAAGGCTGAAACTATTATGCATGCAGAGCAGCAAGACAACACAGAGCAATGGATGCCTGCCGATTCCGTTTTCGCACGGTATCTGCAGCAGCAAAATATAGCCATAACCAACAATAACCGATTGGAGCTGATAACCAGCGGACGTGAGAAGTTTATCAGTCTGTTCAAAGAGGTAAGAAACGCCAAGAAGAATATCAATCTGGAATATTTCAACTTCAGAAACGACTCGATAGCCAATGCTCTGTTCGAACTGTTGGCGCAAAAGGCGAAAGAAGGCGTAGAAGTGAGAGCTATGTTCGATGCCTTCGGAAACATGTCGAACAACCGCCCGCTAAGAAAACGTCATCTGGAGAAATTGCGTGCGGAAGGTATAAATATAGTAGTATACGACCCTATCACCTTTCCGTGGGTGAATCATGTGGCAAGCCGAGACCATCAGAAGATAGCCGTAATAGACGGAACTACAGGCTATACCGGAGGTATGAACATAGCCGATTATTACATAAACGGACTGCCTAAAATAGGTACATGGCGCGATATGCATCTATGCATAAAAGGGCCTGCCGTAAACTACCTGCAAAAGGCTTTTCAGCATACATGGGAGAAAGAAACCAAGCAATCGATAGCCACTAAAGAGTTCTTTCCGTACAGCGACGATTCGCTACACGCCCCAGCACAACATGCCGGAGGACAGGTGGCGATAGTACAACGCGTGCCTAAGGAAAAGCCTCAAATTATACGACACTCTTACGTAGAAGCCATAAACTCTGCCGAGCGTAAAATACAGATTATCAACCCCTACTTCACCCCTACACGAAGCATACAGAAAGCTCTGGAACGTGCCGTCAAGCGAGGAGTACGGGTGGAAATCATGATTCCTGGAAAATCGGATATCCCATTTACGCCCGACGCTGCGCTGTATCTGGCCAACCGACTGCGGAAGAAAGGCGCACACGTGTATATCTACAACGGAGGATTCCATCACTCTAAAGTCATGATGGTGGACGAACGCTTCTGCACCGTAGGAAGTACAAACCTTAACAGCCGAAGCCTACGCTACGACTTCGAAATTAACGCGTTCCTTTTTGATTTGCCCATCACGGCAGAGCTGACCGACATATTCAGCATAGACAAGCAGAACAGTACCGTGTTGACGCACGAATTATACCGTAAGCGTACTGCCTGGAAACGCTTCACCGGATGGTTTGCACATTTATTTACACCTGTATTATAAAGCACATCCCGTCAAAACTATACAATCATTTTGTGCGGCTGATTTTTTTCTCTATTTTTGTACATGCTAAATTAGACCCAATGGCCTAATATAAAGCCTACTTTATACATCATTTAAAGTAATAAGGCAGGCGCATAGCAAAGTAATGGATTGATAAATCACCTAAAACAAGTATAGCACACGTGTTTTTCAAAGATGTAATAGGACAAGAACAGGCAAAAGAGCATCTGCTTTCGTTAGTACACGAAAACAGAATTCCACACGCTATGCTGTTTACCGGCACTGAAGGCTGTGGAAAAATGCCTCTGGCTCTGGCTTTTGCTCGCTATGTATGCTGCGAACATCCCGGCGAGCACGATGCCTGCGGACAATGCCAGTCGTGCCTGATGATGAATAAATACCGCCATCCGGATGTTCACTTCGCCTTTCCGGTGGTAAAGACCAAGCCAGGACGCGATACCGTATGCGATGACTATATATCGCAATGGCGCGAAACCTTAATGAATCCTTATAGGCTAACTCTGCGCGAATGGATGTCGCAGATGGGAGCTACCACTCAACAACCTCAGATATTCGTACACGAAAGTAATGAGATACAGCGCAAGTTATCGCATAAGTCGATGATGGGCGGTTATAAGGTCATGATTATATGGCTGCCCGAAAAGATGAACCAAGAATGCGGAAACAAATTGCTTAAGCTGATAGAAGAACCGCCCGCACAGACTCTGTTCTTGCTGGTGACCGAAGCGCCCGACGCTGTATTGCCTACCATAGTGAGCCGTACACAACGCTTCAACCTCCCCCCTGTAAGTGAAGAGAAGATAGCCGAATGGCTGGAGACGAATTATTCATTGCAAAAGGCGGATGCACAAGATATTGCTCATCGTTCTAAAGGTAGCTTGGTAAACGCCATAGACTGCATAGCTTCCGATAAGGAGGAAAACGAATTCTTCACACTGTTTACACAACTTATGCGCTTATCGTACGCCCGTCGCATACGCGAAATGAAAGCGTGGAGCGAGCAAATAGCCGGTATGGGCCGCGAGCGACAAAAGAATTTCCTGAATTATTGCCAAGACATGATACGAGAGAACTTTGTCTACAACTTCCACACACCCGACATGAATTACATGACGCCAGAAGAGAGACAGTTCGCTACCCGATTCTCTCCGTTTATCTCCGAAAAGAATGTTATCGGAATAATGGACGAGCTTAACTTGGCGGCACGGCACATCGAACAGAACGTAAACGCAAAATTTGTATTCTTCGATTTCGCCTTGAAAATGATTGTATTACTACTAAAACATTAAACTATTGAATATATAAGAGTTATGAACTCATAACCATTTGGAATATGAACAAATTTTTATTGAAAAACGGAAGCGGCTCTTTGTGCTGCAAAGGCTGCGGACGACAAGATAATAAACTAAACACCTACGACTGGCTGGCGGATGTGCCTGGCAATGCCGAAGAGCAAGATATGGTGGAAGTGCAGTTTAAGAATACTCGCAAAGGATACTATAAAAACAGTAATCACCTGAAACTGGAAAAGGGGGACGTTGTGGCGGTAGAAGCAAGCCCCGGACATGATATAGGTACTGTTACGCTGACAGGCAGACTGGTGCCGCTGCAGATGCGCAAGATTAACATGAAGCCCGAGATGGAAATTAAGCGAGTGTACCGCAAAGCTAAACCGGCGGATATGGAAAAGTATGAAGAGGCTAAGAGCCGCGAACATGCTACAATGATTCGCTCGCGCAAGATTGCAGCCGACTTGGGTTTGCAGATGAAAATCGGTGACGTGGAGTATCAGGGCGATGGCAACAAGGCTATCTTCTACTACATTGCCGATGAGCGTGTGGACTTCAGACAGCTTATTAAGGTATTGGCTGAAGCTTTCAGAGTACGTATCGAGATGAAACAGATTGGTGCACGCCAAGAGGCAGGACGCATAGGCGGTATCAGTCCGTGCGGACGTGAGCTTTGCTGCGCTACCTGGATGACAAACTTCGTATCGGTTTCTACCGGTGCCGCACGATATCAGGATATATCGCTCAACCCGCAGAAGTTGGCAGGACAGTGCGCCAAGCTGAAATGTTGCCTCAACTATGAAGTAGACGCATACGTGGAATGCCAGAAACGTCTGCCAAGCAAAGAAATCGTTCTGGAAACATTAGACGCTACGTATTTCTTCTTCAAGGCGGATATCTTGAAAGGCGAAATCACTTATTCTACCGACAAGAGTTTCTTGGCAAACGAGGTTACTATCCCTGCACGCCGTGCTTTCGAAATCATCAATATGAATAAGAGAGGCGAGAAACCCGAAAAGATGCAAAGCGATGGACATAAGGAAGTAGAACGTCCTAAAGACTTGCTTGAACAAGAGAGCTTGACTCGATTCGACAAGAGCAAGAACGCCAAAAAGAAAAAAAGAAAATCGGGTGATAATAAGAACACCAACAGAGGAGAAAACAGAGACAACAGAGCGGAACAGACTGAAGCAAAAGCTGCTACACCTGCTGGAAACGAAGGTGCGGAAAAACAGCCTAACAACGAGAACAAGCCAAACGAGCATCGCCCACGTGAGCGCAACGGACAGAACGAGCGCCGACGTGACCGCAACGATAAAGGCAACCGCCCGAACAGACCGCAACAGGAAAAGCCTGCCAATAATAATGAGGAGAAAAACGGAAACGGAAATGCTCCGAAAGTAAAGGACGATAATCAAGCTACACCGCAAGAGGGAAAAACGCAAGGCGATAACAACAGACGTCAGGAACGGAATAACAGAAACCGACCTCCAAGACGCCCAAGAAATAATGAAAACAACGAAAACCGTCCTCCAAGACCGCCTAAAGCAGAAACCAACAGTGAAAAAACAAACAACGAAGGACAAGCTCAATAATAGAATAGCAAAATTCATAGTCATCCTAATATGTGGGATGACTATGGGTCTTGCCGCTTGCCAAACAGACACAATATATCATAAGTATCATGCTATCCAGAACAAAGACGGATGGCAGAAGACTGACACTTTACTATTCGAACTCACATCCGACTTAACTCAGCATCGTTATAATATGGAGATAGGAATACGTCACTCCGAACTATATCCGTATCAGGATATATGGATAGGCGTACGTCGCCCTCTTTCGCCAAACCATACAATGGACACACTGCATATAGAAATGGCCGACGAAGAAGGAAACTGGTTAGGAAAAGGGAACTCCGGATCTTATTATCAATTGACTCAGCATACAGGAGTAATCACTCTTTATGCAGCCGACAGTGTACTACAGATAGTTCCTCTAATGAAAGACAACGTACTGAAAGGTGTTCACGACGTTGGCATTCGCCTGTCAACTTTCACGAGCGGCGTCAATGCGCAGAAAGACGAAAAGTAATATCGTAAAGCCCCACAAAGACGAACCTCCATAACTGAAGAACGGTAGCGGGATTCCGATAACCGGTGTAAGCCCAAGCACCATCCCTACATTCACGAACAAGTGAAAGAAGAAGATACTCAATACTGAATAGCCATACACACGCCCGAAACGGGTGGTTTGCCGCTCTGCCAGATGTATCAATCGCCAAATCAAGGCAGAGAATAGTAATATCACCGTAGTGGCTCCAACGAAGCCTTGCTCCTCGCCTACGGTACAGAATATAAAGTCTGTATCCTGCTCGGGCACATACTTCAGCTTGGTCTGTGTTCCGTTAAGGAAGCCTTTCCCTAAAAAGCCGCCCGAACCAATGGCTATCTTACTCTGATTTACATTATATCCGGCACCGGCAGGGTCGTCTTCCATACCCAGCAACACCTTGATTCGCACTTGCTGATGCGCTTCCAAAACATTATCGAATACATAATCGGCAGAAAACAAGAATCCCACAGATCCCATAGAGAATAACAGGATATATAGGTAGTTACGGATTCTGTCGTGTAAGAACATATATATAAGGTATACGCATACCGATGCGCAAACCACGTATTGCACATAGGCCACATTAAACGGTATTACATACAGAGAGAAAAGATACGCCAACAGTATAGAGCCTATGCCGATAGACAATATGTAATTCACCACCTTACGGCTTCCCTTACAATAGGCTTTAACCAGCATGGCAGTAAACAATACAATAAGCGTGAGCACAGAGAACTCTCCCCACGAGGTGAAACCGTCGCCCATTATCTCATCGCCAAAACGAATACCTACAATGAAATATATTACGGCGCATACGCCGGCAAACAAGATTGAGCCTGTCATTCCCTCACGATAGAGCACCAAGAAGAAAGACAGGTAAACCAATGCCGAACCGGTCTCCTTCTGACAGACAATCAGTACCATAGGCACCAAGATAATGGCAAGAGATACTGCCATGTTTCGCCATTTATCCATAGAGAAGGTAAACTCGCCTACATACTTCGCCAACGCCAAGGCGGTGGCGAACTTGGCAAACTCGGCAGGCTGCAGACTTACGGGGCCAAGCACAATCCACGAACGGGAACCTTTGATTTCGTGTGGATTAAAGATAGTGCCAAACAAAAGCAAAAGCATAAACCCGAATACCAAATAAGCGTATGTATCGTACAGGCGGTCTTCAAGCATCAGCAACACAAAGCCCAAGGCAAAAGAGCAACCAATCCACATCAACTGCTTTCCTGCACGGGTGGTAATATCAAGAAAATCAGGGTCGCCGTAGTCATAGCTGGCACCGCACACGCTGAACCATCCGCATATTACAAGTACCACATAGAGGGCAATAGTCCACCAGTCTACCGTCTTCCATAAACTATCTTTCATGTATGCCATAATCTATTCTTCGTGTTTGTATGTCTGTTGCAAGTACCTCGCTATCTGGAGATAATTTACCTTTAATATATTTCTCGATGATGAGTTTGCCAATGGGCACTCCGTATGTAGCCCCCCAACCTCCGTTCTCTACATATACCGCTACGGCTATCTTGGGGTTGTTAAGCGGAGCAAATCCCATAAACGCGGAGTGGTCTTTTCCGTGATTCTGGGCTGTACCAGTTTTACCGCATATCTCAATATCGGGCATATTGGCCGTACGGCATGTACCGCCCAGCACAGCCATTCGCATGCCTTGCGCCACTTCATCGTAATGCGACTTATCTACTTTAGTATATCGCTTTTCGCTGAATACCGAATCCATCGGTTCGCCTTCTATCTCTTTCACTACATGCGGTGTAACAAAATAACCTCTGTTGGCTATGGTGGCACCCAAATTAGCTATCTGAAGCGGAGTAGCAGTTACCTCACCCTGACCGATGGCGATACTGATTACCGTCAAACCGTTCCATGAACCTCGATAAGCCTTATCGTAGAACTGAGCGTTAGGTATCATGCCACGCTTCTCGCCCGGCAAGTCGATGCCAAGCTTATATCCGAATCCCATAGACACCATATAGTCTCGCCAAGTGTTCATGGCGTTCTGTACTGAGCCGTACTTCTGACGAGAGCCTATCATGTAATACAGTCCCCAGCAGAAGTAACTATTACACGAAGTGGCAATAGACGGAAGCAAAGGCAACGGCGACGGATGAGCGTGACACCCTACATGCAATCCTCTATAAGAGAAACCGTGCGAACATGGGAATGTGGTTCCGGCATTGATAATACCTTCTTGCAAGAAAGTAAGCCCCTGTGTAGTCTTAAACGTAGAACCCGGAGGATACGTACCCATAATGGCACGGTTAAGCAGCGGCTTCCACGGATTACGCGACATAGCCAAATGGTTCTTGCCACGGTTACGGCCTATCATCAAGCGAGGGTCGTACGTAGGCGATGAAACCAAGCAGAGCACTTCGCCGGTAGAAGGTTCTATGGCAACGATACTGCCTATCTTGCCTTCGAGCAAGCGTTCGCCAAGCATCTGCAACTCAATATCAAGACTTAATGTGAGATTCTTTCCGGGCACTGAAGCCTTGTCGAACTTACCGTCCATGTAATTTCCCTGAATACGACCGTGAGCATCACGCAGAAGTACTTCTATACCCTTCTCGCCACGCAACTGCTTTTCATAAAAACGTTCTACTCCTTGTTTCCCGATAAAGTCGCCAGGCTGATAATAAGTATCCGATTCCATGTCCGACTTCGATACTTCGGCTATATCGCCCAAAATATGCGCTCCGGCATTGTATTTATACTGACGGATGGTACGGCGCTGTATATAGAAACCGGGGAATTTGAACATCTTCTCCTGAAAAATACCGCAGTCCTCGCCCGACAACTGGGTCAAGAACACCTGGTTGGTATAAGGCGAATATCCCGGATTGAGTCGGCGGTCTTTCAAATCAGAGAAACGTTTCCTCACAAACTCCGGAGTTATTTTCAGCGTGTTACATAAATCGAGCGTATCGAGCTGAGTAATTTCTTTCATTACCACCGTAATGTCGTAAGCCGGCTGGTTATATACCAGAAGTTTACCCGTACGGTCGTATATCACTCCACGGCTCGGATATTGAATCTTCTGCAGAAAGGCATTACTGTCGGCATTCTTCTTATAATCGTCGCTCATGATTTGAAGCATGAACAGGCGGACAATAAAAAGCGCTACCACAACAAGCACTGCCCCGCCTATTACATAACGGCGGCGAGCCAATCTATAATCTCTCTCCACTATCTATTCCTCCTTAATACTTCAGCACACATTATAAATATTATAGTTGCCAACACATCCGACAATACTTTCCAGAACAACTCTGCCGGATGAAAAAAAGAGAAAGAATTAAGTACTTGCAGTACGAACGCAAAAACGAACACTTCCGACAATACATAACGCAAGAAAGGCGAAAAGCCCATTATACGTACTCCAGGCTCATAATCCTCAGACACCTCGCGCGACATTTGCATACGCAGCAAAGGGCGACGGGCGAAAGCCATAAATGTGGCGGCACCTGCGTTCATTCCGGGGGTATTGCTGAATATGTCTATACATAACCCTATGAAGAAAGCCTGCAGCAACAGCGACTTACGCGGAGTTTCGGATTTTAATTTCAATATATAATAGATGTACAACGCAGGAGTAGCATATCCCATAATATGCATGTGATTAAGTACCAGCACCTGAACCAGCACCAATAATACAAACATCCACAAACGCTGTAAAAACTGAGTCATAATATCCTTGGTTTATTTTACGTTGTTTTCTAAAGCGGCCTGTTCGGCTCCTACTTTGGCACGAATTACACTCACATCATTCAGACGGGCAAAGTCGGTAAACAGTCTTACTTTCAATCTATAAGACAACCCGTCGTGACTGTCGGCCATATCGTCTACCACTCCTACCGGTATTCCTTCTGGGAACACGGCGCTATGTCCGCTGGTCACCACCGTATCGCCTAATGTAAATTCAGAATAGCGTGGGATATCTTTCACCCACGCATATTGCGAAGAGCCTCCCTCCCATTTCAGCGTTCCGAAATAGTCGGTACGGTTTATCTTACAGCTAATGCTGCTCTTGGTATTAAGCACCGGAAGCACAAGCGAGAAATGCGAAGATGTTTGGTACACGATGCCCACTATTCCGCTTCCGCTCACTACGCCCAATTCTGGTGTAACTCCATCGGCAGTACCTTTATCAATCGTGATATAGTTATCAGACAAAGTAACGCTATTGTTCACCACCCGTGCCGAATAGAGCGTATAATGCCGCAGCACCTCGTCGCGCAAACGGGTTATTGCCACCGTATCCTTTACATACTCATGCAATGCCTTGCTCAACTGTTCTACCTCCAGCTCAAGCTGTACATTGCGCTGTACCAAATCACGATTTATGCTATGTAACTTAAAGTAAGAAGTAATTTCGTTTACACCCTTATAGACTGTCCCCGATACCTGATTGGCCGAAGTAAAAAAGACACTGCCTTGATAGCTGTTGAAACGGAACAATAAAATTATACTGACTACTTCAAGAAATATAAAAAGCAGCCAATAATCGTATTTCATCAAGAAATTCAGCAGATTCCGCATATTATTATTTAATATAAAAGAGAACGCACGGGCTTTTTTATAACAAACAAAAGAGAGGGCACATGCTCTCTCTTATGCTTTTTAATTTAATCCTTTATCCCACCATTAACGCATCAAGAAAGAAAAACGGTCTACGTTTTTCAGTGCGATGCCGGTACCTTTAGCTACGCTGAGCAATGGGTCTTCGGCAATATGGAAAGGAATGTTTATCTTATCAGTAAGACGCTTGTCGAGTCCACGCAACAGCGCACCACCACCTGCCAGATAGATACCGTTGCTTACGATATCGGCATACAGTTCGGGCGGAGTATTTTCGAGCGCACTCAAAATGGCTGTTTCAATCTTAGCGATGCTCTTTTCCAAACAGTGAGCTACTTCCTGATAGCAAACGGGCACTTCCATAGGCAATGCTGTGATACGGTTAGGACCGCGCACTACATAGTCTTCGGGAGCCTCATCGCCCAAGTCTGTAAGAGCTGCGCCTACGTGTATCTTGATACGTTCGGCCATACGCTCACTCACCTTTACGTTGTGCTGGCGGCTCATGTATTCCTGGATATCGGCTGTAAGGTCGTCACCTGCAATACGGATAGAGTTGTTCGATACGATACCACCCAACGAGATAACCGCGATTTCGGTAGAACCACCACCTATATCAACAATCATGTTTCCTTCTGGAGCCTCAACGTCCAATCCAATACCGATAGCGGCAGCCATAGGTTCGAATATCAAATATACGTCACGTCCGCCTGCATGTTCCGCACTGTCGCGTACGGCACGCAGTTCCACTTCTGTCGATCCCGACGGAACACCAATTACCATCCGAAGCGAAGGAGTAAACAAACGACGTCCGGTATTTACCTTCTTAATCAATCCGCGCATCATCTGTTCGCATGCGTTAAAGTCGGCTATCACGCCATCACGCAACGGACGCACGGTGCGGATATTCGGATTTTCTTTTTCGTACATCAGTTTCGCACGGTCGCCCACAGCAATCATCTTGTCTGTACGACGATCCAAAGCTACCACCGACGGCTCGTCTACCACGATCTTGTCATTGCTCATAATGATGGTATTAGCAGTACCAAGGTCCATGGCTATTTCTTGTGTAAAAGAGAATAATCCCATTTTAGTTTAGTTCTGATTTTATGTGTTATCCCAACTTACCTTAATTATTACTTTCCGCTCTTCTCGAACCATGCGTGGATGGCAGTATCATAATGAGAAGATACTCCGAAAGCTTCTTGTGCAAACCAACGACGCTCATCGCGAGTAGTAACAGCACCATTCTTAGCGATAATGTCATAGAACGGCTTGTACTGAGCCTTGCTTGCAATGATTACAACATCGTTGAAGTTCTTTGCAGCTGCACGAATCAATGAGATACCGCCTATATCAATCTTTTCGATAATAGACTGTTCGTCTGCTCCAGAAGCGACTGTATCTTCGAACGGATAAAGATCGACGATAACCAAGTCGATTTCAGGGATTTCGTATTTAGCAGTCTGCTGACGGTCTTCTTCCAACTCACGACGTGACAAGATACCACCGAATACTTTCGGGTGAAGAGTCTTAACGCGTCCGCCCAAAATAGAAGGATAGCCAGTCAAATCTTCTACAGCGTGACATTTGTATCCTAATTCTTCAATAAAATGACGAGTTCCACCAGTTGACAAGAACTCTACACCGTCTTCAGCCAAACGACGGATAATCGCATCGAGTCCGTCCTTATGGAATACAGACACCAAGGCAGTCTTTATTTTCTTTGATTCTGACATTGCAAATCGTTTTAAGTAATTACTAAAGAATATCTAATTTGGGGCAAAGTTACTAATTTCCTATCAATAAACATACTAAGAATATGTTTAAAGTTTCCTATTAATTAGATTTAAGTGTTATGGACATCAAAATATTCCATCTATTTCTAGTCCGCACCGTGATTTACCTTACGCTTCATGCCTAAACAGTAAAAATGGCACACATAAAATTGCCTGAAAAAGCAATGCGAATCGCATAAAAAACACTCTCATTCTTTTTTTTGCGATTCGCATATTGCAAGCTTACCATTCGTATATTGCAGGACTTCTTTTCGCATTCTTTTTTCAGGCATATCACAAATACACAAAATCGGCCTCAGAAGGCATTCTGAGAGGTGTAACATCGGTCCCAATTTTGATGTTACCTTGTGATGCGTAATCAAGCCATCCTTTCCATTCAGTAAAAGAACGCTACACGTATATAATAAGACGTATAACGGTGTTCCAAACAAATTTCATATGGCTTCTTGAACATTCATGCTCTCCATTGATTATTGTTGGATTTACTGATTATCCTTATTGATTAAATTTACAACCACTTTCACCATCACATCTTTCTCTTCTGTACGGCTCTCAGCAATCATCAGCGTGAGGGCAACGAGAGTGTTGTCGGCAATGCGTTTATGTCCGTCTTGGCCATAAAGTATGCCATTCTTCTCCATGAACCAAAGGAAAAGCATGGCAGCAATACGTTTGTTGCCATCGCTGAAAGAATGGTTTTTCACCACGAGATACAGCAACATAGCTGCCTTTTCTTCAACAGATGGATATAGGTCTTCACCTCCGAATGTTTGGTAAATCTGACCGATGCTACTCTTAAAGGAACCATCCTTTTCGTTTGCAAACCATCGGCTTTCGCCAAATTTCACCTTCAAGACGTTGATGGCATCCATGGCATTCTCGTATGTAGCATGGAAAATTTCTTTCTTGGTTGTCTTCTCAACACTCAATGCTTGATAGTCGTAGCGATCGAGCGTGTCGAGGGCATATACATAATCTGTGATAACACTGAATAGTCCTGAATATTCTCCTTCTGAAACCTTGTCTTGGAGAGTGAGAGCACGCGACATCAACCTAACCACATCTTTCAGTTCATCATAGTGGTCGAGGCGACGCTGGTCTATGGCATAGCCACTGATTAGGTACTGTTTCAGTATACTGTTAGCCCATTTTCTGAAAACAATACCATTCCGGCTTTTCACTCTATACCCTACAGAAATAATCATATCAAGATTATAGTAATCTATTTTCTGCATTTGGGTATATCCCTCTTTTCTGCCATATTTCTTGGGTGTCGCAAATTTTGCGACTACCGGCTCACCTTCAAGTTCTTCCCTCAATGCATTATTGATATGCTTTGCTATTGTCTTGTAGTCTCTGCCATAAAGCTGAGCGATTTGCTCTCTATTAAGCCACACAGTATCTTTCTCCAACTTTACTTCAAGTTGGGTATTGCCATCGTCTGTCGTATATAAAACGATAGACGAACCGTTATTTGCAACAATTTTATTCTCCATTATATATTACATTTATTATATACAGCGTTTGTACAGCAAAGATATTGTTTTGGTGTATCTTTTTGTTCATACCAGCATAGTATTTTGCCAGAGCAACATATCAATGGCATCACTCGAAGCCAGCTGCTTATAAATTTCATACTTAAACATTCCACACAAACGATTATAATAAGACAAAGATTGGCTTGAATAGTACAAGAACCACGCATCAGCACATGTAACACTATTGTAATATGTATGACACGGCAATATAACATACACCATCTACTTTTGCGACCGAAAAAGTATTTAAACAAACATTATGGAAACAGTTTACTTAGGAATTGTAATCTTTCTTTTCATGCTGGCGGTATTCGACCTTCTGGTTGGAGTCAGCAATGACGCAGTCAACTTCATGAATTCGGCTGTCGGTGCAAAAGTGGCAAAGTTTAAAACCATAATCTTGGTTGCCGCCATCGGCGTATTTGCCGGAGCCATCATGAGTAACGGAATGATGGACATTGCCCGTCACGGCATTTTCAACCCCGTGAACTTTAGTTTTTACGACATCATGTGCATTCTGCTGGCAGTAATGGTAACCGATGTGGTTCTGCTCGACATTTTCAATACGTTAGGGCTTCCTACCTCTACCACCGTATCCATGGTATTCGAGCTGCTGGGTGGTACATTCATATTGGCAATCATACGAATTGTAGGCGATGAAACAGGATTGCTTTCACTAGGCGATATGATGAATACAGAAAAAGCCTTGTCGGTAATATTAGGTATATTCCTGTCGGTAGCTGTGGCATTTATAACCGGTACCTTCGTACAGTATGTATCTCGACTCATTTTCAGCTTTAACTACAAGAAGCACTTATCATGGACTATCGGAGTATTTGGCGGTATATCAGTTACATCGTTAGCTTACTTCACCCTGATAAAAGGACTTAAAAGCGCTCCGTTCATGACCGCCGAATCAATGGCATGGATTAACGACAACACACTTTCGCTTGTATTAGGTTGCTTTGTATTCTTCACACTACTGATGCAAATCTTGCACTGGTGCAAGGTAAACGTATTCCGCATCATTGTATTGCTTGGAACTTTCTCATTGGCGTTGGCATTTGCCGGCAACGACTTGGTTAACTTTATCGGAGTTCCCTTGGCAGGATTCTCAGCTTACACAGACTATGTAGCCAATTCTGGCGGAGCAGGCATACACGATTTCATGATGTCCTCGCTCGCATCATCGGCACACACACCGATTATATTCCTTTTCGCTTCGGGCATCGTAATGGTCTACGCCTTAGCTACTTCTAAAAAAGCCAAGAACGTTATCAAGACATCTGTAGACTTGGCACGCCAGGAAGAAGGCGACGAAATGTTCGGTTCATCTGCCTTGGCACGTACCATAGTACGACGCGCCACCAGCATAAACGATTTTCTGAAACAGGTTATCCCTGCCAACGTACGCCAGTGGATTAACAGCCGATTCAATAAAGACGAAGTGATTTTAGCCGACGGAGCCGCATTCGATATGGTACGCGCTTCTGTAAACTTGGTACTATCCGGACTTCTTATCATCATAGGTACTACCATGAAACTTCCGCTTTCTACTACCTACGTAACATTCATAGTGGCTATGGGTTCTTCATTGGCCGACCGTGCATGGGGACGCGAAAGTGCGGTTTACCGCATAACAGGTATGCTTTCTGTAATTGGCGGATGGTTTATCACCGCATTCGTGGCATTCATTATCTGTGCCTTCGTAACCATAATTATGTTCTACACAAGCTTTGTTGGTATGTTCGCATTCATTGCCATCGCTGTATTCCTGCTTATACGCAGCAACATACGCTACGCTAAGAAAGAAAAGAGCGAAAAGCAAGACAATGTATTCACCACTATGATGCGTAGCAAAGACAAGAACGAAATTCTTACATTGCTCCGTATTCATGTAAAAGAGACATTGAGCAGCTATCTGCGCTACACAGAAGAAACATACACGCAAATAACCGACGGATTTATGAACGAAGATTTGAAGTTGCTTCGTAAAGCCGAATCTAAAACTGACGATCAGCGCAAGATGCTGAAGAAACGTCGCCGTAAAGAGATTTTAGGATTGCGCCGTATTCCTATAGCTATCGCCATAGAAAAGAATACATGGTTCCACCTGGGAAGCAACAGCTGCGAACAAATGCTGTACTGCTTGAAACGTATACTCGACCCTTGTAAAGAGCACGTTGACAACAACTTCAACCCGATACAGAAAAATTGCATAGATGAGTTCTTACCCGTGCGCCAAGAACTATGCACCCTGATGGAAAGAACCTGCAAAGCCATAAACAGCAATGACTATACAGACGCAGACGACATCTTGAAAAAAGGAGATGACCTGAAAAACAAGATTTCATTCCTCCGTAAAGAACAGATGAACCGTATGCAGGAATCGGCCAACGCTACCCTGAAAGCTTCTTTGGTATACCTGAACATATTGCAAGAAACACAGGAGTTGGTAAGTATATGGCGTCACTTGCTTCGTGCAAGCCGATTCTTCCAAGCCGACTATGTTTCTCCACAAGACGCACAGGTACTCAGTCTGGAAGAATAATCTGATAATCGGTAAAAATTGAAGAATTTATCAAGCGTATCAAGGTCTATTCCATAACCTTTTATAACTTTGCAGAAATCACATTAATAAACGAATTATATTATGGCAAGATTCAAACGCATTTTGTTAAAGCTTAGCGGCGAAAGCTTGATGGGCGAAAAGAAATATGGAATAGACGAAAAACGCTTGGGCGAATACGCACAGCAGATTAAGGAAATTCACGACATGGGCGTACAGATTGGTATCGTGATAGGCGGCGGAAACATTTTCCGCGGACTGAGCGGTGCCGGTAAGGGGTTCGACCGTGTGAAAGGTGACCAGATGGGTATGCTGGCAACAGTTATCAATAGCTTGGGACTTAGCTCGGCATTGGTAGCGGCTGGTGTCAAGGCTCGTGTACTTACAGCTATCAGAATGGAACCTATCGGTGAGTTCTATACTAAATGGAAAGCCATAGAAGCCATGGAAAACGGCGAAGTGGTTATCATGTCAGCTGGAACAGGTAATCCGTTCTTCACTACAGATACCGGTTCTTCATTGAGAGGTATAGAAATAGAAGCTGACGTAATGCTGAAAGGTACTCGCGTAGACGGTATCTACACTGCCGACCCTGAAAAGGATCCTACAGCAACAAAATTCGACGATATTACATACGACGATGTATTGGCACGCGGACTGAAGGTAATGGACTTGACCGCAACTTGCATGTGCAAGGAAAACAACTTGCCTATCATCGTATTCGATATGGACACCGTAGGTAACTTGAAGAAGGTTATGTCGGGCGAAAATATCGGTACATTAGTGCATAACTAACAGGAAGTTTTAAACTTACTGATATAAAAAAGAACAGACCTCATGAAGTCTTACCATTTCATGAGGTCTGTTCTTTTTTATGCGATTTCAAGACGTATCACATCTCCGTTCGACATGTGAGGTATCTTGGTTAGTTGGTCTACAGGTACATCCTCTATCACAGCGCGGATGGAGCGATTTATCAATCCATGCGCCACTACCAAGATAGTCTTTCCATCATAATGTTCTCGCAGATAGCTTACACAGCGCTCAGCTCTTTCATATAATTGCTCACGACTTTCGGCATCGGCAGGAATATGCGATTTATCTACCGAATCAATAGGCAGCCCTGTCCAACTCCCCCAGCCTATCTCACGAAACAGCGGGTTTGTCTCCCACGGAATAGAGCAATCGCCAAAAGCCAGACGGACGGTATCTACTACACGTTGCAAATCGCTGCTCACTATAGCATCGAAATGAATGTCTTTCAACCGCTCGCCCAATTCTTTAGCCTGCGCCTTTCCCGTTTCGGTAAGTCGCCCCGGAAGATGTCCTTGAAAAATGTGCGCCAAGTTCTCTTCCGTCTGTCCGTGACGTGCCAAATATACAGTCAGCATCGCGAGAATACTTTTTTTTAATCTTCCATCAACTTACGATAGCGTACACGCTTAGGCTCTACGTTACCCATACGCTTCATCTTATTCGCTTCGTATTCAGTATAAGAACCTTCAAAATAGAATACTTCGCTATTGCCTTCGAACGCAAGGATGTGAGTACAGATACGGTCGAGGAACCAACGGTCGTGACTAATTACCACAGCACATCCGGCAAAGTCCTCAAGACCTTCTTCGAGCGCACGCAACGTATTTACGTCAATATCATTGGTAGGCTCATCGAGGAGCAATACGTTGCCTTCTTCTTTCAGCGCCATAGCAAGGTGCAGACGGTTACGTTCACCACCCGACAACATGCCACACAATTTTTCCTGATCGCTTCCGGCAAAGTTGAAACGGCTAAGATAAGCACGAGCGTTAATGTCGCGGTTACCCATACGCAAGAGGTCGTTACCACCGCTGATTACCTGATATACAGTCTTGTTAGGATCGATATCTTTATGCTGCTGGTCTACGTATGCCACCTTTACAGTTTCACCTACTTCGAATTCACCCTTATCAGGAGTTTCAAGACCCATGATAAGTCTGAACAATGTAGTCTTACCGGCACCGTTAGGACCAATTACACCTACGATACCGTTAGGAGGAAGCATAAAGTTAAGATCATCGAACAACAGCTTGTCGCCATACGCTTTAGCTACATGCTTTGCTTCAATAACCTTGTTACCCAAGCGAGGACCATTCGGAATAAAGATTTCCAGCTTTTCTTCCTTCTCTTTCACATCCTCGTTAAGCAACTTATCGTACGAATTAAGACGAGCCTTACCCTTAGCCTGACGAGCCTTAGGAGCCATGCGCACCCAGTCCAACTCGCGTTCCAAAGTCTTGCGGCGCTTGCTTGCCACCTTCTCTTCCATCTCCATACGCTTGGTCTTCTGTTCCAACCAACTTGAGTAGTTGCCTTTCCAAGGAATACCTTCGCCACGGTCAAGCTCCAGAATCCATCCTGCTACATGATCGAGGAAGTAACGGTCGTGTGTTACAGCGATTACTGTACCCTCGTACTGCTGCAAGTGCTGTTCCAGCCAATCGATACTTTCCGCATCGAGGTGGTTGGTAGGCTCATCGAGCAACAAGATATCGGGTTTCTGAAGCAACAGACGACACAGAGCCACACGGCGGCGTTCACCTCCCGACAAGTTCTTCACCGGTTGGTCTTCGGGCGGACAACGCAACGCATCCATAGCACGTTCAAGCTTGCTTTCGAGGTTCCAAGCATCTGTAGCGTCGATAATATCTTGCAATTCGGCCTGTCGCGCAAAAAGAGCATCCATCTTATCAGGATCCTCATAATATTCGGGCAATCCGAACTTATTGTTAATTTCTTCGTATTCGGCCAAAGTGTCTACTACACTCTGTACGCCTTCCATTACAACCTCTTTTACAGTCTTTGTGTCGTCGAGGTGTGGTTCCTGAGCTAAATAGCCAACTGAATATCCCGGCGAGAATACTACTTCTCCCTGATAACTCTTATCCAATCCGGCTATAATCTTAAGCAATGTAGACTTACCGGATCCGTTCAAACCGATAATACCTATTTTCGCTCCATAAAAAAAAGATAGGTAGATGTCCTTCAAGACTTGCTTGTTGTTTTGGAATGACTTGCTCACTCCGACCATCGAAAAGATAATCTTTTTATCGTCTGCCATATTCTTTATATTAATTATTGTTGATAATGTTCCTTAAAATAACGACAAGTGTATAGTTGATAAAACAATAGCCCTGCTATACAAACCAGAATCGCTCCTTCGTATACTTCTCGCGATGTTGAGAATACAAACCCAGAAACCGCTACGGCAAGAGCTGCTACAAAGCCGAGTTGCCATAACAACTGGAAAGTCTGATAACTTGTTCCGCGCTCGCAGTGCATAGGCAGCAATATCATCATCTGCAGGAAATGTCCAATAGAAAAGCCTGTGCCTAAGCCTATCAGAAAGCCGCTGGCATGTAAATGTACTCCAGAATCTACTACTAAAAGCACTACCAAGCCAGCCAAAGTAAGCACTTGCCCAAGAAATACTTGCAACTTACCGTTCTGAGATATAGAACTTAACTGCCTCAACAGTAAGTAAACAATGAAGCCTCCCACAATACTCAGATAAAACAAAGCGTCGGGCATGGCCGATAGAACCATTCCTAACACAATGGGCACGCAGAACATATTAAGCCCCGGAAGCAACGTACGGAAAAGGATGAAACGATCGAACGAGCATAAAGGCAAGTCAAGAGGTGCTCTGAAGCATACCTGAACCATAGTTATCAAGAATGCCGAGCATCCGCATAAAGCCGAAGACAAATAAAGCAGCTTAGATATGGGCAACATGGACGGACCGTTTAATCCTATCAGTAATCCCAAGATAGTACTTAAAATACTGGTCCATGTAAACACACGGTTGGCGGCGTTTCTCTTACTACTCGGAGTTACATCTATAACCAACGTACTGCCAGTAGCCATCAACGCCAAACTGAAAAACACGCCCTGCAACATCCATAAACCTACAGCCATCCACTGCTGAGGAACATACGGACTGATTAGTCCTATAGCCGCAAGCATAATGACGCTACGGATGCATACTTGCTTCCTACTGAACGTATCGACTAAGTAATTATTGAAAGCCCCTGGTATGAACATAGCCGGAGCAAATAAAGCGACCAGAATAGATGCCTGAGACACAGTGCATCCCCACTCTTTTACCATCCACTGGAAAAAGAGCGGGAAAAGCATGTACACCCCGATAAAGAGTAGAATATTAGCTGCTATCAACAATGAAAAGTTCTTATTCCACAGCATATATAGGATGAAACTTAATATTGTTCTGTTTCGTTGGGGAAATCAGACGATTTCACATCTGCAACGTACTGACCGATAGCGTCGGTCATGATAGTATGAAGGTCGGCATAGCGACGCAAGAAGCGAGGACTGAAGCCTTTAGTCATTCCCAACATGTCGGCTACTACAAGCACCTGACCGTCGACACCGCCTCCGGCACCAATACCGATAACCGGAATAGTAAGTTCTTTCGCTACACGAGCAGCCAATTCTGCCGGAATTTTTTCAAGAACCAAGCCGAAGCAGCCTGCTTCTTCCAGCAAATGAGCGTCGCGAATCAGCTTTTTTGCTTCATCGTCGCCTTTGGCACGCACGCCATAAGTACCATACTTATTAATAGATTGAGGCATCAAACCCAAATGACCCATTACAGGCATTCCGGCGTTGATAATGTGACGGATAGTATCTATCACTTCTTCTCCACCTTCCAACTTCAGCGCATCGGCACCGGTTTCCTTCATGATACGGATAGCGTTACGAACACCATCAAAAGTATCTGCCTGATAAGTACCGAAAGGCATATCAACTACTACGAGGGCACGCTTTACGCCACGCATTACCGAACGACCGTGATAAATCATCTGATCGATGGTGATAGGCAAGGTAGTAACATTACCTGCCATTACATTAGAGGCTGAGTCGCCTACTAATATTATATCAATTCCAGCTCCGTCTACTATTTGAGCTATCGTATAATCATAAGAGGTAAGCATTGAAATCTTTTCACCTCTTTCTTTCATTTCTATCAAACGGTGAGTAGTCACTTTACGTGTATCACCCGAAAGATATCCTGCCATAACTTTTTACTTATTTAAAATTATTAAACGCGGCAAAGGTAACTCAATTGGTACATTTAACCAAGTAGAGCTATCATCTTTTCATAATTGAAGCCTACGAAATCGGGGATAGACAGCTTACATTTGTCTTTTATCGCCTCGGCTGTATTGGTTGTAGAAAGGCCTATAACTGTCATTCCGGCAGCATTTCCCGCCTCTAACCCATGAAACGAGTCTTCGAACACCACACAGTTCTGGGGTACTGTTCCGAAGACTTCGGCACCAAGTAAGAAACAGTCGGGAGCCGGTTTTGAACGGGTAAACATCTCGGCTGTCAAGATTCGGTCTACCAAACCTTCTTTCAACTCTGGATGAGCCGCATATACATTAGCCATCTTCAGTTCGTTAGAGCTGGTTACGATAGCTATCTTTACGCCATGAGCACGCAGGTCTTTCATAAAATCCACTACTCCGGCTATATATTCGAACGTCATTTCGCGCTCAAAACGATTAAGTCCGGCAGTAATCTTGCTCTGCTCTTCAGTCATTCCGGCAAAGTGCTTATCGTAAATTTGAGTCAAGGTCTGCCCTTTTATCAAAGCACCGAAATGCGGCAATTCAGGATGATATTGTCTTCCTACCTCATCCCAATATACCGTATACTGAGTTTCTGTATCCATCACCACACCGTCAAAATCGAACAATGCGGCTATACACTTTGTTTTATCCATACCCATTTATAAATAAATATACAATTATTATATACTACCTTGCAGTCTTATCGACTTCCCAAATACAAGAAGAACATACCGATAAGTACCAAAATCAAATCGACAGCCTTACTCTTGAGGTTCTTTTCACGGAACACCATGGCGCCGAACAAGAACGATACTATAACACTACCTCTACGCACCATCGACACGATAGATATCATTGAACCGTCCATACCTAACGCATAGAAATAGACGAAATCGGCTGCTGAAAGGAATATTGATATAAGAATTATGCACCAATCCCAACGGAATGGAGTAGTACTTTTTCGTTTAGGAAGCCAAAGTATCATTAACACGCCACCCATAATGAAAAGCTGGTAAATGTTATACCACGCCTGGACAACCATATTATTGAAACGGCCCATCAGGTATTTGTCGTACAATCCGCTGGCCGCACCTAGTACAGCCGCCAGCACGATAAACCAAATCCACTTATCATGCTTAAAGTCGATGCCTTCTTTCTTACCAGAACGACTCAGCATGAAAAAAGAGACTATGGCCAGCAGAACACCTATCCATTGATACATATTAAGGCGTTCGCCGAATATAAGCATTGCCCCTACCAACGTCATTACCGGACGAGTAGCATTTATCGGTCCTACTATAGTAAGCGGAAGGTGCTTCATGCCGAAATAACCGAATATCCACGACGATAAAACGATAAACGACTTCAATATTATAAACTTATGCACTTCCCATCCGGCTTCGGGAACATAAAATATTGAGCCATTCAGCACAGACGGAGCATAAGCCGAAATCAAGATAAGAGGAAGAAAGATAAGACTGGAGAACAATGTATTCAATCCCAGCACCGGAAGCACAGCATTGTTGTTCAACGATTTTTTCTTAAAGACATCATAGAAGCCCAGCAACGCAGCTGAGCAGAAAGCCAGTAATAACCACATATTCTGATATACCTATTGTTTACGGCTGCAAAATTACTATTTTTTCCGTAACCGAAATCAAGTAGTAACGGAAGTTTCATCATTTGCCAAACCAGACACCGCATCAAACAAAAAAATCATTTAGTAAGCTAATATCAAGCAAAAAGGGATGAATACAATCATGCAATATACCCAAAGGTACATTTTTGAATATTTTTTGTCATTTCGCACACAATATTACCCCATATCTTTTCTAAATTGAGAATGATTTTTCTAATACTTAAAATTTCTTTCGTATCTTTGCGGCTGATTTAGAAATTATTAAAAGGAAATGAATAAAGAACAATTGGTGCCTGATTACATATTTGAGTCCAGTTGGGAGGTATGCAATAAAGTTGGAGGTATTTATACCGTATTGTCCACCCGAGCAAAGACTCTGCAATCGGCATTTACTGACAAGATTTTCTTTATCGGTCCAGACGTATGGATCGGAAAAGAAAACCCACTTTTTACCGAAGACGAAACACTATTGGCATCATGGCGTAAGCACGCCGCAGAGAATGAAGACTTAAAGACAAGAGTAGGCAGATGGAATGTTCCGGGGACTCCTATCGTGATCTTAGTCGATTTCTCTCCCTATTTTCAAAAAAAGAACGAAATCTACACTGAATTGTGGCAAGACTTCCAAGTCGACTCACTCCATGCGTATGGCGACTATGACGAAGCTTCCATGTTCTCATATGCCGCAGGTTTGGTAGTAGAAAGCATGTACCGCTATCGTATGACACCTCATGACAAGGTTATCTATCAAGCCAATGAATGGATGACAGGTCTGGGAGCTTTGTACATACATAAAAACGTACCCGAAATCGCTACGATATTCACTACCCACGCTACATCTATCGGACGCTCTATAGCAGGAAACAACAAGCCTCTATACGACTATCTGTTTGCTTATAACGGCGACCAGATGGCTCAAGAACTGAATATGCAGTCTAAGCATTCTATCGAAAAACAGACAGCTCATTTCGTAGACTGCTTTACTACAGTGAGCGATATCACTGCTAAAGAATGTCAGGAACTGCTCGACAAGCCTGTAGATAAGGTGCTGATGAATGGTTTCGAAAACGACTTCGTACCTAAGGGCGGCAAATTTACTCGCAAGCGTAAACACGCACGTCAGGTAATGCTTAATGTAGCCAACAAGCTGTTGGGTACTAAGCTCGACGAAGATACGTTGATTGTAGGTACAAGCGGACGTTACGAATTCAAGAATAAGGGTATTAACGTTTATCTGGAATCTCTGAACCGCCTTACTCGCGATAAAGATTTGAAAAAGCCTGTATTGGCGTTTATCAATGTTCCGGGTTGGGTAGGCGACGCACGCGAAGACTTGCGCCAGCGTTTAGACAGCGGAAAAGAATATGATACCCCATTGGAATGCCCGTTCATCACTCATTGGCTTCATAATATGAGTCATGACCAAGTGCTTGATATACTGAAGTATATGAATATGACAAACGCTGCCGATTCAAAGGTAAAAGTTGTATTCGTACCTTGCTATCTGGACGGAAGAGACGGCATCGTAAACGAACATTATTACGATTTGCTTATCGGTATGGACTTAAGCGTATATCCATCATATTATGAACCATGGGGATATACTCCGCTTGAAAGTATCGCTTTCAAAGTTCCTACCATCACTACCGACTTGGCAGGCTTCGGATTGTGGGTGAACACTGTAGTAGGTCATTATTCAGAGCTTACCGATGGAGTAAAGGTTATACACCGTACTGACTATAACTATTCTGAAGTAGCCGATACTATTAAAGATACCATAGCGGAATTCTCTACCCTATCGGCATTGGATATCGACATTATACGTAAGAAAGCTGCCGGCATATCGGATAAGGCCTTGTGGAAGAACTTCATTAAATACTATTATGAAGCTTACGACATAGCTTTGCAAAAAGCAGAGAAACGTATAGCCGAAATGAACGAAAACGAATAATCTATACACTAAAGATAAAAGTAAAATGGAAGTCAAAACTAATTATGCAAACACTCCGGTGTGGAAAGAAGTGACTGTAAAGTCTCGTATTCCGGAGTCGTTGAAAATGTTGGAAATCATGGCCCGCAACATTTGGTGGGCATGGAATGACGATGCTGTTGACATGTTCAAGAGCCTTGACGCAGATTTGTGGAAAGCTGTAGGACAGAACCCGGTAGCATTGCTTGAACGTTTGAGCTACGAAAAATTGGAATCTTTGACAGAAGACCAAGTTGTTTTAGCTAAAATCAACGCTGTTTACACAAAGTTCCAAGCTTATATGAGCGAAAAGCCTAACGCTGCTCGCCCGTCAGTTGCATACTTCTGCATGGAGTTCGGTTTAACTCATGTATTGAAAATATATTCAGGGGGCTTGGGTATCTTGGCCGGTGACTATCTGAAAGAAGCTTCAGACAGTAACGTTGACATGTGTGGTGTAGGTTTCTTGTATCGCTACGGTTACTTCACTCAGAGCTTGTCAATGGACGGACAGCAGATTGCTAACTACGAAGCTCAGAACTTCGGTAGCCTGCCTATCGAACGAGTAAACGACGAAAACGGTAACCCGATGGTACTCGACGTTCCTTACTTGAACTACTTCGTACACGCATATGTATGGAAAGTAAACGTAGGACGTGTTCCTTTGTACTTGCTCGATACAGACAACGAAATGAACAGCGAATTCGATCGTCCTATCACTTACCAGCTTTATGGTGGCGACTGGGAAAACCGCTTGAAACAAGAAATCTTGTTGGGTATAGGTGGTGTTCTGTTGCTTAAGAAATTGGGTATCAAGAAAGACGTTTACCACTGCAACGAAGGACACGCTGCATTGTGTAACGTACAGCGCTTGTGCGACTACGTAGAAGGCGGTATGAACTTCGACGAAGCACTTAACATCGTACGCGCTTCTTCATTATATACTGTACACACTCCGGTTCCTGCTGGTCACGACTACTTCGACGAAAGCCTGTTCGGCAAGTACATGGGTGGATATCCTCAGCGTATGGGTATTTCTTGGGACGACTTGATGGATATGGGTCGTATCAACCCGGGAGACCACAACGAACGCTTCTGTATGTCTACATTCGCTTGCAACACTTGCCAGGAAGTAAACGGCGTAAGCTGGCTTCACGGAAAAGTATCGCAGGAAATGTTTGCAGGTATCTGGAAGGGATACTTCCCTGAAGAAAACCACGTAGGATATGTAACTAACGGTGTACACTTCCCAACTTGGTGTGCTTCTGAATGGAAGAAACTGTACGGCAAGTACTTTGATAAGAACTTCATGAAAGATCAGTCTAACCCGAAGATCTGGGAAGCTATCTACAATGTGCCCGATGAAGAAATCTGGAATACTCGTTTGGCATTGAAGAACAAGTTGACTGGTTACATCCGCGATCAGTTCCGTGACACATGGTTGAAGAACCAGGGTGATCCTTCACGCGTAGTATCATTGATGGACAAGATCAACCCGAACGCTCTGTTGATTGGTTTCGCTCGTCGTTTCGCTACTTACAAGCGTGCTCACTTGCTGTTCACAGACTTGGATCGTTTGTCTAAGATCGTTAACAACCCCGACTACCCTGTACAGTTCCTGTTCGCAGGTAAGGCACATCCGCACGATGGCGCTGGTCAGGGCTTGATCAAGAAGATTGTAGAAATCTCTAAGCGTCCTGAATTCTTGGGTAAGATTATCTTCCTCGAAAACTACGATATGAAGTTGGCACGCCGCTTGATTTCTGGTGTTGATATCTGGATGAACACTCCGACTCGTCCTTTGGAAGCATCTGGTACATCTGGCGAAAAAGCGCTTATGAACGGTGTAGTAAACTTCTCTGTACTTGACGGATGGTGGTTGGAAGGCTACCGCGAAGGTGCAGGATGGGCTTTGACTGAAAAGCGTACTTACCAGAACCAGGAACACCAAGACCAGTTGGATGCTGCTACTATCTACAACATACTCGAAAAAGAAATCCTGCCGTTGTACTACGCTAGAAACAGCAAGGGATATTCTGAAGGTTGGGTTAAGACTATCAAGAACTCTATCGCTCAGATCGCTCCTCACTATACAATGAAACGTCAGCTCGATGACTACTATACTAAGTTCTATACTAAAGAAGCCGTTCGTTTCCACGAATTGGAAGCTAACAACTTCGCTAAGAATACAGAACTGGCTAAGTGGAAAGAAGAAGTTGCCGCTAAGTGGGATTCTATCGAAATTGTATCTATGAATAAATGCCAAGAACTTCGTCAGGGCAACGTAGAAAGCGGTAAAGACTACACTATCACTTGCGTAATTGACGAAAAGGGTCTTAACGATGCAATCGGCGTAGAAATGGTAGTAACTTACACTAACGCTGAAAACAAAGAATACATTTACTCTGTAACTCCGATGGAAGTTGTTAAGGTAGATGGTACTCTTTATACATTCGAGTTGAAGACTAGCTTGTCTAACTCAGGAAGCTTCAAGGTTTCTTATCGTATGTATCCTAAGAACGCAGCTCTGCCTCATCGTCAGGATTTGTGCTACGTTCGTTGGTTCAACGATTAATGCATTGAGATAGATTAGTTCTCAATAATATAAGGTAAGGGGTAGAGCTCGCAAAAGTTCTACCCCTTTCTTATTTATAAGCATCAACACTGCAGATGCTCATCATTCAAAATCGGCAGGATAAGTAAGCAACTGATACGCCAACGCCTTAGCCATGCGATAATGTCCTACCGCATTAGGGTGCAAGCGGTCTGTATCGGCCTTATGGAAATAGCCGGCATGTTCGTCCATGAGAGGATAAAGACCACTTATACAATTCAAGTCGATAACCGGCACCGCCCATACGTTTGACGCTTCTTTCACTACAGACACATACTCATCTACATAAAGTCCAATCTTGTTACAGTACGACTCATCTGGCTGAATATTATCATTGCTGAAGTGAGCGAAAGCACGATGTATAGGCGTAAGCAATATAATCTGCTTGGTAGGGAAATTACGCTTCAAGTAATCTATGGCGATGTTTATCCTTCCTCTGAAAGTACTTTCATCAAACTGAAGGGTACGCTTCTTTCGGGTTTCCATCTTACCACCTTTCACCAGCGTTTCTTTGTCGGCATAAGAATACCATTCACCTAAAGGAACTCCAGCGTTATAATCGTTGGTTCCGGCAAAAATGATGATAGCGTCTACGTCTTCAGCATGTTCAGTCTTTAGTTTCACAGCCTGCTTATAAACGCCATTCCATTGGTTACCGTTAATCCCATACACCATAGGCTCAAGCCCAAGCATCTCGGACAGGTATTGCCAATAGTTTTTAGTTGTACCTACGTGAATTTTGTCGGTAATAGAATCGCCCAAGAAAGCCACACGCTTTCCATTCCACTGATTAGTGTTGCTTATTACATTCTTTACTACCGGCTCTTTCACCGTCATCTCTTGAGCATTGACTACCAGCAGACAGCATCCCATAAGCAATGCAGCCAATCGCACGTACGATAAAGATTTGTATTTTCTCATAATAGCTATATTTATATATAACGAAAGGGCATAAGCATACGGTGTTCCGTTTATGCCTATGCCCTTTTTTATTTAATATCTTGTCCGTCTAAAAGAGTGAGAACGAAAATTATTCCCACTCAATTGTGGCAGGTGGTTTTGACGAGATATCGTAGCAAACTCTATTCACGCCCTTCACCTTATTAATAATATCGTTCGATACCTTAGCCATAAATTCGTAAGGCAGATGAGCCCAGTCGGCAGTCATGGCATCGGTACTTGTTACCGCACGCAGTGCTACGGCACGTTCGTAAGTACGTTCATCACCCATCACACCAACGCTCTGTACCGGAAGCAAGATAACTCCTGCCTGCCATACCTGATGGTAAAGTGCAGTTTCGTTACCGTTTTCATCCTTAACCTTCCAGTCGCGCAGACCTTGGATAAAGATATCGTCAGCATCCTGAAGGATACGAACCTTTTCGCGAGTGATATCGCCCAAGATACGTACAGCCAAGCCCGGACCCGGGAACGGATGACGTGTGATAAGATGTTCAGGAATACCAAGCTCGCGACCTACGCGACGAACTTCGTCCTTAAACAACCACTGCAACGGTTCGCACAGGCTGAGGTGCATTTCCTCGGGCAAACCACCTACATTATGATGACTCTTGATAGTCTTTCCGGTAATGTTAAGACTCTCGATACGGTCGGGGTAAATAGTTCCTTGAGCCAACCACTTAGCGTCGGTAATCTTCTTAGCCTCAGCATTGAATACCTCTACAAAATCGCGGCCAATGATTTTACGCTTCTGTTCCGGATCGGTAACACCTTCCAGATCTTTAAAGAATTTCTCGCTAGCGTCTACGCCTATCACGTTCAAGCCCAAGCACTCGTAATCATGCATTACGTTCTTAAACTCATTCTTACGCAGCAATCCGTGGTCTACGAAAATACAAGTAAGGTTCTTGCCGATGGCACGGTGCAACAAAACAGCAGCAACCGATGAGTCTACACCACCGCTCAATCCTAAGATTACACGGTCATTTCCTACTTGCGCCTTCAATTCGGCAACTGTAGTATCAACAAACGAAGCAGCGCTCCAATCTTGCTTACCGCCGCAGATGTCTACTACAAAATTTTTCAGAATCTGAGTTCCGTCTTCGCTATGGAAAACTTCCGGATGGAACTGAACGCCCCACAGCTTGTCGGTCTTAGACTGATAAGCAGCGATAGCCACCTTGTCGGTCGAAGCGATAACTTCAAAATCGTCGGGCAGAGCAGTAATAGTATCTCCGTGGCTCATCCATACTTGCGAATGCTCGCGTATACCCTTCAGCAACGGACTCTCATGATTGAAAGTAGAAAGATGTGCACGTCCATATTCGCGTGTGTTGGCCGGCTCTACATTTCCGCCGTATGTATACGACATGAACTGTGCGCCATAGCATATACCTAAGATAGGATATTTACCGCGAATGTTTGTTAGGTCTACCTTAAACGCCTTCTCGTCGTAAACAGAGAAAGGGCTTCCCGAAAGAATCACACCGATAACCGACGGATCTTCGTGAGGGAACTTGTTGTAGGGAACAATCTCGCAATACATGTTCAGTTCGCGCAAACGGCGTCCGATGAGCTGCGTAGTCTGCGAACCGAAGTCGAGAATAATAATTTTTTCCTGCATATCGAAAGTTTACGGGTTTATATTCGTATTTATGCGTGCAAAGTTAGCAAAAAGTAAATACTCTCTAACTGTTGCGGAATAAAATTTGCACTAATATAAATAATGTGTACCCGCAAAGACAGTGCCGCATAACACGGCACATACAATTTACCAGCAAGCCGCAATGTTTAATTTGATAACCATACATTACAAAATGTACAACCACAGGTTTACAATTGCATGATTTTAACCCAAAGTGCTAAATAAGCGGTTAGGTTTTCACTAAAATTACAATCTTTTGTATTTGCGGTTCGAAAAGAAATGCTTAATTTTGCCATCGCAGTTAGGAAGAGAAAGGTAATATTTCTCATCAAGCCCTGCACTGCAGCATAAACATGAGAGTTTATAAAGTTATTATAAAACCTTTAAAATTAAAACAAAATGATTAAAGTAGGTATTAACGGTTTCGGTCGTATCGGCCGTTTCGTATTCCGTGCTGCTCAGAACAGAAGCGACATTCAGATTGTAGGTATTAACGACTTGTGCCCAGTAGATTACTTGGCTTACATGTTGAAGTATGATACAATGCACGGACAGTTCAACGGTACTATCGAAGCTGACGTTGAAAACAGCAAATTGATCGTTAACGGTAAAGAAATCCGCGTAACAGCTGAAAGAAATCCTGCTGATTTGAAATGGAACGAAGTTGGTGCAGAATACGTAGTTGAATCAACTGGTTTGTTCTTGACTAAAGAAAAAGCTCAGGCTCACATCGAAGCTGGTGCTAAATATGTTGTAATGTCTGCTCCTTCTAAAGACGATACTCCTATGTTCGTTTGCGGTGTTAACGAAAAGACTTACGTTAAGGG
>ULRN01009357.1_pt1 | contig 42485 bp, 38 predicted proteins | sample 1955461 | NCBI WGS metagenome assembly ULRN01 (sample SAMEA4835683, study PRJEB28245) | human gut metagenome | biome: gut microbiome; material: fecal sample | place: Denmark | collected 2008 | reverse complement strand
CATACATGCCGACAGTTTCCTGATTCATGCCGAAGAGGTGGGGTTTAATCAGTTTTAGACGAACTTGCAAATTAAACGAATTGTCACCCCAAATAAAATTGGCTGTCATGAATCGTCATTAAAACACTGTTTTAATGTACCATGCCATAAAATAGATTTTTTCTTGTCGCACTAGCATATAAATCGTGATTTTTATCTATATTTGTAGCTAATCATTGACAATTCTATCAAGAAAAAGTCTATTGGTCATAATCTAAACGCTAAACATAATAGTGGAAGATAAAACCAAAAAGTCTGTAAAAACTGACGCTTCATTGTATAATGGGCAACCTACTGACACAGGTTCAACGTGTCCAAGTGCAAGACTTACCTCTTGTACTCCCCTCGCTTTTGATAACAAAAATGGGGTGTCGGTAGAGAATGGCCTTGATGCAACCAAGCAATGGTTTGTATTGAGAATCTCGTATGGTCGTATTCAAAAAGCGAAAGAGGTTATCGAAGCTCGCAGTACCGAATATTATGTTCCTCTGCGATACAAACAGATAACAAAACATGGGAAAAAGCGAATCATTACCGACCCTCTTCTTCCTTCTTTTATCTTTGTTCATTCAACAGCGGAGCAAGTTGACGCATTGCTCCATGATGAAAGAGTGAACTCACAAGAGGGACACCCATTACTAAGTTATTATTATGATCATACTACCTTTTGTCAGGAGAATTCAAATTGCAATCCTCCCCTTACAATCCGGAATGAAGCAATGAATAATTTCATCCGATTAACTTCCATCCAAAACCCTCACATCATTCCTGTCACATCAACCAACATCCAATTCAAATTGGGTGATAAGGTTATCGTAACCGAAGGTGAGTTCAAAGGAATTCATGGCAGAGTGGCAAGAATTGCAGGGCAACAGCGTGTGGTAGTAGAATTATTTGATGGCTGTTTGGTGGCTACGGCGTATGTGCCGAAGGAGGCGATGAAACTGTATAATGAAATTTAAATTACAACAACGTTTATGGCTAACAAGACAAAGAATGTATTAAGTCTCGACTCAAAAGACGCAATGGATTTTTTCTTGAAGTCCGAACAATACCATGGATTTGAACTCCCTGAGTATTTTATATTCGACGAACTTCTTCAAAATGTAAAAAACGCTATTGGTGATATACCCTATGAAGAATGTATACAGGACGAGACATCACCAGAGAATCTTTCTGATGTTAATTTAGATATATTACTCAATAAAGACGGGCGCTATGCAGTTCGTCCGATTATCCTGGCTAATCCTTTTCTATACTATTTTCTTGTTAGAGAGATATGCAACGAGCAGTCTTGGACTTTGATAAAAAAGCTCTTCGAGAAATTTCAGGTACCACATATTACATCATGTGCTTTACCCGTTATACCAAAGGAAAAAGAACCTTTTCATAAATCCACTACCATAATAAATTGGTGGAGTTCTATGGAACAACGGAGTATAGAACTCTCTTTGGAGTATCGTTATATGTTCGTTACAGACATTACAAACTGTTACGGCTCGGTAAACCCACAAGCATTTGATTGGGCTTTCTCATTCAAAGGTACAGAGCACGAACATAAAACAGAGTATCCTATTTCCAAGAACATCCAAAAGTATCTTCGTGCCTTCCAACAAGGTCGCAATATTGGAATTCCCCAAGGAAGTGCTATATTTGACTTTATTGGTGAAATTATTCTAGGCTATTCTGACCTATTACTCCATGAAGCAATACAAAGAGAAGGTATCACCGCTTCATACGAAATAATTCGTTATCGTGACGACTACCGTATTTTCTGTAATGATAAGGATATACTTGAAAAAATCTCCTACATTTTACAGCATGTGTTGGAAAGTCTTAACTTCCGTATGAACAGCAAGAAAACAAAGATTAGCGATAGTATAGTAATAGATGCTGTGAAATCTGATAAACTTGCGTATATCTACAATACACCTATCTTCAACAAAAAGGGTTGCGATTTTGACAGCTTTGAGAAGCACTTGCTCTACATCTTGATGTTTGCCCGTCAATATCCAGATAGCGGCTCCATCAAAACCATGCTATCAGATATAGACAAACGTATAGAAGACAGGCTCAAGCCTTATGAAGAAGAGGTCACAACAAAACCTGTGTTTGAGGAATGTGAGCCTACGACTGAAAAGATAACCATACAGCGCAGACTTGTAGGTGGCAGTATTCGTGCCATGTCAGCGATATGTACTCAGATAGCATTAGAAAATGTTGGCTGCTGTCATTATGCTTTACGGATTCTTAGTAGAATGGTCGATTCTCTTAAAGACGAAAAAGAGAAGAGCGCAATCATAAATCTCGTATATTCCAAGCTTTGCAATCAGCCTAACTCCGACTACAACCAGCTATGGCTCCAGAACATCACGTATCAGCAAGATAAAAAGAAAGACTCATCGCCATACAAGATGCGCTTGTGCCGTGTAGTTGCTGGGGATAAGGATGTGGAGTTGTGGAACAACAAGTGGATAAAGCCTATACTCTTGCTTGGCTTGCATGTAAACGGTATCGTTGATACCGAGACTTTGAAGAAGATAACGCCTGTGATTACGTTTAAGGAGACGAGAAGGTATAATTATTACTAATAACAAACAGATACAAAATGGCAAAATATTTCAATCGAAAACAGTTGCTTCAAGCAACTGATGCAGAAATAGAAAACTTTTTTGAAAATACATTCTTTGAAGGAGTATTCTCACATGAAATAAAGAGCAAAAGAACCGACTTCTATAAAGGGTGTATCACAGATATAAAGTTGGAGGGACGTCCGTCCAACATTGTAAGTTCGTTCCTGAATGTACCCAAAACTAGCAATGAGATACCAGAAGGACCATGTAAGTTTAGGTGTAGAATGAATCTTGCATCATATCGTGACGATAATACGAAATACATTGTTAATCTGATTGGTGCATCATTGCACTCTATTGAAAGTTTTTCTGCACCTATAGTAACAATAAGTGCCAAAGATTCAAAAGAGCAAGAACTCTTTGAAATGTGGGGTGTTACCAATTGTGAATGCATTGGTTTCTATAGTTATGATAAGGATCTTGAGACGTATGTCGTTGAAGATCTCAGAAAGACCAATTTTGACCATATACCTTATTATCCAGGGGATAAAGATAAACGTCCAATAAGGATAACATATCCTCATGAGATTAGAGGTATTAAATTAAATGATTATTACCTATTTACATGGAAATTATCTCATAAAAATCTCTATAATCCTTATGATATATATATAGATTTCAAAAATCAGCCCAAGCTTATAGATCCTAAATGGTTTATTAATAAACTCTTTGAAGACCGCCATAATGACAAATCGAAAAATTTTGGTTCAGCCGCAAACTTTTTAGATACTCTTAGCAAACAACTTAGTGCAAAAGAATCTACCTTTGTATACGAACTTCTTCAAAATGCCAATGACTATCCTATCGAAGGACAAAAAGTTGACGTTGAATTTTATATCACCGACAACTATTTGCTTTTTCTTCATACTGGCGCCAAATTTAATGTACGTAATATTTCAGGAATCTGTGGCATAAATGAAAAAGAGAAGGTTGCAAATAAGCGCACTATAGGTTATAAGGGTATTGGCTTTAAGACAGTATTCTTGCACAACCATTATGTATACTTGCAAACCGGCGACTACTCTTTTAGATTTGACGAAGGAGAAACGCCTGAGAAGAAAGTTGGAGGCAAAATTAAAAGATTAGGAGCACCATTTCAAATTCTTCCTATTTGGACAGAACATAATGAAGTAGACCAAGAGGTAAATAATGTCTTTGATGCAAGTGACAAGAAATTTAGGGTGCGTATAGCATTGCGTCCTGAAGACAAAAACATCCTGCATATAGGTCGAAATTGTTATGAAAACCTATTTAGAGATATTTTTGCAGATGCAAATATCATTCTTTTTATTCCAAACATAAATTCCGTTCGTGTCTTTATCAATGGAAAGGAAGAAAGGACATGCTTCCGTGATAGTGAAGAGTGGGTGGTTAGTGACTATGAAGAAGCTATTCCATTTGAACTTCAAGAAAAAATAAACAAAACAATAGACAAAGGTAATAGTCGTATTCCTGAAAAATATAAGGATTTTGATTTCACAAAGGTGTCATTTGCTTGTAAGCATGATGGGACTATAATTAATACTATTGATGATGCAACTTTATATTGTTATTTGCCAACGAACGCTTCGTGGGGATTGCCATTCCTCATGAATACAGATATGATACCTAAGGGTGACCGAAATGACATAGAAACAGAAGTTAAACTGACTGATGAAGAAGAGACCAACTTTAATGAAGAACTTGCAGCTATTGCTGGTTCAAAACTTTTTATGTGGGTCAAAGACCTTCTCACTTCAAGAAAGTATCATTTGGGGTCTGTATTCTCCTTAGTTCCTGATTTCAAGAAGTGCAAGAAGGAGCATAAGGATTACACGAACTTCATAGATAAGTTCGCAGAAGCTTTTGATAAATGTTTAGAGTCTGACCAAATTGTGCCTGTCCCTCAGGGTATTGCACTTATAAACAGTGTGATTTTGGATACAACTGGACTCAGCTCTTCTGGTATAATGACGGATGCCGAATTCCTTCATTTTACAGGGAAAGAGGATTACTATCTTCCATTGTCGATGTTGAGACTAGACAAAAACTTCAATTCATTCTTGAGACGATATGCAAGTGATGATATGAAATTTACTAAGGATGATTTAACTGATTTGATAGTTAATGAAGACTTTCAAGAATGGCTTAAAGTACAGGAGAATAACCACAAGTTCTTAAGGTTCTTGTTAGACAATGATTATCTTGAAGATTTGCTTGATGAGAAGCTATTCTTGGAGGACAAAGGTTCTTTGCAAACGGCAAGTGTTTTGTATTATGATGTAGATGAATATCTTGAAGACTTGCAGGCATTTACAAATCATATTTATTTCTTGTCACGCGAAACAAGAGAATACTTTAATGGTAACGAGAAATGGGATAAAGTTATTGATGGTAAATTTGCGAGATTTAACCCTAAAGACTTTGTCAATAGCAACCTTCTTTCTCAGCAAAATATGGAGGAAACTATAGAAAAGTTAAAGGACAAAAATACCTCTATTCATTTCTTTAAATTTCTTGCTGAGAATGTCGAGTTTTCACAAGCTTATAAAGATTTACCATACGTCAATGACGAAGATATGCTAGTTGACTCATTCAACTCAGACTTTATATTCGTAGAAAACGAAGAAGGTAAGTTGCAAACCAAAGCCAAATGGTTAGAAGGTGTACCATTCTCTTTCATTTCTGCTGACTATGGTGAAGATGTACTCAATTACTTCAAGAATACCCCAACAGAAGGAAGCAGTGGAGTTTTAACTCCAACTTTTGGCGTACTTGACTATGATAAATCCATCATTATTGAGCGCGTCATACTTAGTGAAAAGTACGCTGTGACGATTAATGAAAATCAGCAAAAATACGAAGATACTCATAAGAGTTTCATCTCATTCTGCTATGCAAATAAAGACGCTTTTAATACTGATAGTCTCAAACAATATTCTATAAAAGTAAATGAAAAGAATGAAGATGGACAGACTCGCTATGAACTTACAGAGGCCAACATGTTCTTCGGAACTCCATCATACGATGCGGCATTAGAGCATCCTTGGATAGGTACAGATTGGATGTTCAGTCTTAGTAAAGACTTATTATCCGCAGAAATATCAACTGATATTGAACAACTTAAAAAGTTCTATGAAGACAAATTCGGAGTAAAAGAGCTTACTGACCAGCTCTTCTACGATGAAATCGTATCCAAGAATATAGATGCTATATTAAAATCAACTTCAAAGCCAACAACAGAAAGCATAGGCAATGAGAACCTTTCAGAAACTGCCATAAGCGCAATAATAAAAGCAAAAAAATGCAATTTTGATTTTGTTGATTATCTCAATGATAATATAGACATCGTTTTCAAAGATAATGACTTTACGAAATTCAACAAATTAGCATTGATTGATTATAACGGAGAATTTATCACAAACGACTCCGTAATATTCTTTTACAATGAGGTTTTGCTCAACTTTATATCAAAAGAATGGTTGCCTTCTAATATCGTAAACATGTGCAGCAAGAACTATGGACTTTCAATAGCTCTTAAGAAAATGCAGGTAGACCAAAATCCTCGTATACAAAACTATGATTTTGCGACACTATACAATCTTGTTATTGTACCAAATTTGGTAGCTATAAATAGGTATCTTGATGACAAGATTGTGAATTTAGATTTTCATAATTCTATTATAGCGAATATCGGGGCTATTAAACCCGATGACAGGAATAAAATTTCTAAAGCCAAAGTATTTATTCGTGGTAAAGATAAACCAGTAGAGCCTGCTTCGGGGCATAAGATTGTATCAAAGACAGTAGAAGAACTTGTAAAATTATCTTTAGTAGATTATGGCGAGCTTGATTTGCTTGACCAAGATTATCATGCAAATGAGCATACTGATTATTGGCATGAAGCACTTTGTAATGAATCCTTCTCTATTAAGGATTTCCAGAATTGGTTGATCTGCAACAAAGAGGCTATCGCAACGAAACTTCAAGATAAAACTTTAAATATTAAGTTTTGGAGATGGGCTAAAAAGAATATCAAGGACAAGATTTCTTGCTTATTAGGTCTACCAATTTTGGTAAAAGGAAAAGATGTTCCTTGTACATTTTCTGGAGAAATATATTTCTCCGATGAATATTTGGATACTCCTATAGAAAGTCTTGTTACTACAGTGGCTCCGAATGCACCTATTCTTACATCTGACTATATTAGTTTAGGTGAAGAAAAGAAAGAATGGGTTGATTTTTGGACACAATTGGGCGTACAGCAAAATGAGGTAGAAGTTCTTGAAAATATTATAAGAACTCGTTTGTCTGCTACAAAAGTATCTAACTTAGCTGAACTGATATATAAGAACAGGGTACATTTGGAAGCCAAGTTCGACAACAACTTAATGGGGCTCCTTGCTGATATTCAGTTAGTCGGAACAGACTATCAATATCGTGCAGCAAAGGATTGTGCTTTCGTATCGTGTGCAAAAGAAGAACCATTTGCATACATAAGCATTCCTAATCGTGTAGGTTCATCGCAAGCAGGTATTAATAGTTTTATTGGTGAAATAATTCAGAGACATAATTCCGCACACTATATTACGGATTTGAACAAATGGCGTCAAGAAAAAATTGAGGCTTATCTTGCACTTCAAAATGAGAATAAACAAGCAGAAGTTCACATGGCCTTAATAAAGGAACTTGCAGTGCTGACTAACACAAATAAGGACAACTTGTCAGCATTGCCAAAGGTGAACGACATCCATTTATTGGCTAGATACAATACTTATAAGCCAAGTAAGGCTTTGACCGAAGGCTCTAAATACCATCCATTCTTCGACTTTGAAGCATGTAGCATAACTTTGGATTACATAAGTGACTGCTACCTTTCTTGCAGCGAGCCAGTAATGAAACTATTCAATTACATGAAAGTTCATCACAACTTAGAAGAAAGCGACCTCCCTAAATTGAGAGACTATACAACTGCCTGTTATTTTTGGAAGGACTATCTTGGAACAAATAACGAAGAGCGTAGAGGCAAAAACATAAAACACATTGAGAGTTTCATAACAAATCATAAGAATCCATTTAAGGAACTTGTATGTATACCGACATTAGAAGGAAATGTAGTGAAGGCAGAAAGTCTTTATAGCCTGCGTATCAAAGATAAAGTTGTGTTACTAACAGATAGTGAAAAACTATTACCCTTAGATATCATCGCAGAGGGTGTACTTGTTGATGAGAATTCTGCAAGCAAGGAAGGCATATACTTTATGGACAAGCTGCCGTTCAAAAAGATGTTGAATGTAAAACATTGCTTCGAGGCTCTTTGCAATATTCCTTCTGACACAAAACTTAAAGAAAAAGAATTACGCAAAGAACTCATAAGGTGGATTGTTTGCCAAAAGAATTCCATAGGTGGCAGTTTGATGGAATATCGTGCAAACGAGAATGCTCTTTGGTATAATGGGATAAGACAAAAGCAACAGGTGTCAAAACTGTATGCACTTAATCCCAAAGACAATCTGGAACAATACTTTGGCAATAATGCAAAAATTATTGATGCCAGTTATGTTGCTAATAAAGATAACCAGCTGGACGCTTTTGCTGCTCTTGGTATTAAAGTTATATCACAAACAGACGTAGCCACAGTTCCTTCTGCTGATAAGAAGCCAGCTTATAATAGCAATAGTATTAAAAAAGATCTTAAGTTTTATACTCTTATTATCTCTGGCATTGAGAGTCCTGAATCATGGAAGAATAGTTATGAAGAGTATTGTAGCAAAGTAGACAAAATGTCATTTTGGACATGTTCTGCCATCGAAAAAAAGTACAAAAGCGATGAGGGCGTTGTAAAAAAATTAAGTGGCTTTTATCACGAAGACGGGAAAGACGATTTCTATTACAAGGACAACCTTGATAGTAAACTTGTTTTCCTTGATTATGTCAATGGAGTAAAAAAATATCTTGGAATTAAGGCTGACATAGAGATCGTAAAGAAAGTAATGGACAGTAGGCAGACTGCTTGTGACTTGATTAAGGATGAATATGGACGTTTACTTTTAGACGAAGAGTTCGTTGAAGAAGTAAGGAAAACAATCCCTTGTTTTAATAAGAAAAAAACAACAGAAACCAACACACCTCAATCTACAAATATTGAGCTAGTAGATTCCCCAAAGGTAGAAGCAACCAGCCCAAAATCCGCAACCCCAAAAGATGATCAAAACAATACAACAGCTCATATTAGTAAAGCTGGTCCCAACGCATTAACAATAGAGGAACAAATAGAAGCCCAACTTGAAGCACAAAAGTACCTACGTTCTGTTAAGCCATTGTGGAAATTCCCTGATAATTTCGCAGAAAAAGATGAAGAAGGAAAACCATACTGCTTCTCTACCTTCGAAATCACAGACGAAGAAGGGAATAAACGAGCTATTGTATTGAAGAGTTATAAATTTGATAATGCACCTTTCTCAATAAATCCAGAAGAATGGGATTGTATAATCAATCCTAAAGCAAAATTACTTATTTATAGAGGGAATGACATTGTTGAAATAGAAAAGGAAGACTTAGTAAAGAATCAGAATAGCATCATTCTTAGATTCAGCACTGAGAACTTGGATGTTGAAGACAGAGTATCCCAATTCTCAGACCTTCTTCACTATTTCAAACAGATTCATTTTGATTTTGACAGTTTCAATGTTTCAAAACGTGCAAAGTCCATTCTTGGAATTACTAACAAAAACCAAGGATCACAGATTGGCAATAGTGATGAAGACCTTTAAATTAATAAGAATATGAGATATAATAGAAAACAATATCAAGACTTTCTTGCTACGGAAATAGAAACACAGGTTAGAGGCTACGAGCAAATCATAAACACAAAAGCTGTGGTTTTAAAGAACCGTGGAGATGTCTTTGTGGGAATGTTCATAAAGATTAACGAGCAAGGATTTGCTATATTCAAAGTTCGCCAGTCCGACAAAATGCCTCGTAAAAATTCTTTTTGGACAGCAGTTTATTACATTGACCCTATGTCAAGGTTTAGGCAATGGGGAGATTTTTCATGGTTAGAACTTCGAGAGAAGTATCAGAAGGATTTCTCTGATGCTTATTGTTGTTGGCTATCAAAATCCGAAGACGATGACTTTTGTTTAGTAGGATTAAAAAATATATCTGTCGAATTTGCCCAATTATTAACTCCAAACACAATCGTAGCTTTTGGGCCTAACGATCCTCCACTTCTATATCTGAAAAACTTGCTAAGATACACGGAATCTACTTGTGTGGATCCGCTATTAGATGCAGAGTTACACACACATATGTGGACTCCTACTCCAATTGAAGCAAGTGAGGATTCAAACAAATTACTATTAAATCATCTGAATGCTTCTTGTCATCTCATTATACAAGGACCTCCAGGCACAGGTAAGACATACAGAATGGCCCATATTGTTAGATGCCTTTTAGATGAAGGTAAAAGTGTCCTTGTGACTGCTCTAACAAATCAAGCATTAATGGAGCTTGCCGCAAAGGAAGTTCTTGAAGGCTATATAAAAGGAGGACGTGTCTCTAAAACGAGTTTGACTATTGACGAGACTCGACAACTTCCTAATCTAAAGAAAGTCAATGAAAACAAGTGCAATCCCATAAAAGGCGAGTTAACACTTGCGTCTTTTTATGTGTCGAGCGGTTGGGCTTCTGTAGAATCGGCTTTTGACTATGTAATAATGGATGAGGCAAGCCAGGCTTTATACCCAATGATTGCAGTTTCATTTAAACTGGGAAAGAAGGTGGTATGGATTGGAGATCAAAAGCAACTTTCACCTATAATACTAACAAATGAAGATATTATTAATGGGAACAATTGGAATAGTATAGTCAATGGTTTCAATACTCTTTGCAATAGCTCTGATTATAAATCCTTTCTTTTAAAGGATACTTTTCGTTTGACAAAACGAGGAGCTGAATGTACAGGTGTGTTTTATGATAATTTGCTTAATTCTGTATCAGAATACCAAACCATTCCCGTAAACATAAGTTGGTTAAAAAGCGATGGTGGCCCTGTTATGGAATATTTGTCACTTCCTCTTGGTGAAAAATCTCCAGAGATAGCAATCAGTGTAATACTATCCAAAGTAAAGAGCATCCTTGCGGTTTCGCCAAAAGCCAGTATTGCTGTATTGTGTAAATTTAAAGATTCAATTCGCACATTACAGAAAGCGTTTGTACTAGGTTTGTCTGTAAAGAATCTTCCTGATAATATTAAGATAGAGACAGTTGATCGTGTTCAAGGTCTTACTATTGATTACTGCTTTTTCCTTATACCAAATGTATCTACAAGATATTCCCTGCAAACTGAATTATTTAATGTAGCAACGTCTCGTGCTCGTTATTGCACCGTTATTGTTGCAGACAAATTGCTTTTAAAAGAAAACATGAACGAAGATGTCCGTAAGTATCTGTTAAAGGCTTCGGACAACTCTTTTGTATCATTTGCCAAAACTGTTTCGTCAGGTTCTATCACCTTGACTGTAAAGGATAAAATAGATTTATCGAAATTTGAAAGAAAAAGACCTAAGCTAGTTGATGGAAAAGAAAATATCTATATTATAGATACAAATATTTTCGTAGATTGTCCTGATATTATCAACAGGATTGGTAAGAAGTACAGAATAATAATACCATCGACGGTTCTTGAAGAATTAGATAAACTCAAGATTAAAGAAGGCATAGACAAGGCAATACTTAGCAAAGCAGCAAAAAACATTTCTGTAGCATTTACTCAAAAGTATTCTTGTATGGAAGATGCTAATGTTTCTCTCCTTCCCAATGGGTTTGATCGGAAGAATCCTGATTGTAAAATTTTATCTGTGGCTCTTAAACATTCTGAGGAGAATCCTATACTCCTAACATCTGACAACATGTTAGCTACAAGAGCAAAAGGATTAGGCATAACGACCATAACTCTTAAAGAATTTTTAAGACGGTAATCTTTATCTTACCCATAATATAAGAACAATATGTACAAACAAACAACATGCCATATAAGAAGAATTCTTGAATACAGCGAGTTTTTTAAAGGAGAAGATCCCATAGACATACCTTCTACATTAAAACTTTTTAATCGTAATACATTGGTTCGGATGGCGGCTATTCTAAGCCTCCATTATGGCAATATGCATATTCCCGATAATGAACAATCACTTTTTTCTGAAAGTAGTAAAAAACACATTAACCATATAAATGATTTGTTTCAGTCATATTATAAAAAAACAGGAATAAATCCAAATGAAAAAGTACAAATTGTTACTTTTCGCACAGGATTAGAACTTTGGCGTCAAATCTTTTCAATAAGGTCAGAAGAGTTTAAGGATATTATTGAGGATTGCGATATTGAATTTACTATTTTTAAAGTAATTCTTACACTAAATGAGAAAATAGTAAGTTTTAAGAAGCAAGAAGACGTATACAAACTTGATGAATTGATGTTTCTCAATGGCTTCCTTACCAATGACACAAACAACTACTCTTTGAAAACAGTCCTTCAGCCACAGATGTATTACTTTCAACTGTTAGTTGATTATATTCCATCCAACGAAGTATTGAGTAAAGCAACTCAAATACTATTTAATAAATGGGGTATCAATAATTGGCTGCAATATTTGGGAACAATTGTTTGTTTAGCTTACGAAACAGATAAGTATTACCAAAATAAGCAAACAGGTCTTCCAATTATCTCATTGGACAAAATTAAATCTAATTATGATACAAAACTGTTCTCTCCTTCTCTTCTGGAAAATCTTAGTATAAATGAAGATGAATACATACCCTACTTGTATGAAGAAAATGCATCAAAAGCAGAATTGAATGTTGATTACAGGAGATTTCGCTCAAAGCCATTTATAAAATTGAAAGATGGATCAGGTTATTTAGTTATAAACAACCAAATCCTTTGTGAACGTTTATTTAACAGTTTATACTTTGACTTTTTCCCATATATCAATGGTAAAAAGGAGAGTTGTGGATTTTTCGATTATAATAAAGAATTTATAGAGAAAGTTTTATTTCGACAAACATTCTTCAAATGCTTGCCAACAAATTGCTTTTCAGTTCCAGATTGTAATTTACAAGAATTGTCTGAAAAACCTAATGAACCAGATTTTTATGTCCGTACAAAACGTGCAGAATTGATAATTGTGGAGTGTAAGGCAATAAAAATGAATGGAGAGTGCAGAGATGACGGAGATTACATTCGTCTACTTGATGAGTTACATGAGAAAATAGTCCTTAAAACTCGTAATCTTGACAAAACAAGAAAAATGTCCAGTGCACAACCGAAGCCAATCGGAATTGGTCAACTCATTAATCATATTGATTCTATAGAAGCTGATTCGTTTGAATGGGACGAAAATATACCAGACGATGTTTCCTATTATCCAATATTAGTTTTTGAGGATGTCAGACTACTTCAACCAGGATTCCTCTCTATTTTGAATAGATGGTATTACGAGGAAATTGCAAAAATGCCAGAGATGATATTGACAGATATGGATTGTAAACCTATTATCCCTGTATCAATCAATACTCTTTATCTCTATGATAATCACATTCATAAAAAAGGGCTTCCAAATATCATTGATTTATTCATTGACAGGAATGCTACATTTGACAAGCTAACAGGAAAATATAAAATCAATGAACTCGCTGGCTTTGATGATTATCTTAGAAAATATCCTTTCAACAAATCAAATGATATAGAAAAATGGCTATATAAAGTCATGAAGAAGTCAAAATCATAGGCATAGTCACATAAAGCCCAATTAAAAACATTTTATGGCACTCGCAATAAACATAAACGACCTGCTAAACAAGCAGAAAATAGAATCCAACCGCATTGAGTTCAAGAAAGGTTGGAATCCTGGAAGTATATATCACAGTATATGTGCTTTCGCCAACGATTTTGATGATCTTGGCGGTGGATATATCATAGTTGGTGTAGATACTGACGATAATACAGGTATGGCAATTCGCCCCGTAGAGGGTGTACCAATTGAAAAGATAGATAACATCTTGCAGGAGATGGTGGGCTACAACAACAAAATGGCTCCATACTATTTACCACGTACCTCTGTAGAGGAAATAGATGGCAAACAGTTGATAGTGATATGGTGTCCTGCAGGAACTTATCGTCCATATTCCGTACCAGTAAATGTAACTGCAAAAGGTACAAAAGAATACTTCTACATCCGTAGCGGTACAAGTAGTATTGAAGCAAGAGGTGAAGCTCTCGTTGAATTGCGGGAGTTGGCTAATCGTGTCCCTTTTGACGAGCGAGGCAACAGCGATATCCAGTTGGAAGATATTTCTTTGGTGCTTCTTCGTGATTATCTGGTCAAGGTGGGTAGCAAATTGGCTGATGATGTGATAAAAACTCCGCTTTCTACAATACTTGACCAAATGGAACTGTACACAGGTCCTAAAGAAAGCCGCTTACTTCGTAATGTGGCAGCCATGATGTTCTGCGAGAAACCAAGCAAGTTCTTCCCTTATACTCAGATTGATGTGGTGACGTTTCCTAACGGAAAGATGAAGAATCCGAACAATTTCACAGAAGTTACATTCAAAGGCAGTGTTCCACAGATGATTAAACAGACAATGGATTACATCAAGAGCAATGTTCTCAAAGAGCATGTGCGTAAGATTTCCGGCAGACAGGAAGCGGAACGCTTTTGGAACTATCCATATGATGCTATAGAAGAAGCAGTTGTAAACTCAGTATATCATAGAGATTTCTTGCAACATGAGCCAATAGAGATTACCATTGAGCCAAGCGGAATCTCTATACTCAACTGTCCTGGTCCAGACAGAAGCATCTCCAAGGAGGACATAGAAAAGGGCGATATGCTAAAAAGCCGTCGCTATCGCAACCGTCGTTTGGGTGACTTCTTGAAAGAACTTGACCTTACAGAGGGTCGTTCAACTGGTGTCCCTACAATACAAACAAAGTTAGCAGAGAATGGTTCACCACGTGCCATCTTTGAAACTACAGATGACCGCTTGACATTCTTGGTTACTATTCCTGTTCATAAAAGATGTAGTGAAAGTTCGGGAACAGGCATACTTAGTTCGGAAAGAGGTTCGGAAACAAAAACAAAAGGTTCGGAAACAAAGGACTTGATTATAGATATTATAAAACAAAACCCACATATTACTGCCGCAGAAATCGCAATGCAATTAAATATGTCTTCACGAGGAGTTGAGAAGCAAATACGTAAACTTCGTGAGTTAGGTAAAATAAAACGAACAGGTGGAAGATTCGGGGGTTATTGGGAAATTGTAATATTAGATAACGAATAAAAGCAGATATGTTATTCGGAAACAAGATAAGAGAACTCAGAGACGAGCAGGAGCTCCTGCAACACCAATTGGCGGCAGCATTAGAAATTGATACTCCCATGTTCAGTAAAATTGAACGTGGGCTGTCATGAATCATCATTAAAACACTGTTTAAATACTGTTTTAACGGCATTAAAACACTGTTTTAATGCCATGCCGATGGATGAAGGGGAGGGTTTTAATCGAAGTTTAGTCGAACATACAAATAAAACGAACAGTTTGCTTTTTCGTTTGGATACAATCCGTATCTTTACCCATATTTTGTAATGGATAATTTCTCAATATGGGAAAAAAAGTAATTGTTGTCGGAGCGACTTCCGGCATTGGCCTTGAAGTGGCTCGTTTGTTTGCCCAAAAAGATTACACGGTCGGCATTGCCGGACGACGCATGGAGCGGTTGGAGGAAATAGCCCAATCCTCTCCCGGTATCGCAGCCATCCAACAAATTGACATAACCCACAAGGAAGCTCCGGAACATCTGGAAGAACTCATAGCCAAACTTGGCGGCATGGATATCTACTTCCATAGTTCGGGCATCGGCTGGCAGAACAACTTGCTTGACACGGACAAAGAGATGAAGACGATAGAGACCAACGCATTGGGGTTCGTCAGGATGGTAACAGCAGCATACAACTGGTTTGCCTCAAACGGGAAGATGGGACAAATCGCATGCATCACCTCCATTGCCCGCACACGCGGATTAGGTGCCGCCCCTGCCTATTCCTCGACCAAACGCATGCAATCGCATTACCTCGAATGTTTGTCACAGCAAACCCGCATACGCCATTTGCCCATACGCATCACCGATATCCGCCCCGGTTTTGTCGCCACCGACTTGATTGCCGGCAGCAATTACCCATTGCAACTATCAGCCAAAGATGTGGCAAAAGATATTGTGCAAGCGGTGGAACACGGCAAGGAGGTGGTGACAATCGACTGGCGTTACCGCCTACTTGTAGGAGCATGGCAACTGATTCCAAGATGGATCTGGACAAGGCTGACGTTTGCAAAGTAATGCGCCGCACGATGTTTGGCGAACCATTGGATATTGTTTTTAGAAAGCTGCCATATACTTTTTCTCGTTATTTTCCGTTTTCTTATATAGCTCACGCCATTTTTTAGCACGGAGGATAGCCCGTCATGTGAAAATTCGGCGTAACTTTGAACCCGTTTAATGAATGATATGAGAAAGATTTTATCCATTATATGTCTGTGCCTGCTGGTCCATCTTGCGCATGCGCAAATCGGAAATGAAGCGTATGGCTTTTTGCGGTTGCCCTCCTCTTCCCATGCCAATGCGTTGGGGGGATACAATGTCTCAATTATCGAACCTGACCCTGCATTGGGATTCCATAACCCCGCCCTGTTGGGTGGAGAGATGGACAACATGGTCAACCTGAATTACCTGAACTATATTTCAGACATCAATGCCGGCAGTGCCATCTATACCAAAGCATTCAAAGAGAGGGGGACGTGGGGAGCCGGTGCCACCTTCTTCAGTTATGGCAAAATCAAAGAGTATTCCAAAGAGAACGAGTATATCGGTGATGTCTCCGCCAAGGACATAGCCTTGCAAGGATTCTTCTCTTATGACTTGAGCGAGAAATGGCGTGGCGGCCTCTCCTTGAAATTCTTATATTCCTCCATGGCTGAATACCATTCCATGGGATTGGGCGTGGACGCAGGATTAAGTTATTATGACGCAGACAAGAAATTGTCATTCGGGTTTGCCTTCAAGAATATCGGTGCCCAGATCAAATCGTACTACGATGAGCGGCAGAAGATGCCTTGGGATATCCAATTGGGCGTATCCAAACAGATGGCACACGCCCCCATCCGTTTCTCATTGACGGCAATGTACCTCAACAAATGGAAATTAAACTATATAGACGAATCCGACAAAGAGTATAAAGGGGATAGTTTCGGAAAGACATTCCTGAAACATTTGGTTATCGGTGTGGATTGGCTTCCCTCGGAGAACCTATGGATTGGCGTAGGCTACAATCCTAAAAGGGCGATGGACATGAAGTTGGACGGGGCGAACGCTTTGGCTGGTTTTTCCGCCGGAGCCGGGCTGCACGTCAAAATGTTTGATGTCAGTGCGTCCGTTGCCAAATACCATCCGTCGGCATTGTCGTTCATGATCAGTTTATCCACCTCTCTTTCCGGTTTCAAATTGTAATTTGTATTATTTATGAAAAAGATTGTAATAGCAATAGACGGTCACTCCTCAAGCGGCAAAAGCACCATGGCGAAAGAGCTTGCCCAAGAAATAGGATATGTATATATTGATACGGGCGCAATGTACCGGGCTGTGACTTTGTATGCGTTGAGACAGGGTTATATCCAAGGGAACAGCATCAACGAAAAGGCTTTGGAAGCGGATATGCCCCGACTTTCCATCACCTTCCAATCCAATCCCGGGACAGGCAAATCCGACACCTTCCTCAACGGGGAGGATGTGGAAAAAGAAATCCGGGGCATGGAAGTCGCCAACAAGGTCAGTTTGGTCGCATCCTTGGGGTTCGTACGGAAAGCGATGGTTGCCCAACAACAAGCAATGGGGAAAGAAAAAGGCATCGTGATGGACGGAAGGGACATTGGCACGGTCGTATTCCCCCATGCGGAGTTAAAGCTGTTTATCACCGCCTCTCCGGAAGTACGTGCGCAACGCAGGGTAGACGAGCTGCTTGCCAAAGGTGAAAAGGTCTCTTACGAAGAGGTCCTGGAGAATGTCAAGAAACGTGACTTCATCGACTCTACCCGTGAAGAGAGTCCTCTCCGCAAAGCGGATGACGCGATTGTGCTGGACAATTCCAACATGAGCCGCGCGGAGCAAAAGGCATGGTTAAGAGAGAAATTTGAAGCTTGCGTAAAGGAATGAACCGCGATATGATTGTAGAAATAGACAAGGGGTCCGGCTTCTGCTTCGGAGTGGTCAATGCCATCAACCACGCAGAGAAAGAGCTTGCCAACACGGATGTGCTGTATTGCTTGGGGGATATCGTGCACAACAGTCTGGAAGTTGAACGCTTGGAGGCAAGTGGACTACGGACAATCGAGCACGACGAATTCGCCCGCCTGAAAGATGTCAAAGTCCTATTGAGAGCGCATGGCGAACCACCCAGCACTTACAGGACAGCGGAAGAGAATCACATCCAGATAGTAGATGCCACCTGCCCCGTCGTCTTGCAATTACAGAAAAGGATCCACCGCTGTTTCCAAGAGGTAAAAGGGAACCACACGCAATTGGTCATTTACGGGAAAAAAGGCCATGCCGAGGTGAATGGACTGGTGGGACAAACGGAAGGGACAGCCATTGTGGTCGAGTCGGTGGAAGATTTGGACAAACTCGACTTCACACGGGATATTACCCTCTTCTCCCAAACAACCAAATCATTGGATGGATTCCGGAACGTAGTTGCCGCCATTGAAAACCGGATTGCACCAGGTGTCAACTTCCAATACCATGACACCATTTGCAGGCAAGTCGCCAACCGGTTGCCCAACATCAAGAAGTTCGCAGCAGAGCATGACTGGGTTTATTTCGTGGCAGGCAGGAAAAGTTCAAATGGCAAGATGCTGTTTGAAGAGTGCAGGAAAGCAAACCCCAACAGCTGCTTCATCTCTTCAGCCGAAGAGATAACAGAGCCTTTGCCCGACAGCGTCGGGCGTGTGGGCGTGTGCGGAGCGACTTCCACCCCCAAATGGTTGATGGAAAAGATAGCGGAAAAGGTAAAACAGCTGAATGGGTAAGTACAAAAATAATCTTTACCTTTGCCTGCATATCATAAAGAGACAACAGGATGAGACCTTTTTTATACCAAATAGCAGATTTGTTCCTACGGGAATATGGCACAGGGATAAGCCAATTGGCATTCGTGTTCCCCAACCGGAGAGCCGGGCTTTTTTTCCAAAAGCACCTCTCGGAGATTGCCAACCGGCCTATCTTTTCGCCTAAGATCTTAACCATAAATGACCTTTTTTCCCTTCTTGGGAAGAGGCAGACGGCAGACCGGATCCGCACCCTGTTCAAACTTTATGACATTTACATAAAAGCATCGGGGTCGGCTGAATCTTTTGACGAGTTCCTCTATTGGGGAGACATGCTCTTAAATGATTTTGACGACATAGACAAATACATGGTGGATGCCGGAAAGTTGTTCCGCAATGTGACCGACCTGAAAGAGCTGGATGACAATTATAGTTTCCTGTCGGAAGAACAAATCCAAGCCATCCGTATGTTTTGGGCGTCGTTTTATCCGAAACACGACTCTCCCAACCAACAGCATTTCTTAGAGCTTTGGGAAATCCTTCACACCCTTTATTCCGGGTTGAAGGAGCGATTGGCAGAGGAAGGATGCGGCTATGAAGGAATGATTTTCCGTGAGGTTGCCGAAGCGGTCGAACAAAAAGGAGTGCCGGACGGATTCCCTTTCCAAAAGATTATATTCGTGGGATTAAATGCCCTTTCCGTATCAGAGGAGAGGCTGCTATTGGCTCTGCAAAAGGCGGGGAAAGCCGATTTCTATTGGGATTATATGTCTGGATACGTAAAAGACCCAGACAACAAAGCCTCGTACTTTGTCGAACGCAACCTTGGTTTGTTCCCGTCCGCTTTCCATCTGCCCGAAGAGGAAGCGGAAAAGAGTGCCATCAAAATAGCCGGAGTGCCTTCCGCCATCGGACAAGCCAAACATGTTTACCAGTTGTTGGAGAACTATATGCAAGAGTCTCCCATGACTGCCGAGTCCGCTTTGCGCACTGCCATCGTACTGCCGGACGAACATCTATTGGTTCCCGTCCTCAACTCCATCCCGGAGGCAATCCATCCTATCAATGTGACGATGGGATATCCTTTGTCCGGAACCCCGGTTGCTTCGTTGATGGAGCATATCTTGCAATTACAGAAGAACATCAGATACACAAACGGGGAAGCCACCTATTACCACAAGGATGTTTTGGCAATCTTGAACCATCAATACGTTGTTGCCGCTTGCCAAGGAGATGCTACCTCTTTGGTGAATGAGATGGTAAATAACAATTGGATTTACATAGAGGCAAAGAACCTATATAAAGATGATTTCTTGCGTGTCCTGTTCACTCCCGTCACATCGACAGAAGAGCTTTCTGATTATTTGATTTGCATATTAGAGAACTTGAATGATTCTTTGAGAAGGGGAAATCCTGAACCGGAAGAGGAGGACATGGGGAGTTGGAAAGAGAAGGAATCCTCGCTGAGCGATATCGAGCAGGAGTTCATCTTCCACTATTTCGCCACGGTGAACAAGATGAAAGATGTGATGCAGGAAGCCAATGTCACCCTGCGCCTGGACACCTATTTCAGGCTTCTTAAAAAAATGGCGGATTTGGTAACCATTCCATTTGAAGGAGAACCGTTGTCCGGTTTACAAATAATGGGTGTGTTGGAAACAAGGGCTTTGGATTTTGACAGGCTGATCATCCTTTCCATGAATGAAGGAATCTTCCCATTAAAAAAGGCGGCGAACTCTTTTATCCCTTATAACCTAAGGCGAGGTTTCGGATTACCCACTTACGAACACCAAGACAGTATTTGGGCTTATCATTTTTACCGGCTTATCCACAGAGCGAAGGAGGTGACCTTGCTTTATGACACCCGAAGTTCCGGGATACAAACCGGGGAGATAAGCCGCTATGTCCACCAGCTGCGCTACCACTATCAATTTCCTTTGGAGGACCAGCTGATGGTGTATAATGTCTCCTCCTCGAAAGTCGCTCCTATCCTCATCCATAAAGATGCCCGGATATTGCAACGTCTGGATAATTACACTGACGGAGGACGATTGGCTTTGTCGGCAAGTTCCATCAACACCTATTTGGATTGCCCTCTTAAATTCTACTATTCCGTGGTGGAAAACATCCAAGAGGAGGAGGAAGTGGCTGAGACCGTCGAGAGCGACGTGTTCGGTTCTATTTTCCACAAAGTGATGGAAGAGCTCTATTTGCCTTTCAAAGGCAAAATGGTAACGGCAGACCTGCTTAAAATCCTCAAGAAAGACGAGAAGGCATTGACGGGAACCATCCAAAAGGTTTTTGCTGAAGTTTTCTTCAAAAGCAAGGCAGTCCGTGCCTTGGAAGGCGAGAACTATTTAATCGGGGAACTAATCCGCAAATATGTCATCAAAGTATTGGAGAAGGACGCTGCCCTGACCCCGTTCCATTTTATCCATTCAGAGCAGAAGGTCATGGCTGATTTCCCATTAAGCGATGGGAGAAAGGTGCACCTCAAAGGGTTTATAGATCGAGTGGACGAGGTAAAGGAGGCGATAAGGATTGTGGACTACAAGACAGGAACAGGCTCTCTTCAGTTTAGTTACGTATCCGACCTGTTTGACCGCAGCCTGAAAGAACGACCCAAAGCAGTCATGCAGGTATTCCTATATGCTTGGATCTATAATCAATTAAACAGAGATAAGAGGTTGTCCATCCAACCTTCCATCTATTATCTAAGGACACTTTTCAATTCCCAGTTCGACCCAACCGTGCTCCATAGCATAGGAAAAGGGAAAAACGAACGGGTGGATTCATTCCTGGTTTTCCAAGAGGAGTTTGAAAGTGAAATGCGGAAATGCTTGGAGGAGATATTCAATCCGCTCATGCCTTTCGTGCAAACCACAGTGGAAAAGAGATGCACATTCTGTCCTTTCGCTTCTGTTTGCGGGAAATGAGAGAGAGCCCAGAGGGATTTAAAACACAGCGCCCAATGAGAAATTCAACACATTTGTGCGCCTCTCAAAGGAAAGCGTCCCGTTCCTGTCTTGGGCTGCATCATAAAACTTGAAATCAGAGCGTACATTATGCAATGCAAACTCATAAGAGAAGTCCAAAAACAGGCGACCGATGGTAACGCCCACTGCTGAAACAAAATTAAAGGCATAACGCATATTGTCTTTTTCATAATAGGCTTGGAAGGAGCTGTTCTCACAACGGTGCTTGGTCTTATATTGGTATATTCCTTTCGGCCCAAACTTGATGCTCATGCCATAAGGACCTTCTTTCACTACATGATAACCTACCAAGATAGGCACTTCCAACGAATTGCCCTCCAAATCCAAATTGTAGTGTTCAAGCGAATTGATGGATGAATTGATTTGGCTGTTCAGTGGCAATGCAAACCGGATTTGTGCCTCTTTGTGATACCAACTGACGCTGGGCTGAAGGGTAAAGCGGTTAAAATTGACGGAGAAGGTGACAGCAGCCAAATATCCTACTTTATAATGTATTTGTCGGTCGGTTATTTCAATGTCGTCAATCGTTAATTGATGGATTAAAGGCAAGGCGGAGTTGAAGCCCACCCGAAAACTGACATCGAAAGGCTTGTCATATCTTTGCATAATGTTTTGGGCGGATAAGCAACCGCATAAAACTGCAAAAACCATTGATAAAATCCATCGTCTCATCATTTGCTTTATTTTTTCTTTTGGACAGACCAGCCGAACTTTCCGATTGCGTCGCCCAAACCGTAATACTTCCCATGGGAATATGCCATCAAGCCGGCTTGTTGCATATCAAAAGCCCCTGTTTCCGGATTCATGTATTTATCGTCAGCCAATACATTTACCACGTCCGCAATAAACATATCATGACTGCCCAAAGCCACGACCTCTTTGACACGGCATTCGATGCACAACGGAGATTCCTCTATGATAGGAGCTTGCACCATTTCCGCTTTCCCCGGAGTAAGGTGCATCTCTTCAAACTTCCGGTGGTCTTTCCCTGAATTAACCCCGCACCAATCCGTTGCATAAGCCAACTCCTCCGTTGTCAGGTTAATGACAAACTCCATGTTCTTTTTCAAGATTGGATAGGAATGGCGTTCCGGGCGGACAGAGATATAGCACATCGGTGGATTTGTACAGATAGTGCCAACCCACGCAACCGTAATGATATTATACTCTTCCGGACAACTGCCACAACTGACCATCACTGCAGGCAATGGGTAAATCATTGTCCCCGGTTTCCACGAATGCTTCATGATGTTATCGTTTATCTAAATTACAATGACGGTGTGTCATAAATGCAAACTGTTACATTGCATTTTATTAATCCTGACGCACCGCCATTGCTTCATTTTATTTTATGATAATGTCATCCTTGTTTATCTTTCGCTCGCAATAATGACATTTGATGGTACCACTTTCCTTGTCAATCACCTCAAAACGGGTCGGAACCGGTTCATTGTTCGTAACACATTTAGGATTGTTGCATTTAACCAATCCAACCAATTCATTAGGCAATGCCACGCGCTTCTTTTCCACAACTTCATAATCCCGGATAATGTTCAAAATCACATTAGGAGCGACCAAAGCAATGCGGCTGATTTCATCGTCATCGAAGAACTTGCCCGAAATTTTAATCATTCCTTTTCTTCCACATTTGCTGCTCGGAAGATTATTAGCGATGGTAATCGTATGCTCCATTTGATCCAAACCAAGCAATGAAGCCACTTTGAAAAGCTGAGTGGGAGGAATATGATCGATAACAGTACCGTTTTCAATAGCGGCAACCTGTAATTCTTTGTTATTTTTCAATGTAGACATAACAAAATATATTTAATCAATAGAAATACCTAAAACCTCACAAATGATAGCTTGACGGGCAAAAAGACCGTTGCGTGCTTGTTGGATATAATAAGCCTTAGGATTGTCGTCCACATCGTAAGCTATCTCATTCACACGAGGAAGCGGATGCAAGATGCGTAAGTTATCACGGCTGTTTGCCAACATCGAGTTCTTAAGGATATATACGTTTTTCACCCGTTCATACTCTTCCAAATCCGTAAAGCGTTCACGTTGCACACGCGTCATGTACAAGATATCCGTCTTGTTTATAATATCTTCGGTAAAATCTGTATGTTCCTCATATTTGATGCCATGCTGGTCACAGAAGTTTTTCTGCTCATCCGGCATTTTCAATTCATTCGGAGCGACAAAATGGAAATTAGGATTGAAATGGGACATTCCGACAATCAAAGAGTGCACTGTCCTGCCGTACTTCAAATCCCCGACCATCGTGATTGTCAAATCCTCCAGTTTGCCTTGCGTCTTCCGGATAGAATAGAGATCCAACATCGTTTGCGACGGATGCTGGTTGGCGCCATCTCCTGCGTTAATAATTGGGACATTCGTGACTTCCGAAGCGTAGCGGGCTGCACCTTCCAAATAGTGGCGCATGATTATCAAGTCCACATAGTTGCTCACCATCAAGATGGTATCTTTCAATGTTTCACCTTTGGATGAACTGGTTGTAGATGCATCTTGGAAACCAATCACTCGTCCTCCCAACCTGTTCACGGCAGTTTCGAAACTCAAGCGCGTGCGTGTTGAAGGTTCAAAGAAGAGTGTTGCCGCTACTTTTCCTTCCAACAGACGGCGGTTGGGATTCTCTTCAAACTTCCTTGCGTTGTCCAGAATACGAAGAATGTCCTCTTTGGAACACTGATCGATAGATACTAAACTTTTACTTTTCATATTGCATATTTATCTTATTTGTTTTTAATAAGATAGAAAAACTATTCTTGTCCACGTATACCGATTACAAAAAGGCACAATAAGATTGCCTCCTCTTGCTTTAGCGCAAAGATAATATTAATTCCGCTACATTTATTTTTTCAGAATAAAAATATAGTTTCCTTTCTTTAAAAAACAGGCATGACATAAACCACACCCAATGATATGCGCTGCGTATTCGGACATTCAGCCCCAAGAGCTTTGGCACGCTGTTCCAAATGCTGCCCTTTATACAGCCAATGGGCGAATATTTTCAAATCCATATTCTTAATGGGCAAATATTCCGCACAGGCTTGGAGATTCCAATTGGTGCAATACAATCCCTTCTCGAAAGGACCATTGCTTTTGTTGACCCTAGATGTTTCGTATGCGCCTTTCACATATAAATTCCAATGGCTGTGGATCCGGTAATCCAAATTGGCTATCACGGAGAAATATCCTAAGTTCTCTGCTGTGACCGGATTGGCAACCGGAGCTCCTTGCAGTCTGCTTATGATGCCTTTGCTGTCCAAATCTTCATTGGAATACATCACATCGACATAAGCCAAAGCTGGTCCCTTTTCATATATGTTACCTGCCGTCAAATAGTAGACATTCTTTTTCTCCGCTAATTGTCCCCATGCTGCCGCATATCGCAACTGTATTGTTTTGTCCACAAAACTACCATTCCAGTTCAAGGTTGCCATAAGGGGAGCCTTCGATTTCCCCACGCCTTCTGGCAGTCCATGCGCAAAGGTGTGTTCATAACTACCATTACGGCTGTTTAGCAACTGGACTATCAATTCTTGGCTCGGCGAGAGTTCAATGGTCCCGCTCACTCCTGCCAAATAAGCCGGTGAATTATTGTTGAATTCGCTATATTCCCTCACGCTTATGGCACTCACATAATATTCATATCCTCCCAATGCGAAGAACTGTTTACCAAAAGTCAGCTTGAACTTATCAGAAGTATCCCAACCGATAAGGGCGTATTCAATGGAAGATGCTATATTATCCAAAGATTCCGGAGTAGTATTGTTATTGAAAGCCTGTCTAAAGTGATAGAAAAACTTTTTCTTCAACGTTCCTAATACTTCCATTCGGACCCGGTTCAGTTTGAATGCCGTCTCATCCAATTTCCCATCCGTGAAATTTGCAGCCCCTGAAGTGTAAAACTCCACATTCATGTTGGAAGTCAAATCAGTTTTTGCTTTGGGGAACAAATAATCAAACATGCTTTTTATGGAATCAGCAGAAGTAACAAGAGGCCTGTCTTGTGCATGTCCAAAGAAAGAGCATGACACCAAGCAGCAAGTGAGAAGTAACTTTTTCATCAAATCAAATTTGTGTCTTTATTAATTAAATTCTACAATATGTTTTTACAGCCTTGCAATATTAGTAAGTTTTACCGACAACCGCAAGAAGTTGTTAAATAATTTCAAATCGACAGATTGTTTATCTTCTATCTCCTAATCAACACCGTAATCCTCAATGCCAAATCGAAAAAGACCATCTTGGCATTTACATTTTGCGTGATATGCTGTTCCGCTTTGTCCAATTCGCCCATCAACTCGAACACGTTCCGTTCATTGACAAACGGGGAGAACTTGACAGAGAAGGAGGTCTCGTCCGGATTCATATAGTTCAACTCTGGAGAATGGAAACGATACACAAAGTTTTCCCGGATAAGGTGTTGGCAATATGCCAAAAAGTTTTTCTGTTTCTCACGCCCTATCGATGCCAAAAGTTCGGATTGCTCTTTCATCCCCCGGACATTGCGAGCCCAAGAATTACGCATAATCGTCTTGAACTGCTCCAAGTAAAACTGGTTCTCATCGTTGACGCTCAACGCTTCCAACGCTTTCAAATAACTGCCATTAGCCAAATGGGCTATATATTTGGCATCATCCGGCGAAAGATGCTGTTCCTCTTGCAAAGCCCGCTCCATATCCTCTTGCCGTATCGGAGGGATGGAAAGCCGCTGGACGCGTGACAAGATTGTCCCTAAGACCAAGTCGGGATTCTCCGAGACCATCAAGATGGCTGTCTTGGCAGGCGGTTCTTCCGTCATTTTAAGCAGTTTGTTGGCACAAACGGGATGGAGTTTTTCCGGTAACCAAACAAGCAATACCCGGTATTCGGCTTCGTATATCTTTAAGTTCAGTTTATGGACAATCTCGTTGCTCTCTTGGGAATAAATCAAAGCCTGGGAATTTCCCGCATCAATATAATCCAACCAGTCATTCAAACTGAAGTAGCTCCCCTTTTGCAGGAAAGACCTCCATTCTGGCAAATAATCATCACATATTTCCTTTTTCCTCTCTTTATTGCTGACGATGGGAAAAACGAAATGCAAATCGGGATGAGCCAACGCATCGTATTTCAGGCAAGAAGGGCAATGCCCACAAGCATCCGTTTCCGAGCGGTTCGTACAATTCATATATCGTGCGTATGCCAATGCCAAAGCAAAAGCCCCTCTTCCCCCTTTTTCGGTAAACAACTGGGCATGCGGTATGACACCTGTTTTGACAGAATTGCGCAAATGCTCTTTGATTTCCTCTTGTCCGATGATATCCTTGAAATACATGATTCTTTTCTGCTTATGGTTAATATAGTCTGAAAACGTTATCTTCTTCCTTTGGCGTGAGTCTCATTCCTGGCAGGATTGCCCTTCCGGAACAATTTATCAGCCAAGTCCCTTCTTCCCAGCTTCTGCAAGGTACGCATTATCTGTTGCCTGAACTCCGGTTTATACCAGAAAAAGAACTGGCGCTGTGCCAATTTCTGTTCTTTGCTCCTTGCCGTGTAGACCTTTTCCAACGTATAAGGATGATAACCGGTATAATACATTTCCGTCGCCAATGTCATGGGTGTCGGGGTGAAGTCTTGCACCTGTTCCAATTGGAAATGCAGGTCTTTCGTGATGACAGCCAATTCAGCCATGTCCAATTCCGTACATCCGGGATGGCTGGAAATGAAGTACGGGATCAATTGCTGGTTCAATCCATACTTCCTATTCACCTTGTCAAAGATGTTCTTAAATGTACCAAACAACTTGAACGACGGTTTCCTCATCTGCCTTAAGACCTCGTCTTGCGTATGTTCGGGAGCCACTTTTAATCTTCCGGAGACATGATGGGCTATCAGCTCCTCGGTATAATCACGAGCAGCCACATTCAACGCCTCCTCGTCATAGTGGTTCAACAGCAGGTCGTAACGCACTCCGCTGCCGATGAATGATTTCTTGATGCCATGAATCTTCCCGACCTCCTTGTACAACTCTATCAAAGGGGAATGGTCTGCATTCAGATTCTTACACACAACCGGAGATATGCAAGATGGCTTTTTGCATTTGGCGCATATTTCCAGATTCTTCCCTTTCATGCGGTACATATTGGCAGAAGGTCCACCCAAATCACTCAGATAGCCTTTGAAGTCCGGCATGTGCGTAATGGATTCCACCTCCTTTAGAACAGACCTCTTGCTACGTGACGAGATAAACTTGCCTTGATGGGCGGAAATCGTACAGAAAGCACATCCTCCAAAGCAACCCCGGTGGAGGTTGACAGAGAATTTTATCATTTCGAATGCCGGAATGATTTTGTCTTTATACTTTGGATGCGGCAATCTTGTATAAGGCAAATCAAAACTTGCGTCAATCTCCTCTTCCGTCATAGGCGGATAAGGTGGATTCACCACAATTACTGTTTTCCCGCAATGTTGTAACATACGTTGGGCGTGCTGTTTGTTGGATTCCTCTTCGATATGCTTGAAGTTCTTGGCTTGTTTCAATTTGTCTTTCAAGCACTCTTCGTGTGAATACAAAACAATATCCTCTTCCCCGGCTTGGACCGATTTGTCCAAATATACCGTCTGGGGAATATCCCGGATTTGGTCGAAAGGTTCGCCCTTCTTTAACCGCCTTACCAATTCCCGTATCGGTTTCTCCCCCATTCCATATATCAACAAGTCCGCCGGACTATCTATCATGATTCCGGGTCTAAGCCGGTCTTGCCAATAATCATAATGTGTCAACCTGCGGAGAGAAGCTTCAATGCCTCCCAACACCACCGGCACATCCGGATAAAGCTCTTTCAAGATTTTCGTATAGACAATACTGGGATAATCCGGGCGCATCCCGGGTCTGCGGTCCGGCGTATAAGCGTCATCGCTTCGAAGGCGTTTGTTTGCCGTATAATGATTTATCATTGAATCCATCGCTCCGGCTGAAACACCGAAGAAAAGCCGAGGGGCACCTAACTTCTTGAAATCACGGAAATCGCCTCTCCAGTCCGGCTGCGGCACGATGGCCACACGCAACCCTTCCGCCTCGAGGGTTCGTCCAATTACTGCGCCGCCAAACGACGGATGATCCACATAAGCATCACCATTGAACAGGATTACATCAATGTAGTCCCATCCGCGCATTTCAACTTCTTTCTTTGTCGTAGGCAACCAAGCCTCCGGTCTAAACTGATTCATGCGATTCTATCTCATTATCATGAAGCCACCAGCTCCATATTTTTAAACCCATATATTACAAAAGCATCTCCTTCAACCGATGGATGGCCTTTTGGAGCTGTGCATCTACTGTTTTTATACTTATATCCAAATCTTCAGCCACTTGTGCATAGGTTTGGTTCTCTTCGCGAACACGGATGAACACTTCCCGGCATCGTGCGGGGAGACGGTCAAGAGCCTTGACATAACGGGCAAACAACTCTTCGCCTATCATTCGTTCCTCAGGAGATTCGGTCAAATCCGAGTCCGGCTTCTCTTCTGCCATCTCCACAGGAGTGTCCAGCGTTTTCTTCTCTTTTTCCAGATAGTTGATGGAAGCGTTCTTGACAAGAATGAAAAAATAGTCTTCCAAATTGGCTATTTGATACATCGCCTCTTTCCGTTGCCATATCTTCAAAAAGACATCCAACACGACCTCTTGTGCCAATTCATCCCTTCGCAAGTAGTAATAAGCAATACGGAAAAAGCGGTCATAACAAAGGTCATAAAAATGCTTAAAGGCAATCTGGGATTCTTCCTCCCGCATTTGCCTCAAAAAACGCCTAACCTCTTGTTCTGTCATGATTTTTCTTCCTACTCTTCTGTATTGTGTGCAAAAGTAAGCAAAAATTATTACCTTTGCATCATATAATATTCGTAATATGAGAACTCAACTACTATTGTCTGCTGCTCTTCCTCTCGCGGGAATGGCTTTATTGTCGGCTTGCCAAAGCGAGAAAAAGAACACTAAAAAGCCGTTTAACATTGTGTACATTATGACTGACGACCATACAGCCCAAATGATGAGTTGCTATGATACTCGTTATGCCCATACTCCGAACTTGGACCGTATCGCTCAAGACGGTGTCCTATTTTCAAACAGTTATGTCGCTAACTCTTTGAGCGGACCAAGCCGCGCTTGTATGGTTACAGGCAAACACAGCCACAAGAATGGTTTTTATGACAATACCAACTGCGTATTTGACAATACACAGCAAACTTTCCCTAAGTTGTTGCAAAAGGCAGGATACCAAACGGCTTTGGTGGGCAAATGGCATTTGGAATCATTGCCTACAGGCTTTGACTATTGGGAAATCGTTCCTGGACAAGGTAGCTACTATAACCCAAGCTTCATCACGCAGGAAAATGACACCATACGGAAGCATGGTTATCTGACCAACATCATCACGGACATGAGTATCGACTGGATGGAAAACCAAAGGGATAAAGAGAAACCTTTCTGTATATTAATCCACCACAAAGCTCAACACCGCAACTGGATGGCTGATACTTGCAACTTGGCTCTTTACGAGGACAAGACATTCCCTATTCCTGAAACTTACTATGATGATTACAAAGGACGTAAAGCCGCGGCTGCCCAAGAGATGAGCATCATCAAGGATATGGACTTGGTTTACGACTTGAAGATGATAGGAGCTGAAGGAAAAGCGGATTTGAAACAAGCCTATTTGGGAATGTTGGGAAGAATGGATTCCGCACAACGTGCTGCTTGGGACAAGTTCTACGACCCAATCATTAAAGATTTCAAGAAACAACACCTCACTGGAAAGGCTTTGGCAGAATGGAAATTTCAACGTTACATGCGTGACTACTTGAAGACATTGAAGTCGCTTGATGATAATGTCGGACGGGTATTGGACTATTTGGACAAGGCCGGATTGTCTGAAAACACTTTGGTCGTCTACACTTCCGACCAAGGTTTTTACATGGGCGAACATGGATGGTTTGACAAACGTTTCATGTATGAAGAGTCTTTCCGCACACCATTGGTAATGAGACTTCCTGGCGGCAAAAAAGGAACAATCGACCAAATGGTACAGAATATAGACTATGCTCCGACTTTCTTGGAACTTGCCGGTGCTCCTATTCCTGATGATATCCAAGGTGTCTCTTTGCTTCCTCTGTTAAAGGGAGAAAATCCTGAGAATTGGCGTACTTCCCTGTACTACCATTATTATGAATTCCCAGCAGAGCACAGCGTAAAACGGCATTACGGAGTAAAGAAAGACCAGTATAAGTTAATCCATTTCTACAATGACATTGACGAATGGGAACTTTATGACTTGGAGAAAGATCCTCATGAATTGAATAATATTTATGGCAATCCTGATTATCAAGAGGTAACTGACCAAATGATGCACGAAATGGATAGCTTGCAAATCATGTATGATGATCCTGTCCGTTTGAAATACAAAAAGCATAATTCTTTGGCAGAATAAGAGATTATAGCAGCTCCTATATTGCTAATTATTGCTAAAACGATTGTTTGTTTACATAATTAATCGTACTTTTGCAGCCGGAATTGAGTTCGGGATGTAGCTCAGCCCGGTTAGAGTACGCGTCTGGGGGGCGCGTGGTCGCTGGTTCGAATCCAGTCATCCCGACAAAACGCTAAACGCTGATAATCAACGAGTTATTAAATATATAATTCGTTGATTATTTTTGTTTAAGGTGGTTTTTGCCCGGTTTTCCCCTGTTTTTTTGGGTTTTTTGACGTGATTTTGTTGCAAATTTATTGCAAATAATTTTTATCGCTATGGCATACGAAAAACTTATACTTGATAAACGCAGGGCAAATAAGGAGGGCAAGTACCCTGTTAAGATTTACATCAGACACAAAGGGGTCATTTTGCTCTCCACATCCATTTATGCGCCCGAGGAAAATTTTAAAGGAGGGCTGCTGTCTAAACGTGAGCCTGATTACAAACCCAAAAACATAGTGCTCTCAAACCTGCTGACTACTGCGATGACGGAGGTCGCACTCTTGGACTCGTCCGGGCGGTTGCGCATGATGACGGACAAGCAGCTAAAGGATCATCTGACAGGCATCCTGTTTGGGTCAAAAGATTGCGATAAAGGCAAAATAATTGGTGTTTTTGACGATTTTGTCGCATCCAAAATCAATAAAAGGACGCAGGAAATTTACATATCAACACGCAACAGGCTGTGCAGGTATGACGAGGGCTGCACGTTTGACGCTGTCGATAAAAGGTGGCTTGAGCTATTTGACAAGTCGATGGCGGAGGAAGGGCTTAAAATCAATGCAAGGGCGTTGCACATGAGGAACTTGAGGGCTGTCTTTAATTATGCGATAAACAACGACATGACAAACAACTATCCTTTTAGACGGTTTAGGATAAAAAAGGAGGAGACTATGAAAAGGTCGTTGACGGTAAGCCAGCTCCGGGAGCTGATGAGCATGGAGGTGGAGGGTTATCAAGAGCAATACAGGGATTTGTTTTTGCTTGTATTTTACCTCATAGGCATAAATATCGGCAACCTGCTGACACTTAAAAAAACGGACATAAGGAACGGGCGGATTGATTATTACCGCAACAAAACAAACAAGCTTATATCCGTCAAGATACAGCCGGAAGCGGCGGATATAATCGAAAAGTATGCCGGGAGCGGAGACTACTTGCTCAACGTGATGGACCGCTACAGCGATTACCGGAACTTTGCGAAAAGGATGAATATGGCATTGGGTAAAATCGGAATATGCGAGAGAGGTAAACAAGGAAAGAAAACCATAAAGCCGGCATTTGACGGGCTCACGACCTACTGGGCAAGGCACACATGGGCGACCATTGCTGCAAGCCTCGACATACCTAAAGAGACCATTGCCCATGCCCTGTCGCACTCGTTTAACACGGTGACGGACGTCTATATCAAGTTTGACGAGAGGAAGGTTGATGAAGCAAACAGGCGGGTAATCGACTATGTTTTGCACAATAAATAAAGAAGCCCGGATTAACCCGGGCTTTTACTATGCGTTGCGGATGCACTCGTTTATGTACTCCGTCTTGTTATCCACCTCCTCGAGCTTGCGCATGACATCCACGTCAGCCCGGAAAGCCACCATCTTCCGGTCGGATTTCGGGCGACCTGCGCCCTCCCTCTTACCGCCTCTGTTGCTCTTTTTGTCTTCCATTTTTTAATCTCCAATTATATCAGTCAATTTGTTTACAAGTACGCCACAAGCTACAAACAAGCTGTTAGCAGCCTGACGCAGGCTCAGCATTTCTGCGACAACGTCAGCGTCTTGCTCACCATCGTGCTCAGGATAAGCCAAGTCCATCATGTCGAGGCTATGATGGCTTATCAAATCGTTGATAAACTCGTAAGCCCTTTCGGCTTCGTTTTTTACGTCTGTCAAGTTTTTTGCTGTCATGATAATTGACTTAACCGTGATGTCGAGGGCTGAGATGTCTTTAATCAACTTTAGCTGCTATTACATATTCTCGACAGCCTTTCTAATTTCCTCTTCAGAGAAATGCAGGGTATTTTTTACATGAATCGGCTTTACCCACATTCTACAAGACTGCTCCGAGTAGTTCTTTAACTCAGGAATATGCTTTGTCATCATCCATGCAAAGTCTCGGCTCATACCTATTGTACCATCAAATAAGCCTGTAATTCGCTTTTCTCCTGCACTCGTCAGATGCCCAAATCTGCTGATAAACTTCTTAGCTTCTTCCACATTGTTGCACACCGCATTCTCTTTCCCTAATTGCAGAATAAACTTCATATCAACTGACTTAACCGTGATGTCGAGGGCTGAATAGTTTTTATCATTCTGTAATGAACGGGTCTAAAAAAACGAAACCGTTCGTTGTCGCCACATGGTGTAGGATATGGCTTGGTTTCCTTGCAATAATTGCTGCAAATGCACTTCTCGCACTGGTATCCACCTTGGGCGGACACCTTTGTTATCTTAACGTCATTGTCAACTGACAAGACGTCGCCTCTCTCTAAAGAGAATAGCTTGTCAAAATAATACCCCGTTTTAAATACTGTCTTCAACTTTTTGTCTCGCATAGTCATATAAATTTAAAATTATAAATTATCTTTTATTACACTGCAAATATAATATTAATATTTGATATATGTATAACAATAATCAAATAAATTCATACTTTTAAGTTTTATTAAATTATTCGGGGTAAATGCTGAAATAGTATTAAATATCATGGCAAACAAGTACAATGTATAATATATGTTGTTATATTTGTGTCGTCAGAAATGGCATGTCAGCCACATGGCTGTGGATTTAAACGAAATCAAACCAGAAAGGGCGGGAAAACTCGCCCTTTGTTTATTTTTGTTGCATGCACCGCATATAGACCCAAACCTTATTTTCCGGCGCATCCTCGTCGGCAAAATAAAAGGCGTGCGAAGCCCTTAACACGAGCTCGTCCGTCAATACACGGCAAAAGTCGGCATATCCGGCATTAAAGGCCACGTATTTGTCCCAGTCCGTCACGCCTTCCCCGAACTTCATCCCGTTTGTCGCATCCATCACCTGTTCTTTCGTCCAGTGTGCGCCTTCCCTCTTCTGCCCGTCACGGTCTGTGTAACAAATCCGTGATACGGCTTTCTTCGCCTCCGCCTCGTCAAAATGGCGGCATCTCCCTTTTAATATGATAAATATATCCATGGTTTTACTTTTTAAATTCCGACAAAAAGGAGGACAGCATGTCGCTTATCTTGTCCACCTTGCTTTCCAGTCCCGTTATCCTCTCTTCCTGTTTCCTCCGCTCCGCAAAAGCCGGATTCCACTCCTGCAAAATCCTGTCGCAGCTCTCGATTGCCGCTTTGTGCTTGTCGATGGAGTTGACGATGTCAACGCTCTTGCCTTTAAGGGCTTCCACCTCCCTCAATATGCCCTCACGGTCTGTGGACAGCACCAAGTCGCCCGCATAAGTGACACTGAGGGATTCGGGGATGGCGTATTGCCGTGACACCCCCTCCGTCTCGACCGTGATGTCAACGACTATCTGCGTCTGCTGTATGCCCTGCATCTGCATGTACCGTGGACCGGATACGCCCACTACCTTGCCTGTCCCGGCTTCCATCTTCCCCCGGTCGAGCATATAGACCGGATAGCCGCTTTTGATGTCTTTAAATATCATAATCCTTGTTTTTTAAATCCTATAAAAAGAGGAGAGGCAATCCCCCTCCTCGTAGCCGGTAATCCGCATCCTGTCAAGCGGTGGTCGTTTTCGCAGGCGCAAGGGCCGAAATCAATGCGGCGTTCTGCCGTTGCTGCGACAACTCCAGTTCGGCACGGTTCAACCGCAACTGCAAGTCCTCCTGCCAGTGGTTGTTAAGCGTGTCGATGATGCGCTGCGTGTTGGCATTTGCGTTGGTCTTAAGGTCGCAGGTCATGGACGACAACTGGAATCCGATGTTGCTGAATCCCCTCTCAATGCCTGTGTTAGTGTAGGCGAATCCCTGTTGTATGCCGTTGATGATGTCCTTTTGCCCGAGCTGGTTTTCGTACCCCATCCGTATGATGTTTTGTTGGGTTTGGCAGCAGCAGTCCTTCAACTGCTGGACGATGTTCATGTCCCCGAGGTTCACCGCATTGATTACACGCTCCGCCGAATATCCCACCTTGCCTCCGACCTGCTGGATGGCTGCCTGTACGGCGCACACGCCGCTCTGCAATTGGTTGAAATCGCAGTTAAGGTTGCCGGCAAGCTGTCCTAATGCTGTCGTGTTCCCCTTGATGGCGTCCATCAACAGGTTGGTGTTGTTGCCTTCTTGGAGCTGTGTGCTGAGCTGGTTAAGCTTGGACTGTATTTCAGCGTCCTGCACTTGGTTTCCACGGTTTCCCCAGCCGAAGCCACCGTTGCCGAACATGGCCATAAACATGATGTAGGCGAATGGATTGTTCATCCACTGGTTCATACCGTCATCCCTGTTTGCGTTCGCCATAGCCGCATAGGCTAATGCGTCGTTGCTCCGTCCTCCGTCACAACAAATAATCTTTTCCGCTTCCATATTTTTTGATGTTTAGTAATTACGGCCAATATCGACCGCATCACAAAGTTGGGGAACATGGAATTGATATGTAAATTATTCATTGCGAGTGCGTTGCTACCTTGTTTCTTGCGTTCCGGAACGCCATTAACAGGTAAAAACTGTGCTCTATCCGCTCCGGGTATATGTTTTTGAGCCTGTTGACCGCCTGCCTCGTCAATCCTGTCAGTGCGCTTATCAGCCCGTCCGGGATGCGCTTAGCCAGCAGGCACACGATCAGACCCCTCGCATCCACGCACCTCTCCCTGTTTGTCGAAAAAGCCGCCACGGGATCCAATTCCAGCTCCTCGCACACGGCTTCAACCACTTCTTTGTAAAATCTTCGCACTTCCTTCATTTTTTTAACACTCTCTTGTGAACAAAAAGGGCTGCGCCCCTGTTTTTAAGGTAAAAGCCCCTGAAACAGATTGCGCAGCCCATATCCTCGCAAAAGAATGTCGCCTTGTGGATTTGCGGACGGGGCATCTTTTTGTCGCCCCTCTCCATATATTTCCCTCCTGTTATTTCATGATTTTGTATCTCCTTAACCCGTAATAGATGGCAACGGACACGGCCACGGCAAGCAGCCCGATAGCCTTGCCCCCGTAGTTTATTTTAACCTGCTGCCATTTGGTAAGCTGTTTTTCTACCGGGACAGGGACTTCAACATCTCTATCGACATATATTTCCCTTGACGGGAGATATAAGGTGTCTTTCTTTATCCTCATGTCAGCAATCACATGCCCCAAGCTGTCGATTTTGAATTGCAAATCCACATTCCGGCTGTTCGCCATGTCAAGCCACCGCAATACGACTTTGCCCCTCTCATCGCATTCCACCAACGCCCTTATTGTCGCACTGTCGGCAGGTACAGGGTATGGAACAAGACGGTCTATGTAGACTGAATCGCGTCTGCTCTCCACGGGCACGTATTGCACCCTCGAACATCCTACCAGCAGCGGCAACATGGATAAAAAAAAGCATAACCTTGTCATGACGGGCACTCGTTTACCAGGATCCAACCGTCAACCACCTCGTGCATGTCCGCCTCGACACCGTTCTCCACATACGACATGGCCGCCACCATCCTTATCAAGTCCTCCTTGTCCACCGTCCTCAGCTCCTTGTCCGGGTCGATGGCCGCACGCTGTGCGACCGTGTTGACGTATGCCCCCGTATGGTTTTCCGTGGCGGGTGCGAATCGGGCGATCATGCCCCTCACGGTGTTGACGTGGTAGCGTGTGATATAGGTCAGCAGCACACGGAATGCGGCACGGTAGCCGTATGCGTTGCGTTCGAACTCCTTGAAAGCCTTGTCCGAGGAGGGTCGCACCTCCCCGAGGAACTTGTCCGTGCTGATACGGATGTTGCAGGGGTTGCACAACCGCAGCCCCCTTGGTAATTTCTTATTTGGTCTCATTGTTGTTTTTGTTTAAAAAGTCCGCCAATTTCTCCACTATCTCGTCCGGGTTCGTCCGGTGCTTGGCTATCTCGGCCGCAAGCATGGTGACCTGCCGCAACTCCCGCTTCTCCTTGTCCTCCGCCTTCTCGTAGATGCTTTTGACCTCTATCGCAGCCACGCCCATCGCCCCCAACAGGGTGACGACCGGGAAAACCGGTATGCCCCAGCCGTAGAACTCCTGCAAATACCAGATGCTCGCCATCTGCATTGCGTCCACCACCACCAACGCCAGCAGCGCATTGTAGTAGCGGGCTATCTTCCGGACCGTCCTTTGCCAACCGTCCGATACTATCCGCTCGCCCCTCTGCTTGGCTTTCCTCGTCCCCGCCCAAAAGTCGAAAGCGATGAAAAACAGGGGGGACAACAGGATAAAAAACAGTATGGATGTCACCACGAAAAACTTGCCCGTGAATTGTATGTCTTCCATCTCCGCCCTCCTTTATTTAATCTCCTAACTCAAACACCAATTTCCCGTCCTCCGTCCGCATCGTCAGCAGGCGTGTCCCACTCCTGGATATGGCAGTTGGGCAGGTCGTTGTAGTGAAACGTGGACGCACCCTCCGGTGCCTCGATTTCGCAGACGGGCTTGTACCCGGCGGCAAGCAGTTCACGCTCCGAGCGTTGCCCGTACACTTCCCTTCCTTTCTCCACTTCCGTTATTTCCAGCTCCCCGTCCTCTCTTCTTTTCCCTAACTTCATAGTTCAAATGTTTAAATGGTTTAACAAATTCAATCAATTAATTCTCTTTTTTTTGTTTTGGTTTCCTGCCCGTGCATCCGCACGGACGGAGGACGGCTTTGCCGTCATAAAGCGGAGGCGAGCGCAACGTAATACCTGCTCCGCGAGTTGTCCGTGCTCACGCGACCACTGCCCATGGCCACGTACTACGCAGCCAACGAGTCGTAACGCACAACCGACCAAATCCAACCGGTTCGTATTGTCGGTATGTCACTCCTCCCCTCCTTGATGCGAAGATACGAAATTAATCCGGATATTATGCTCCTGTTTGTCCAATACGGATATATAATCTTCTCGTTCGGTATAAAAACAACGGCATTGTTCCTTTTTCTGTCCTCCCCGTTGGCATAATAGGCGATAGGGGAGTCGATAAGGTTTTTTTCTTTCGTGCTTTGCCCCGGATTGCTTATGTAAGGGGTGATAATGTACCAAAATCCGCCTACGGCAACGGCTTCCGCACCTTTCGCCCCTGGCACGAGCAGGGGCTTGCTCCCCGAATTGACGCCTGTGTCGTTCATGTCCACCCCGTTCTTCTTTTGCTCCTCGTAAATCCAATCACGGATAGCATCAGTAAGGTATGCGGTTGTGCCTTTGTGCTTGTTGTTGATGTTGTACTTAGCCAGCAGGCCTGTCTTTGAGCCTCCTACGTAAAAATACATGTCCTCCCCGGCAGCGGCTTGGCTCCCTGCCGCATTGAGGATGGTCACGGGTGCATACGTGCCGTCCGCCGAATCGGTCGCTATGCCCGAGCATACGGCGAACCTGTGCCGCATCCACTCGTTTTGCACGTACAGGGCATGGGTTCTCTCCTTGCAGTTGTCAGCAATCATCGCATTGGTATAGCCGCATCCTTTCGCCATCGTCCACTGCTGCCCGGTGTTGCCGCACTTGAGCACGAGGTTGTCACCTTGCTCCTCCACGCCCCATGCCCGGCTGTGGTAAGAGCCGATAGACCCGTCATTTGTGGCTTCACCCGAGTCGTTGCCGCTTGCGGCTGCGGTGATTTGGTCGTACTCATAGATGGAGTGCCGCATTTGTCCGGACGGCTCTGCTACCGTGCCCGTCACATCGTATGTCTGTCCGGTGTAAGGCCAGTAGAGCACCTCCTTCTGGCCGTTGCACTCGATGCTGAACCCGACAGGCTTCGGCATTTTGGACTTGTCGAATTGAGCCGCAACGGCCATGGCGTTCCACTCCGCTATCGTGTAGCACTTCAGGTCATCGTCCACGATGCGTATGTGACGGTTGGACGGCACTGCGTCGGTAGAGCCGTCCGGGTTGGTCACGGTGGTGGTCTGCACCTCCAAAAACAGCGATGCGGACTCCAAGTCGTTTTCTTGGATTTTCCCTTCCAATGACGCAAGGGCGGACTTGACCTCCCCGAGCTTCCCGGTGTGCGATGCCAGCACGGTGTCCTGCCGCCCGATTGCGCTTGAGATGCCGTCAATCTTTTCCCCTTGTTGCGTGATTAACGCTTTCAGGGCTTCCACGTCCTCCCCTCCGCCACCTCCGGAAGGACCGTCAAGCACATAGATTTTTGCGGGCACTGCTTTGGCATTGAAATCAATGTAAAAGTTCTGGGCGGGGACGACCCCCAAGATGGTCTTCTCCACCACCTTCACGTCGTCCGCATAGCCCAGCAACGCTGCGGACGGCACGAAATTCCCCGTGTCGATAAATACCACCTCTTTGCGCTTGCCGTCCGGCATAGACGAGTCGGGCAACAAGACTTCCACCTCGCATTTGATGCGTCCTGCACCTAACGTGTCAGTATCGACGATACAGACATAAGTGTTGTCATCCTGCCGGAGCATATCCTCCTTACCGATGACAACGCAACGGTTTGTGACCGTGTAAAACGTTGCCGAAAAGTCCACCTCGTCCATCGTCAGCCCTCCCGGGAGGGATAAAGACAAGGCGAACTTTATCTGCGTGCCCACTATTGTTATGCTGCTTGCTGCCATATCTATTTATTTTTAGTTAATTAATTAATTGTCATACATGATAAGGTAATTTACCTCTGCTTTAACTATATAATTGACATATAGTACAAGTTTGCCACTTGATGGCAAATTCTCGTTAGCATGTTCTTTGGTAAACGTCCACTCTTGATACGGTCCAAGAGAGCCTGTATCAAATTTATCAATGTAATAAACAGTATTTCCGAATGTGTCTGCCACATGGACAACGCATTGATTGATAATTTCATTACTTCCTGTTACATTCTTGATTCTAATTGTATATGTCAATACTCCGTTTGCATATACTCCTTGCACATGCCCTTCAACCGTTGAAGACTTGATTGACATAGGACGAATGTCTCCCATCGGCAAAGCGTAGAATTTTGTCGGGCCTTCGGCGGAAGAATTAAAACTTGGTTTTCTACGCTGAGATATGAATGTAAAAACCTGTGCAGTACCTGTTGTAAATACTGTATCAGTATAGCCAGCAACCGGAGCAGTAACTGACATATTACCTGCTGTTCTATTTGTCATCCAATACACTGTAGATCCTCTCACTATAGCCAATCCAAAATACCATTCCGTATCTAATCCGTCAAATATGTCTGTCGGAGGAATTTCATACTCTTCATAATTGCCATTTTTATATATCGCTGTCACGGTCATACTGGTAGCAGACTGATATATTATTCCGGGAATCGGGGAGTCCCTAAGCACTGGTAAAGCCGCCGGATTATATCCTGCGAAATCACCGAGGCGATAATTATTTGCTGGTTTATTATGAAAATATTGCTTTTCTCCGTTCTTTAATGAATTATATAAATCATTGGGAGAACTGTGCTGTTTTATTGAAATGCCGCAATCCAGCAGCGCGCCTTTCCACCAATCGGTCGGGCGGTCTGTAAAATGATGGATGACTGGCTTATATTTGCTCCAAATGTTTATCCTGTCGGAGGTACACAATTTAGACAACCGTGTCTCCAGCTTGCCGTTGACCACTTCCCCGATTGTGCAAGCTACGTGATATAACAACCTCACATTCGTCTTAGGTATAATCACTTATCACCTCCTTTCAATTTCTCGACCTCCTGCATCAGCAAGGAGAGTTTTGATTGCAAATCGTCAATAGTTTGTTGTTGCGCCTTGTATTTTGCGTATAGCTCCTTGCACCCCCCGATTGCCACTACCGCACCTAATGTTGCGTAATCAACGCTTAAAGGAGCAAAGCCGAGGTCATCATCATAGTCAAATTGAGATACAAGCTCTGGTAAAAAATCTTGGATTTGCTGTGCATTTACCCCTATACGATTTTTATCATTGCCTATAAATTTATAGTAGATGACATCTATATTGTTTAGTGACTCTACAATATTTGTTTTATGTTTAGTCACGCTTTTTAATCTTATATCGGAGACTTTTGAAAAAGTACCAGTATTATCTATTTTTGCCTTTTGAGACCCATCAAACCACCATCCATAATCTTGACTGTTATTTATTCGGGCAGACCATTGATGACCCCACCCTCGTGTAATAAATGCCGGGTACGCATTAGTGCCACTATCAACACCCTGATCGGCTAAAACTCTGACTGTATATCTGATATTATACCAATCAACAGACCCTCCGCCGCTACCCGGGTCGCCTTTCGGTCCTTTCAAATCCACATAAGACCCCCAGCTAACATTTCCGCTGCCATTAATCGTACCAAGGCTTAGCTTAGTGCCGCTCCATTGGTAAGTGACTCCTTGCCCTTTCGCCCCGGTCGCCCCCGGGTCGCCTTTCGGTCCTTTGATATTGACGGACGCAGGGGTTGATTCGCTCTCGCTGAGCGTCCATGACAGCACACCGCTTGTGTTGACGGACGGTCTCCAATACTTGACGACTCCGCTGCTTCCGCCCCCTTGCACGGTGCAATAGAGCTGCCCGCTGCTGTTTTTTTTTATTGTCAAGTTGTCGTACTTGACAAGACCGTAAGTGGAGCTGTCCGCAACAGGGACGACACCTGTAAATGCTGTCGTAGTACTATTTGCCACGACATCGCCCGGGGCTGTAAAGTTTTTGCCTGCAAATTTAAAATCGTTCGATGCTGTGTTGCTCGTGCGGATTAGATAATCACCACTGCAAATAATAGTAGTAGAGCCATAATCAGTCCATTTTGATGTATTACTGTTCCCTTGGTTTACATGTAGTTTAGCGTACTCATTGCCAAAGATGCTGATATAAGGGTTTATTTCCCCGTTGATATTAGCCCCGATATTGATTTTATAAGTGTCGGAACTAAAAAGCCTTTTCAGGGTCATCAACAGGGAACCGCTCATATCGTCTCCTGTCTTTTTGACGTAGCCGCTTAAATCATTAACTGTCAAAAAGCTCGGCAGCGTCTTTTCCACACTGCCGTCATATTCGCCGCCGCTCCACGACAATTTATAGG
>ULRN01053450.1_pt1 | contig 43185 bp, 33 predicted proteins | sample 1955461 | NCBI WGS metagenome assembly ULRN01 (sample SAMEA4835683, study PRJEB28245) | human gut metagenome | biome: gut microbiome; material: fecal sample | place: Denmark | collected 2008 | reverse complement strand
TGCTGTTGCCAAAGTTTCCGGTTTGCCGACGTCTATCAGATGGAGATTTTCGTCAGCGTAAGCATGAATGTTGGTTTTGGCACAGATAGAGAGGTAGAAGTTGATGATCGAGAACTTGCCGGTCCATTCTTCCATCCAGTCGAATATTTGGGGAGACAATACATGTATTCCGCTGAAAGCATATTCGGTATATTGATTCGGATCGAAATCGGGGTAGAACGATTTTACTTCGCCTGTCTCACGGTTGCGCCAACCGCATAGTTTGTTTTCTTTATTGAAAAGCAAATAGCGGGAAGTGTTGCGTTTGCTGACTAATAATGTCGCCAATGGATTGGTCTCTACGTGATGGTTGTAAAGCGCACGGAGATCGATGTTGGACATGATGTCGACGTTATGTATCAAAAAAGGCTCGTTGCCTTGTAGGAACGGGGCGGCATGTTTGATGCCACCGCCGGTATCGAGCAGATAATCCCGTTCGTCGGAGATATAAATCTGGATACCGAAATTATTGTTGGCTGCCAGGAAGTCGATGATCTGGTCTCCCAAATGATGAACATTGATGGCTATCTGGTGAAAGCCGGCATCTTTCAATTTAAGAATCACATGTTCGAGCATTGGTTTCCCATTGATAGGAAGTAATGCTTTGGGGGTGTTGTCGGTCAGCGGTTTGAGACGTGTACCCAAACCCGCTGCGAAAATCATAGCTTTCATAATGTTGCGTTAAAAAGTTGTTCAATATTTTGTTCCCTGTGTACGAGGTCTACCTGGACGCCGAACTTGGAATGAATATGTTCCGCCATGTGTTGGGCGGAGTAGACCGAACGGTGTTGTCCTCCCGTACAACCGAAGCAAATCATCAGATTGGTGAATCCCCGGTCCATATAGCGTTTGACAGATGCATCCACGATTTCGTAAGCATGGTCCAGGAAACGGGTAATTTCCCCGTCTTCTTCAAGGAAACGGATCACCGGTTCGTCCAATCCTGTAAAATGGTTGTAACGTTCGTATTTACCCGGGTTATTGATGGCACGGCAGTCAAAGACAAATCCTCCGCCATTGCCACTCGGATCGTTGGGGATTCCTTTTTTATAGGCGAAACTGACAATCTTGACTTTAAGCGAATGTCTCTGGAGGTCGTCATAGAATTGAGACAGGTTGGTCAGTTCTCGTAGTACGGTACATAAATAGGGATACTCCGGATAGTCTTCTTTCAAAAGTTGCCGGAGGTTATCGATTGCGAAGGGAACACTTTGGATGAAATGAGGCTTCTTCTCGAAATATCCCCGGAAACCGTAGGCGCCCAAAACCTGTAAAGTCCTGAAAAGAACGAAATGGCGCAATTGCCGGAAGAAATGCTTTTCGTCTATTTCCATATACCCACGTAGCGCTTGCAGATAGTCGGCGATTAGCTCTTGTCGCAATTCAGCCGGATATTTGGCTTTCGCTTGCCAGAGGAAAGAAGCGACATCGTAGTAGATCGGACCTTTGCGCCCTCCCTGGAAATCAATGAACCAAGGTTCGCCATCTTTTACCATCACGTTACGCGACTGGAAATCCCGGTACATGAATGTCGGCGTACAATCTTGCAACAAGACATCGCTCATTTTCTGGAAGTCATCTTCCAAAAGGTTTTCCTGGAATTCCATGCCGGTCGCTTTCAGGAAACAGTATTTGAAATAGTTCAGATCCCAAAGAATCGAACGCTTATTGAATTCGGGTTGGGGGTAGCACCGGCTGAAATCGAAATTTTCCGCACCCTTGAATTGCAGAGTCGGCAGAAGCGTGATCGTCTTACGCAGCAAAGACTTTTCCGTCTCATCGAAGAAACAGCTTTTCCGCCCTTTCTCTATTGCATTAAAAAGCAAAACATCTCCCAAGTCTTCTTGGAGATAGAACGATTTATCTTCCGACCAGCAATAAACCCGGGGCACAGGCAATCCTTTTTCCCGGAAATGCGCAGCCATATAAATGAAGGCATTGTTTTCCTCTATGGATGTTCCACTGACACCGATCAGAGAAACGGGGCCCGACAATCTGAAATACCGGCGGTTGGAGCCGGAAGAGGATAACTCGGTTATTTCAGTCGCCGGTGAGCCGGTATGTGTCTGGTAAAGCTGTTTTAATTCTTCAGTTATCATGTCTTTTTATTTTCGGCACTAAAGTAACAAACAATTGACAATTGGCAATTGATAATTGATAATTTTCGTCTGAAAATAAAAAAGGCAGGCGTAACCGTTGTACCGGAACGCCCGCCTTCTTCTATAACCATTAATCTCTAATTGTCTCTCTCTTTAATTGTCAATTGTCAATTATCAATTGATTAAAGAATGCCCTGTGCCATCATTGCCTTGGCTACTTTCATGAAGCCGGCAACATTGGCGCCTTTCACGTAGTTTGTGTAACCGTCGGCTTGCTTGCCGTATTTTACACATTGTTCGTGGATATTCTGCATGATGCTTTTCAGCTTGGCATCTACCTCTTCGCTGCTCCAGCTCAGTTTCTGTGCGTTCTGGGTCATTTCCAGACCGGAAACGGAAACACCGCCGGCGTTAGCTGCCTTACCCGGAGCATACAGGATTTTAGCTTCGAGGAATGCATCGATAGCTTCAGGTGTAGAAGGCATGTTTGCTCCTTCCGATACGGCGATACAGCCGTTGGCAAGCAATGTCTTGGCATCTTCGCCGTTCAGTTCGTTCTGGGTTGCGCTCGGCATTGCGATATCGCATTTTTCTCCCCAAGGACGAGCTCCTGCTACATATTTGCAACCGTATTGCTCGGCATATTCACGGATACGGCCGCGATAGAGGTTCTTCAGTTCCATGATGTAATCCAGTTTTGCACGGTCGATACCGTCCGGATCATAGATGTAACCGTCCGAGTCGGACATCGTTACGACTTTAGCACCGAGGCTGATCAGTTTTTCTACTGTATATTGAGCTACGTTTCCTGAACCGGAAACGCAAACAGTCTTTCCTTTGATATCGATTCCCTTTGTGTTCAGCATTTCCAGCAGGAAGTAGACATTTCCGTAGCCGGTAGCTTCGGGACGGATCAGTGAACCGCCGAATTCGCGTCCTTTGCCGGTGAATGTTCCTGTGTTTTCGCGAGCCAGTTTTTTGTACATTCCGTACATATAGCCGACTTCACGTCCGCCAACGCCTATATCGCCTGCGGGAACGTCTGTGTCCGGACCGATATGACGCCATAATTCCAATACGAAAGCTTGGCAGAAACGCATGATTTCAGCGTTTGACTTACCACGCGGGCTGAAGTCGGAACCACCTTTGCCACCACCCATCGGCAGAGTTGTCAAGGAGTTTTTAAAAGTCTGTTCGAAAGCCAAGAACTTAAGGATCGACTGGTTTACAGAAGCGTGGAAACGGATACCGCCTTTATACGGGCCGATTGCATTGTTATGCTGGATACGATATCCCATGTTGGTCTGGATCTGTCCTTTATCATCCGTCCAGGTTACGCGGAAAGAAAAAATACGATCGGGGATACAAAGACGTTCGATCAGATTGCTCTTTTCGAATTCGGGATGTTCATTGTAAGCTTCTTCGATTGTTTCTAATACTTCTGAAACTGCCTGATGATATTCCGGTTCATTCGGAAATCTTCTCTTTAAGTTGTCTAAAACTTCACTTGCCTTCATAGACTGATTTTATTTAGAATGTTATATTTTATAATATCAATTTGTTAATCGGCCGTTGCTCTTTTAACGACCTCGCAAAGGTAAGCTAAAATTTTATACAAACAAATATTTGAAAGAAAAAATGCATTAAAAATATCATTTCGGTATTTTAATCGAATAAAAGTAACCAAATGTTACTCCTCTCTTCGCCTCCTGCTCTTATAGATAGGGACGAACACAATGATAGCTGACGCTACGAGGGCAAAAATGATGTCGAAAGTTATCTTTTCGCTGTATACAAGCAGCATGTAACAAAGTACGCCCCACAAAAGAGTGATGCATACGGCTTGACTATTTGTAATCTTTCTGCGTGCCATAGTTTACATTTGTTTAGTTGGATGAAACAAGCGAGCCGAAATAAATGACCAGGGCCAGGAATACGGCTACAAGGATGAAAAGAACGATGATCTGCCTTTCGAGGGGGAGATGACGGAGGAACGGAACGTGGCGTGCCCAACCGGAAACGGCTTGGAGCTCCTCGGCTTCTTCGTCTTCTTCCGGGAGTTCGTATCCGTTTGCTTCCAAAATCTCCATTGCACGGGGTACTTCGCTTTCAAGCAGTTCGATGCGGATGCCGCCCATGTTGGCCGGGTACATGACCTGGCTCGTATATTCGTTTCTCAAATAACACTTGATCCCTTCCGATTTCAGGAGGGATTCGAGTATCTGTGCTTTTTCCGGTTCATAGAAACGGGCTATTTCAACGATTTTGTCTTCCATAATATATATAATGTTGTATAATGTAAACGATGATTTATCGAAGTAATTATATATATATCGAAGAATTATCGTTTATTAGAATGTTACTGTTATTTCGCCTCCGATCTGGAAAGGTTTGCCTTTCTGGATGAACGATTGGTTGAACGATTCGAAATAGAATGCCTGATAGTTCGTGTTGGTGATGTTGCGGCTCCACAGGTTCAGATTGACGATTCCTTTGCGGACACCCACTTTGGCATTGACGAGGCCGTAGAACGGCTGGCTGATGTCGTTTTTCTCTGTCCAGAAAATCTTGCCGGCTCCGGTGAACTGGGCGGATACGGTAAACTGGTCGATCATTTTCCGGTGAAGCAGTTTTGTGTATTGCAACCCCATGCTGACGGTATGGCGCGGTGTGTAAGGAATGAAATTATCCTTACAGTCCGTTTTCACGATCTGGCTGTTTTCGTCCTTGTCCGTGAAGATGTAGTCGCGGAAAGTGGCACGGGTAAACCCATAGTTGAAGTCTGCGGTCAGCCCGTCCATGATACGGCCGCGCAGGCTCAGTTCCACGCCGTAACTGTTTGCTTTTCCTCCGTTGGTAATCAGGCGCCCGCTGCCGTTCTCGGCAAAGCTGGTCAGTTGGATGTCGCGGATGTCCATGTAGAAGAGTGTCAGTTCTGCACTCAGCCTGCCTTGGATCAGTTCGCTGCGGATGCCGGTTTCATAATTCCAGCTATGCTCCGGTTTGTAGGAAGCGACCTCTTTCACTTCGCTCGGTTGCTCGGCTTTGTCGGGAGCGAATTGGGACATCAGTTCGTATTTGGCCTGCGCCTGAACCAGGTCGCCGAACATCTGCACGTTATATCCGCCTGTCTTATATCCTTTGGCGACCGATACATACGTGAATGTTTCGGGGGTGCATTGGTAACGGAGCGAAACTTTCGGCAAAACTTGCAGGAAATCCTGGGAGATGTTGCCGTCCATAGTTGTCGTGACTGGGAGTGTCATTTTCATCGGTCCCATTTCCACGCCGATCTTCATGCTGTCTACCGCCGAGTGATAGTCCAGGCTGGCCTTCTCGTAGTCCAGACGGATACCGGCAGTGATGGAAAGGCCCTCGACGAAGAGGTTATTGTAGGTCGATTGGTGGAAGGCGGCGAAACCGTGAGTCGGGGTGTCGAAGTTTCCGGGAAAATAGATTTGGTTCAATTCGTCTCCCTGGACGGTCAGTTTCGGCGCTCTCGGGTTATTCGCCAGAATGTCGTCGAACGCTTTTTGCAAAATCCCTGTCAGTCCGTCTTTCTTGAAGACGACCGGACCGTCTGTGTTCAGGCTGTTATAAAAACCGTAGGCGCCGAAGCTCCATTGATAATTGCTTTTTGTATTGGATTTGATCGCCAGTTCTTCGCTCCAGGCATATTGTTTCTGTTTTTGGTGGAGGGTGAAAACAGACCGTTCCGTATAGTCCTGGTCCATCTTCATGTCGTCTCTCAGATATTGGTAGGCCGTGGTGGAGGAGAGAATGAAACGGTTTGTTTTCCATTCCAGGTACAAACTGTTGTTCAGTGTACGCCGCCAGTAGGAACTCGGGTCGTTGATGCGGATCGGTTGCACAGTTCCGGTCTGCGGGTCGTATTTCCCGTAAGGGAAGGCTTTTTGGGTTACATAGTCATAGTTGAATGCATATTGCGCTTTCAGATGATCCGTAATATGCCAGTCCAGTTTGAAACGGCCGCCTGCCGATTCTTCTTTATCGGCTTTTGAACCGTTGTATTCGTTGATGAAAAAGCCGTCGTTACGGTCGTAATATCCGCTTAGCGAGATCCCTATGTTTTCTCCGAGTTTGCTGTATTGGGAAACTTTGGCTTGGGCCGTCCCGTAATTGCCCATCGACATCGAGACTTTTGTTCCTTGGTAATCGAGAGGAGAGAGGGTATAGATGTTGACGATGCCTCCCATAGCATTACGTCCGTAGAGCGTTCCTTGCGGTCCCCGTAAAACCTCGATGCGTTGGATGTCGTTCAGTTCGAAATCAAAAGCGCTTTTATCCAGGTAGGGGACGTTGTCGACATATAATCCGATGGATTGTCCGCTGCTCCGCGCTCCGATTCCACGTATATAAATGGCCGAAGTCATTTTCGAACCGTAGTCCGGCATGTAAAGGTTGGGGACGAAAGCACTGATATCCTTGAGGGCGTCTATCTGCCTGGCTGCTATCGCTTGGGGAGAAAGAATGGATATGGCTCCGGGGAGAGTACGAAGGTCGTTCGTCTCTTTGGTGGAAGAAGTGATGATCACCTCACCTATGTTATAGGTCTTGATCGTGTCGTTCACATTTTCATTCGTCCGTTCGGCTTTAATCGGTTGCAAACACATAAAAGTGCCTGCAACAAGGATATACAGATAGCGTAGATTCATCGTATTAATTATGAATTGTTAGTATTTTACGACTGCAAAGGAACGGTAAAGATGAATGGGAATCAATCACTACATGTAGTGATTTTAAAGTTCGATGTCATCGCCTGAAATAATGCCGTTCATAATGGCATAGAAGGTGAGTCCCGAAACGGTTTTGATTCCGAGCTTGGTGGTGATGTTCTTGCGGTGGCTGAGGACAGTGTTCAGGCTGATGTTCAGCTTATCGGCGATTTCTTTGTTGGTACTGCCTTTGACGATTAGCTGGAGGACATCTGTTTCGCGGGTGGACAGTTCTTTGTTGCTTTCGCTGGAAATGCTGTTGTTATCACCGGTGAAAAGTTGTTCCAGTTGTTCGATGATGATTTCTTGCGAGGCCTTGATCGTGATATGGTTAGTAGTAGCCGATACTCCCCCTTCGCTTTCCACACCGTCGATCAGGACCATTGTCTTGCTCCGGCGAGGGAGGAAAAAGTCTGCATAAAGGACAAATGATGCAGCATTTGTGAAATAGTAATCAAACGTATCGTTGCCGGAAGCCGATAACGCCTCGAATGTGGGGTAGTGGCTGATCTCTACCGGAGGAAAATAATCGGTCAGCATGCTTTGCAGGCCGATACTCTGTAGCGTGTCGGGCAATATAATCGCTATTTGCTTGTTGCGATGCATCCGGTTGTTTATTAAATACACAACTTTTCCATAGCCGAAACCATCGGTGTCAGTATCCGGTAGCGGATGCGGTTGTGTTGTTTGATATCTTTTTCCAGGCTGCTGATGGCAAATATAACAGCGTAACACAAGTTTTCGTTATAGTCGCCGGAAAGATGCTTGACCATGATGCTTTTCAGATCTGCCAACAGGGCCTCTATCGGGTCTTCCAATCGTTGTTCCGTTCCGAGATGTAATGCTTCTATCTGCCCGGAAGATTGATACTCTTTCAGCTTTTCGCTTAATGACAGGCAATAGGGAAACCAGATTCGGTCGTCCTTTTCGATACGGGAGGTCAGCTCTTCTTTGAAAGAAGAGAAAAACTTACCGATCAGGTTGAGGATGTTGTTTCCCGGCGTACTCATCGATATGAACGAACCGAGATGCCTTTCTATATTTGGGATTTGGTAACGCTGGTAATACTGATTGGTTTTAGTCAGATAATCGATGATTTGTGAGGTATGGAACGTTTGTAGTTTCTTTTCCGGGAAATATTCTTCGTTGAGGAACGTGTTGATCATCATCAACAGGAAATCGGTATCCAACCGGTATTCTTCACAAACAGCCTTGACCGATTTGTCGCCTAAACCCAGGCGGATTCCAAAACGGTTAATGACAGGAATGAGTGAGGGGTGCTCTTCCACCACCTCACTCATTTGCATATTAGGATAGACTAATGGCATATTTTATGCTTCTTCCCATTGTTTACGTAGCAATTCCACTGCGGCAGGAACCAAAACATTCCGGTCTCCCTGACATCCGCATTCGAAACTTACATATTTGTCGTAACCCAACATTTTCAGTCCTTTGAAGCCGTTGACATAGTTGTCTGCTTCTCCGTCTTCACCCGGCATGCTGCGGCGTTTACGGCTGGCTACGTGGACATGTTGCAGGTATTCGCCTGCAGAAAGGAATGCTCCCATATCAGACGTTTCTTCCCAGGTCATGTGCCAGAAGTCACCCATACAGCGTACACCCGGATTGTTGATGTCGCGGCAGATAGAAGCGGCATCCGCTACCTGGCGGAGATAGAATGCTTCTTTTCTGTTGAGCGGTTCAAAGATGACTGTTGTCCCGTGTTCTTTTGCGAAGTTGCCCATCTCGTTGAACTGTTCGCACAAGAAGTCACGTGTCTCTTGTGTATGAGGCATAGCCGGTTTCTGACCGTTGAAAGCCGGAACGATAATCACTCCCGTAGAACCTAATTCGCCTGCTGGAGCAATGATCTCTTTCATCGTATCCATACACTGCTTTTGGATTGCCGGATCTGTCGAGAGGATGAAACCCTGGAAACCTGCACAGATGGCGCTCACTTGGATATTGCGCCCGTTCAGTGCTTCCTTGATCTCTTTTACACGATCTTTCAGGTCGCGTCCACCCGGTTCGAAACCTACAACGCCTAACTTTTCCATGTAGTCAAACTTTTCGTTGAGGTTATCACCCGGTGCGATCCCTTCCTGAAAAGATAATTTCAACTCGGCTTTGCAGTTGGGGCATGATCCCTTTTCTGCCGTACAACCTTCTGCAGAAGCGACTTTGCCGCCGCAAGCAACAAGAGCTGAACTACCGGCTGCTACAGCTGCGCCAGCCAGAGTTGTTTTTAAAAAATTTCTTCTGTTCAGTACCATATATTATTTTTTCTTTTCTTCACGAGGTTTTCCCGGAACCGGAACCGTAAATCCGCTCATATCCATCTTACCTAAGTTCAAGTCTTTCGGAGTGTAATCTATAGGTGAAGCGGTCATGGCATCCCATGTTGTTTCTGCTCCTGTATATGCTGATTCACGTCCCATGATAGCTGCCATATTGGCTACTGCTGTTTCGGAAGCCTGTTCGATAGGTTTGCCGCCACGGATACAGTTTACCCAGTTTACATGTTCCAATACGTACGGATTGGTCTGTTTGTATTGGGCTTTTTCTGCTTCCGAATCGTATTTCCAAACAACGTTACCGGCGTTGTCCTTGATTACTGTTTCACCGTTGGCAGTAGACCATGAACCCTTTGTCCCTTGAATAAATTCGCTTACATTGTTCACGCATCCGTCGATCTGGCGACACATACTGTGCATGTGGATACCGTTCTCCATCGTGAAATCAATGCTGAAGTTGTCATACTGGTCACCAGTGATACGACGTTGACGAGAACCGAAACCAACGGCCTTAACCGGTTTCAAACCGCTGAACCATGTAAATACGTCGATGTTGTGTACATGCTGTTCTACGATATGGTCTCCGGATAACCATTTCCAGTTTACCCAGTCTTTAATCATGTATTCGCAATCGTTCCATTCTTTCTGACGTTCGCGGAACCAAAGCATGTTCTGATTCCAGTAAACGATACCGCCAGTGATTTCACCGATAGCACCTTCCATGATCTTCTTGTATGATTCGACATAGTTACGCTGGTGGTGACGCTGTGTACCTGTTACAACACACAGATTCTTGGCCTGTGCCTGTTTTGCAGTAGCCATAATCGTACGATAACCTACCGGATCTACACAGATCGGTTTTTCCAAGAAGCAATGTTTTCCTTTTTCAACAGCATATTGGAAATGTACCGGACGGAATACGGGAGGAGTTGCTATGATGACAACATCAACACCGCTATCGATCAATTGTTTGTATGCATCCAAACCAACGAAGCGTTTGTCTTCGGGAATATTACATCCTTTTTCTTTCAGTTTGTCTGCCAAAGCGTCTACACGTTCCTTGAATGTATCGGCAACAGCAACCACTGTTACGCCGTTTGCTGCGTCCAGGAAGTTTTCTGCAGCACCGGAACCACGTCCGCCGCAACCGATAATACCGGCTTTCAGCTCTTTTCCGTCCGTTGCTTTGTCAGGCAATTCCGGAATGTAGTAAGTACCGGGTTCTTTCAAAGGCTTGTTTGCTGCTGCACTTTCGCTGCCACCTGCACATGAGGTTAATACACTTGCACTGCCAGTACCGATTGCACCCAGTGCGCCGGCCATAGCTGTACTTTTTAAAAACGATCTTCTGCTGATACTGTTTTCTCTCTTCATGATATAGTAATTTTAGGTATTAATTAACCATTTATTATTTCGCTCCAATTGCCGGATCCGGTTCGCAAACCACACGGAAACCGATACCGCGGATATCCGAATACCACCAGATACTCTTCGGTTGCTGCGGGTCTGTCTTCAACCAGGCGTCATGCTTGGTGTAGTCGCGAGCTGCAGAACGGACATCTGCTGCATCGGACGTGTAGTTGCCACCGCGAACAACCCATTCTTCTCCTTCTGTGACTAACGGGTCGGTCACGTTTTCGCCACCTTTGCCGTAAGCCTGCGGATCATATTTGTCGGCACAATATTCCATTACGTTACCCAACATGTTTTTCAAACCGAACGGGTTCGCTTTCACTTCTCCCGGTTCCTGAGTCCTGTTCTTGCTGTTCTTCGCGTAAATCACGAATGAACTGATGCTGTCTGTTTTTGCATCGAAGAACTTACGCCAGAATCCCTCGTCTGAAAAATCTTTCGGATTCCCGGTGAAAAAATAAGGAGTTTCCGTTCCTCCACGGGCTGCATATTCCCATTCTGCTTCGGTCGGCAGACGGTATTTCTTTCCTGTTTTTTTAGACAACCACTGGCAGAATGTTTCTGCAGCATAGTGGGTCATTGTGATAGCCGGACGGTCACCGCCACCCCATCCTTGATCGGGGAAACCGAACGGAGGAGTCGGGCCGGAAATGGCATCGACATCAGGGTTGCTGTTGTTTGCATATACGGTTTCGGGAGGAGTACGTCCTTCACTCATGGTTTGTCCGTAGAAAGCCCAATACTGATCCCAAGTGACTTCTACTTCTGCCATGAAGAACGGACTGACCGTAACGTTTCGGACCGGAGCTTCATCTGCCTTATGGAACGGTTCTTTATCGGGGCTACCCATTTTGAATGTACCGCCCGGAATGGCAACCATTTTGAAAGCGACGGCCGTACCCGGTATTTGTTCCGTATAGTCGGTAAAAGAGGTGACCGGTGTCGCTGTCTTGAAATAAAGGCTGGTGTCGATGGCAGCCGTGGCGGCACCGGGAATGCCGGCTAATTTGCCGTGCTTGTAATCCGGATTGTAGTGTCCGGCGTCGAGGTGACAGCTGATACACTGCAGGTCCAATTTCTTTTCGTTTTCGTCATAATAAAGGTGAGCTGTGATGCCATCTTGGTTAATCCCTTCCGGGAACAGGTTCTGATGGCATTCTTTACAGGATTCGTTCGGAATAAATTTGACGGCATGTTCCAGTTCCGACTTGGTGTTCCAGTCGAAATCCGCACTGTCTTTTGTCATGAAAGACCATACGTCTTTCAAGCCTAATTTGGCTTTAGCCGTATAATGATTCCAAGTGTCGCTTTGAGGCGGAAGGTGACAAGCAACACAATGAGTTTTAACGCCACTTCCGTTATTTACATGTTTGGAAAGTTTCCAACTGTCTTCTGCATGCGGGTGAACATGGCACATCATACAGGATTCATCGGAAGAAAAGTAAACAGATGTTTTGTATACGGCAACCATGATGCCTGCACCAAGAAGTAGCCCGACTAAAAGAAAGAAAGTTTTTCCTTTGAAAAATTTCCCTCTTTTCCCGGAAGGATAACGATTAGAATTGTTGTTAGTAGCCATTTGTTTTATGGTAAACGATTTTACAATTAGTCCTGAATTAGATTTAAAAATCGGCAATAAAAGTAGTTCTTTTCTATATAAAATAAAAGTTTATACCCGCTATTTAACGAAATATGTATAGAGGTTATGCTTTTTTATCAATTTTTTGTAAAGGAGAGCTTATCCCCTTATTTCCATTGAAGAAGAGGGGACAAGCTCTTTTATTATTACTGTTTATAAATTGGATTGAATCGGTTTCATGATGAATGTGAATTCATAATCTCCGTAATGGATACGGTATTGTTCCATTGGCAGCGTTCCCCAACTGTTGATACATCCCAATCCCATTTGTACCTTGTCGATACACATGTTGGTGTAGTTGACCTGAGGCACAAGTTCGGAATGTCTCTGGTCTTTCCGTACTCCATCGTCGAGTGATTCGATCGAGTAATGCAAAGCCGAAGCCGAGAACGGAGCTTCCGAAATGAACATAAGTCCGTTGCCACCCTTGTTGGTCTGTTTCCACCAGCGGATATCCGTTTTAGTCCCTGTTTCCTGCGGGCGGATATAAGAGTAGAACTGTTCGTCTACAGTCTGCCTGTAATTACCCAGGTCGGTGACATTGTTACGGTCTGAATAGTTTTCGATCGGACCTCTGCCGTAGTAGTTGATCTGGTCCAAACATTTAGGCATCTGTATCTGCATGCCGAAGCGGAACATGTCGGAAACTTCTGCCGATTTGTCGGCCACCATTTTTTGTGTGACTTTTACCGCGCCCTCATTATTGACCGTATAAGTCAGGTACAATTTGGCCTTTACGGCATCCATTGTATATTCAGCCTTTACGGTAGCCATGTCGTTTTCGATTTTGTTTGTCAGAGAAACCAGTTTCAAGCCCGGTTCTTTCCAAGCGGCATATTTGTTTTGCAGGTTGGCCCCCATATCGTTGTCGGTCGGAGCACGCCAGAAGTTCGGAGTCAATTTGCCGTCTTCTTTCAGCATCGTCATGCCGTTTACGTCGTATCTGCACAGGAACCCGTCATGTTTGTCGAAATCCATGCGGAAGTTTTCTCCTTCAACGATCAGATAATTGATGTCATTGTCTTTAATGGTCGGGATGACAGTCGCAATGTTCACTTGGTGTACATTCTGCAGATCCAGTTCCGGAGCATTGTACGGACGGATGACCAGTTGGTTTTTAGCCACGGTGTAGCCGGCAGGCAGCAATGTTTCCGCTTTTTTCAGTTTAAAGGCCACATTCAGCAAGAGCTCTTTACATTTGCAAATGCCGTCTGTGCTGTAATTCAGTTTTATGGACTTGGTCTGTTGCGGAGCTACTTCCAAGTCTTTGACCATACCGGTCTGAACTACTTCGCCGTTAGCCAGCAATTCCCATTCGGCATAGTAGCCGTCCAGGTTACGGAAGAAGTTCTCGTTGTATACGTTTACGATACCGTTAGCCAGGTCGGAAGGAGTCACCCAGATGGACTGGTAGATATGGCCGACTTCGTGCATATGCGGATTCGGTTTGCGGTCCGGGCTGATCAAGCCATTGTCCATAAAGTTGTTGTCGGAAGCGTCATATTTGTTCCAGTCGCCGCCATAGGCATAGAACGGCGCACCGTCTTTTGTTTTCCAGCGCAAAGACTGATCCACGAAATCCCAGATGAACCCACCTTGGTATTTCGGATATTTGCGGATCAGGTCCCAATATTCTTTGAACCCGCCTTGCGAATTGCCCATTGCATGTGCATATTCGCATTGGATAAGCGGTTTGTCGATATCTCCTTTGCAATATTCTTCACTTGCTTTATAGTCGCGGTACATCGGGCAATAGATATCGGTGAATTCGCTTGTCCGGGCCTGTTCATATTGTACGGCACGTGATTTGTCTTCGTTCTTGATCCAAGTATAACAAGCCTCGAAGTTCGGTCCCATGCCGGCCTCATTGCCTAAAGACCAGAAAATGATGGACGGGTGGTTGTATCCGCGTTGTACGTTGCGTTGGTTTCGTTCCAGATGTGCTTTGGCAAACAATGGATTTTTGGCTAACGTCTTGTCGCCATAACCCATACCGTGTGATTCCACGTTTGCCTCAGCAACGACATAAATACCGTATTTGTCGCAAAGGTCATACCATAGGTTGTTGTCAGGATAGTGGCACGTACGGACGGCGTTGATGTTGTATTCCTTCATCACCTTGATATCCTGGATCATGCGCTCCGGCGATACGATGTAGCCTTTGTCCGGATCCATTTCGTGGCGGTCGGCTCCTTTGAACAAAACAGGTTGTCCGTTTACCAATATCTGGGCATTTTTCAATTCGATCTTACGGAAACCGACTTTTACCGGAATGACTTCGGTGGAGTTGTTTCCGTCTTTCAATGTCGCGATCAACGTATAGAGAACCGGAGTTTCGGCAGTCCATTTTTCCGGATTGCTTACAGCTATGTTGGTCGTGACTTTCCCGGAACCTTTGACCGACGAGGTGGCAACTTCCTTGCCTGCCTTGTCCAACAGTTTCAGGTCGACTGTTCCGCTGCCTTTCAGGTTCAGTGAAACAGTCAAAGTCCCGTCTTTATATTGCGCATCCAAATCGGGAGTCACGCGGATGTCCTGGATGTGTTTCGGGTTGCGGGCATAGAGGTAGCAATCGCGGCCAACACCGGAGAGGCGGAGGAAATCCTGGTCTTCCAGATAAGTCCCGTCACACCAGCGGAACACCTGGAATGCGATCAGGTTCTTTCCGGGTTTCAGGTATTTGGTCAGGTTGAATTCGGCTTCCAATTTGCTGTCTTCGCTATAGCCGACAAACTGCCCGTTCACCCAAAGATACATGTTTGACGTGACAGAACCGAAATGGGCGAAAATTTCCTTCCCTTTCCAGTCTGCCGGAACTGTGATTTCTTTGCGGTAAGAACCTACGTGGTTGTTTTCCGTCGGGACTTCGGGCGGGTTGTTTTTGAACTGGCTTCTCCAGGGATATCCAACATTCACATAAATCGGATCTCCATAGCCGTTCAGTTCCCATAAGCCGGGAACTTTCAAATCATCCCATCCTTTATCATTGAAATTCATCTGATAGAAATCTGTCGGGCGCATATCTGCATTTTTTACCCAGAAGAATTTCCAGTTGCCGTTTAAGGTCATAAAATTTCCGGAAGATTCCTTGCATCCTTTCATGGCTTTGTTTTCGTCTTCGTATGCGAAATAGTGGGTATGCATAGGAGCCCTGTTGATTTCGTTGACGTTAGGGTCTTTCCACTCGTTTTTTTGAGCGAAAGCTGCCGTCCCGAGCAGGGACAGGCAGCAAGCAAGTACGTTTAGTTTCATAAGATGTTATTTATTACGTTTTTTCGGGATTTCAATCAATCCATTTTTGCCATTTTACATTGTCGTTATATCCGGCTTCAACCATTGTTTCAATGAATTGCATGCCTCTCACGCCATCGTATACGGTCGGGAAGTCCAAGCAGTCTCCACTGGGCGTTTCGCCGTTTTTGATCGCTCTGACGGTCAGTGAGAAATTACGGTAGATATTGGCAAAAGCTTCGATGAAACCTTCCGGATGTCCTGCCGGTGTTCGGGTGTTCCACAGGGCTTCGGGGGTCAGGTAGCCGTTGTTGCCAATATTCAATATTTCAGTCGGGCGGTCTCTCCATTTCAAGGTCAGCGTGTTCGGCTCCATCTGGCGCCATTCCAATCCGCCTTTTTCACCATAAACACGGATACGGATATTATTCGCTTCGCCTGTCCCGATCTGGGTAGCGGTCAAAACGCCTGTCACATCGTTTTCGTAGCGGAGGAATGCTGCTCCGTCGTCGTCGATCGGACGTCCGGGGACGAATGCTTTCAGGTCGGCACAAAGTTCCTTGACTTTCAGGCCGGTAATATATTCGCTCAAATGCCAGGCATGTGTACCGATATCGCCTATGCAGCCCGCTTTGCCGGAACGCTTCGGGTCTGTGCGCCATCCGGCGTTGTTGCCTCCCAACAATTCGATACGTTCGGAAAGCCATCCTTGTGTATATTCCACATAAACGCGGCGTAATTTTCCGAGTTCGCCTTTTGCAATACGGGCTTTTGCTTCTTTTACAGCCGGGTAGGCCGAGTATACATGTGTCAGAGCCAGCACAAGCCCCGTTTCTTCCACTTTTTTCTGCAGTTGTTTGGCCTCTTCGAGCGAGAACGTCATCGGTTTATCCACGACCACATGGAACCCTCTTTCGAGCGCCATCATAGCCGGTTCGAAATGCCAGCGGTTGGGAGTCACGATCGTGACAAAATCCATCCGTTCTCCTTCCGGCAAGGTCATTTCGTGTTCGAACATTTCTTTGTAAGTGCTGTAAATCCGGTCTTCCGGCAAGAAGTAAGATAAACCGGAACTTTTGGATATTTCAGGGTCTACGCTGAAACATCCGCAAACTAATTCAATCTGATTGTCCATAAAGGCTGCGCGACGGTGGATCGCTCCGATAAAGGCGTCACTTCCTCCGCCAACCATTCCCATTCTTAATTTTCTGTTCTTCATGATATTATTAAATTAGTAATTCTATGAATTGAGATATTGCCCAAAATTACAAAATGTTGTAATAAGTACAATGTGTTTTGCAATAATTAATTAGCCGTGTGCTGTCTTTGTGCCATATCACTCATGTGTCACTGTTTTTGAAGAAGAAAAGTTTTTTCGATGTTTTAGGTTGTAAAAGGAGCAGTTACAAACTGCCCCCTTTTGATTTATCAGGATACTGATTTTATTACATCCCTGGATTCTGAACCAAATTTTGATTACGTCTCATTTCTTCACGTTTGATAGGTGCAAAATACATTTTATTATCCCATTTACGTGCTTCACGGAAAGATAAGTCGATAACGTAATAATTATAATCCCATACATCTTCGTTATGGATATAAGGTTTTGTCGCAGTCTTGCCCGGTTTGAGCAATCCGACAACTTGAATACCTGTGATCTGTTTGTTGTTTGTTTGTGGTGCAATCATCCAACGACGAATATCATAATAACGAGACTCTTCGTATGCCAATTCTACACGGCGTTCATGGCGAACGAATTCGCGCATATCTTCTTGGGTAAAGGATTTACCTTGTGCTGTTAATGCAGCTTTTGTATCTTTAATCTCAATGCGGTTGCGTAAAGCATCAATGTATTTTACAGCTTCATCCAATTTGTTTAATTCGATACATGCTTCAGCAGCTATTAGATATATTTCAGCTAAGCGGATATATGTCCAAGGAGCTAATTGTGGATAAAATCTTCCATTGACCGATGTATCAATTAATTTGCGTTCATAATAGCCAGTCCATGAGCCGTTCCATTTCTCGATAGGACCATTACGTGTGTCCATCCCATGATATCCGTTTATGGTAATGCTGGGACTATTGGGTAAATTGATAGTAATCTTTTCTCCGTCAGTCATTTCATAGACACCGCATTGCAAACGCCCCAGAGGAGTCGGGTCTAAACTGGCAGGATCTCCAACGTCTCGTGGACGTCCCCATTCATTACCATCAGATCCGATAGTTGCATAAAAACGTGGTTCACGACCGTTATATGGATTGCCTACTTGATGGTCGCCAACATTAATCATTCCGGATGGAATAGTCCCATCTTCCATTTCGAAAGCCATAACTAAGTCATGTGTAGGTGTTATACCGGACCAGTTATAGTAACCATTAGGACCGTGTTGTAGTGGCAGGTTGTTCCATTCAGTGTCTTTTAAATTCCCAAATTGATGTGTCCAAATTTGTTCTTTATTATTAGTAATGATAATTTTATTCCATTTTACAGCTCGTTCTGTATTTATTCCTCCACGACAGTCAATTAATTCGTATACACCGCTATTAATAACTTTATCTGCAGCTTCTTTAGCAGCACTGTATAATGCAGCCCGATCTCCATCATATTGATTACAAGCTAATGTGTTAACAGTTCTATCAGCATATAATGGACTGGCAACATGTAATAGAATTCTTGCTTTTAATGCTGTTGCAGCATATTTGGTAGCACGTCCTAAATTTGCATCGGAAACAGTTTCTGGAAGGTACTTTTCTGCTTCTTCGCAATCTTTTACGATGAACTCCAGGCATTCTTTCATATTATTTCTGGGTAATGTCATAGCTTCCATATCATCCATTGGCATTGCATCTTTGATGAGAGGTACTCCTCCGAAACCTCGAACCAATTCTGTGTATAGATATGCGCGTAAAAAATGAGCTTCTCCTCGCATTTGTTCAGTACTAAATCCTGCTTTTTCAGGAACTTTGTCTATGTTATTGATAATACTGTTTGCATAACGAATACCTTTATAGCGATTTTTCCATTTAAAAGGACATTCGTCTCTATCATACCATTCAATATTACTTTCAGAAACATTTGATCCATTTACGGCAATTTGATTGTAATCGTGCGTGAAATAACCATCGTCTGTTAGACTGGTTGTTGTATGTTCTTTTGCTCCATGCTGGACAAAACTGTATACCTGATTAACAAAAGCTTGAGCTAATTCGGCATCGTTAAAAACAGCTTCTTCTGTATATTGGTCTGTTGGAGTAATATCCATGAAGTCTGAGCAAGAACTCAACGAAATAGTTGAGATAAATGCTAAGGTTAATATTATATGTTTTATATTTTTCATAATGTGTTAATTTTAGAATGTTACAGAAACACCAAAGTTCATCACGCGTCTTTGTGGATATTCTTTACCTGTATTGGTAGCTTCCGGATCCTGTACTTTAATACCGTCAATTGTAAATAAATTAGTAGCATTAGCAAATACGCGAAGATTGGATATACCCGCCTGCTTTACACTCGGAAAGTTGAATGTGTATCCCAGTTCAATATTTTTCAAACGTATGTAGTCAGTATTGTGGAGATAATATGTATTGCCTATATTTCCTCCATTAGGCTTTGCCCAATATTCTGCTTCTCGATTATATATACGTGGGTGTTTGTCACTTGGGTTTTCCGGTGTCCAGCGATTCTCAAAAGTCGTTTTGTAGAAGTTTCCTGCATCACCGGCCCGTTCGCGCCAAATGTATGTTTCTCCTCCAAATGCACCCTGAAATAACATCATAATATCCCAATTATTCCAACGGGCTCCTAATGTAATACCAGCAACGAAGCGTGGTTCATTGTTTTTACGGCTACGAACACGGTCGTCTGCATCTATTTTACCGTCACCATTTACGTCTTTATATCTAATATCGCCGGGACGAGCTTGCGTTATCTTATTCCCATTAGCATCAAGTATAGGATTCCCATTACTATCTTTTTCTTCACCCCAAGTAGGATAACTGTTTATGGCAGCTTGATCTTTGAATACTCCATCATAAACGTAATATAGATAAGTATTAGTCGGATATCCTGTCTGTTTCTGATATTCGGGAATATTAGGTGTTTCGTCCCAGAATAGAAGTTTGTTCTTAGCATAGGTTATATTCGCCGAAACATTGTAATCAACTTTTCCGACGCGATCATTCCATGTAATTAGTGATTCGAAACCTCTATTACACATTTCACCTATATTTTCTTTGGGTAATGTGATACCTGAGGTTTCCGGCAATGAAGCATTACGATAGATCAGCATATTGGTACGTTTGTGGTAAAAGACATCACTTTCCCAACTTAATCGATTTTGTAAGAATTTGAAATCTAAACCTATGTTATAAGTTGTACCTACTTCCCAAGTGATATTAGGATTTGGCGTTCTTGTCGGTTGAAGCGTTGAGTTGTAGGTTGTGCCAAACAAGTAACTATTACCAAAACCATAAGTGTTTAGATACTGGATGGATCTGTCTATATTGCCATCATCATCAACTAAAGCGTCATTTCCTGTTTGTGAAATAGAACCGCGTAATTTGAAGTAGTCAATAAAACGGACATTCTCTTTCCACCATGCTTCTTCTGAAGCACGCCAAGCAGCAGATACACCTGGGAAAAAACCGTAACGTTCTTTTGACGGGAATCTGTATGAACCGTCGGCACGCCAAACAAATTCAATTAAATAACGCTCTAAATAATTGTAAGATAAGCGTCCGAAATAATTTAAACGTGCTTCTTTCCATGTATTACCTCCATTTGACATTTCGGCAACACCACCAGCATTCATGTCATCGATTTGGTCAGACATGAAATATTTACGGAAAGCACTTAAAAAGGCTTCTTGCCTGTTCTCTGCTTCAATACCAACAGTTATTCCAATATTATGTTTGCCAAATGATTTCTCATAATTAGCAACTGCATTTGCCATCCAGAATGTTTGGTCTGTGTGTTCTTCTGTTAACTGTGGGGTCGATTCTCCGAACTTAGCTGGAGTTAATTTGTGATCATCTCCTCCATCCCATGAATAAAGAGTCCAAGGGGTTACGAATTTTTTTCTCATTTTGAAATACTTATCGTATGTACCGCTACCCGTTAGTGTTAAGCCTTCTACTCCAGGAATTTTGATGTTGATTTTTAGCGTATTCTGAAAATAGTAATCTTTTTGATTATCATTACCTGCCGCATCTGTGGCTATTACTACCGGATTTTCTCCATATTCTAAAGCAGGACCAGGTTCGCCTGAAGGCCAGTAGCCTGGCATTGTTGGTTTACTGCGGACAATAGTGGTAAAGATCGCATCTGCACTTTTAGTCGGATAGTTGCGGACTTCCATACGGCTGATTGTTCCATAGGAAATATCAATGTATTTATTGATTTTTGCATCAATATTGGCTCTGACACTATATTGATCATAGCGGTTTGCAGATTTTTTGTAGATGCCATCTTCTCCGTTTGCTGCAAAATTGACATAAAATTTGAATTTATCAGAACCTCCACTTACACTAACGTCATGGCGATACATTGGTGATGCATTTTTAATAGTTTCTTTAGCGAAGTCTGTGTCTGGATAATTCCAAGGATCTTTACCATTTTGGAATAATTCTAATTGGTCAGGTAAATAGACTGGACTACCTCCCACATTTGTATTAATTTCATTCAGTAAAGTTGCATATTCATAGGCATTACACATTTCAGGTAAGCGCGTAGGAGCTGAAAATCCCATATTCCCTGTATAAGAAATGGATGGTTTACCTTCTTTGCCCCTTTTGGTCGTAACCAAAATTACTCCGTTAGCCGCACGGGAACCGTAAATGGCAGCCGCAGCATCTTTCAATACGGAAATAGATTCGATCTCAGTTGGGTTAATACGATCTAAACCTCCAGAGCGCCCAGGAACACCATCGATTACGATGAGTGGATCATTGCTCCCTAAAGAGTTTGTACCACGGATTCGAATTGTAGTTCCGCCACCGCCCGGTTCGTCAGATTTCTGAAAGCCGATAACACCAGGCATACGGCCTACCATGCCATTGGTGAGGTTAGTTGTCGGAGACGCTTGTAGTTCTTCTCCTTTCAAGCTGGCTACAGAACCGGTGACGGTTACTTTTTTCTGAGTGCCATAACCGACAACGACAACTTCGTCTATGTTTTGGGTGTCTTCAATTAACGTTTGATTGATTACACTTTGGCTGCCGATTGGAATCTCGGCGGTTTTGTAACCTATGAATGAGAATACGAGAGTTCCGTTGTTGGGTACTTCTAAAGAGTATTTTCCATCAACATCAGTGATTGTGCCGATCGTCGTACCTTTTACTGATACGTTTACACCGATAAGAGGTTCACCTGTAGCATCGACAACTGTACCTTTGATGGGTTTTTGTTGTGCAAAAACAACTGTTGTACATAGTACAAAAAGTAATAAGGTTAACATTCGGAAGAGGTTATTGGTAACACTGCTTCGTTTTGAATGTGTTTTCAAAGAAAAGTCTTTCATGTTCTTTCTTTATTAAGTGAATATAAGGTTAAAAGAAAATAAGGACATTGCTGTCCGGCTTAAAAAAATAGAATTCGAATGTTGTTTTAGATCATAGGCAATGTGGATTAAATGAAACATTTATTCGGGGAAATTTGATTAATACACTCTTTGAACAGTGTTTGAATAACTATTGGTCTCATAATGAATTACTTTAAGTTAACAAATAGTTGAAAGGTAAACCCTTTGCTTTTTTTGTAAACACAATCCTTGTTAAGGATTTTAAATTGTATCTGCGACAAAGGTATTACAAAATGTTATATATGCAAATATAATTGCAATGAAATATTACATTGCGTGCTTATTTTCTCATTAGACAATTGTTAATTTGAAAGTATGAACAACATATTGAAAAATATAGATACAATTCGAAGAAATAAAGGCTATTCGCAAGAATATCTTGCTATGCAGATTGGTATGAGGCAGGCTGGCTTTAGTCTGATCATGTCTGGTGAACGTGAATTGAAGTATAATACATTATTGCAAATTGCAAATGTTTTGCAGATGTCTGTAATAGATGTTATTACATTTCCGGAAAAATATGTTCTTTCTAAAGGAAGAAGTAGTATATCGACAGAAGCAGTTCTGCAAATTAAATTGGATGGCGATAAAAAAGATCAGGTATTGAATATTGTACTGGGGGAACAGGTTGCGGAATTGTTGAAATCGAGATGATTCTTTTTTTAGCACGGAAGGAGAGGCTCGAACTCCCGACACCTGGTTTTGGAGACCAGTGCTCTACCAACTGAGCTACTTCCGTGTTTGCGGGTGCAAAGGTAAGAGAATATTCTATAATTCCAACTATGTGCACAAAAAATAGTTGACAAAACCGCTTATTTTCTCGATTCTTTGGTGATTCCCGGATTTTCTTTTCTATCTTTGGTGTAATAGAGTTGTTAATCGGGTATGTAATTTATACAAACAATCAACAAAGACATGAAAAACGAATTAGACATGAATGCCAACCTCTTGGTTGAGTTTCTTCAGAAACCGGCTTCCGAATTTACAAAGGCGGATATCGTATCGTATATTAAGGAGAAGAATATCCGGATGGTGAACTTTATGTATCCTGCCGGTGACGGGCGCCTGAAGACATTGAATTTTGTTATTAACAATGCGGCATATCTGGACGCAATCCTGACTTGCGGGGAGCGTGTGGACGGTTCCAGCCTGTTTTCGTTTATCGAAGCGGGTAGCAGTGACCTGTATGTGATTCCGCGTTTCCGTACGGCGTTTGTCGATCCTTTTTCCGAATTGCCGACGTTGAGCATGCTGTGCTCGTTCTTTAATAAGGATGGCGAACCGCTGGAAAGCTCGCCTGAATATACGTTGCACAAGGCAAGCAAGGCGTTTACGGATGTGACGGGGATGCAGTTCGAAGCGATGGGTGAGTTGGAGTATTATGTGATTGCGGATGAGGAAGAATTGTTTCCTGCAACCGACCAACGCGGTTATCACGAATCGGGGCCTTATGCGAAATTCAACCAGTTCCGTACGCAATGTATGCAATATATCGCACAGGCCGGCGGGCAGATAAAATACGGACATTCGGAAGTGGGTAATTTCACTTTGAATGGTAAAATCTACGAACAGAATGAAATTGAATTCCTGCCGACACGGGTGGAAGATGCCGCCGACCAGTTGATGATCGCCAAATGGGTGATCCGCAATCTGGCATACGAGTACGGTTTGAATATTACGTTTGCTCCGAAGATCACGGCTGGAAAAGCGGGTTCCGGCCTGCATATACACATGCGTATAATGAAAGATGGCAAGAACCAGATGTTGAAAGACGGTGTTTTGTCGGAAACGGCCCGTAAGGCAATTGCCGGCATGATGAAGTTGGCTCCGTCCATTACGGCTTTCGGCAATACGAACCCGACCTCTTATTTCCGTCTGGTTCCTCACCAGGAAGCTCCGACGAATATTTGCTGGGGCGATCGTAACCGTTCCGTGTTGGTTCGCGTTCCGTTGGGATGGGCCGCCAAGAAGGATATGTGTTCGTTGGCAAACCCGTTGGAAGCAGACAGCCATTACGACACCACGCAGAAGCAGACGGTCGAAATGCGTTCGCCTGACGGATCGGCCGATTTATATCAGTTACTGGCGGGATTGGCAGTCGCTTGCCGCTACGGGTTTGAAATCCCCGATGCGTTGGATGTGGCCGAGAAGACGTATGTGAACGTGAATATTCATCAGGAAGAAAACAAGGCTCGCTTGGAAACATTGGACCAGTTGCCGGATAGCTGTGCCGCTTCGGCCAAACGCCTGCAACAGCAAAGGGCTGTATTCGAACAGCATAATGTCTTTAGTCCGAGCATGATCGACGGTATCCTGAAAAAACTGGAAAGCTATAACGACACGACATTGCGCGAAGACCTGAAAAATGATCCCGAAGGAATGCTTGAACTGGTGAAACGGTATTTTCATTGCGGATAAATGATGTTTTTTCTATCCGTCCAGTGGTTACGGTGGGCAGAGCAGAGCCCTGCCCCTACGTTACACCATTCTTAAATCTTCGAACATTCCTCTATATACTGCTGCCTTTTCTTCCAACGGTTTGGGATAAGCCCTGGAGGAAGAGGGCATGCGGTAGAGGCGGAAGATGCGGCCCGACAGGGCAAAACGGGAGTAGGAGCCGACTTTGGGCTCTTCTACCGGAGGCAGCATGGCGATAAGCGTGTCCATCGCTTTTTGCCCTGTCACTACGATCGCTTCGCATGCCGGGATTTTAGCCAGTACTTCAGCCGGGTCCAGTGGAGTGACTACCTGCAGAAAGTTGTCCGAGGCATTATTCTTGAGCCGGATGATTTCCACAGCGGTATCACCGATCCCGATCCCTTTTTCCCTGCAGAAGGCTTTTGCTTTCTCTTCGCTGAAAGCCTTTTTAGTCTTTAAGAAATATTCTTTATCGTTGTAGAAGATCAGTCCGAGTATCCGCCACATGTCGTTTTGGATATTCGGGTAATAGAAATTCATTGACCAGCGTACACGCGGAGGCGGGAAGCTGCCCAACATCAACAACTTCGTGTTTTCCGGGAGAAAGAACCCTAACGGATGCTGCTCTATCAGTTGAGAGACTGGTGTTTCCATTATTCAGTTCCGTTACTTTGTCCGCCTGCGAAATTATTTGTCTTCCTTCTTCTGCCTTTTGGCATCTTCTTTGGCCATCAGCACGACGTTATACACGAAGTCGGTCATCCATTCTTCCGAATAGCCGAGTGTCTCCTTGTATTTCCGTATTCTCCAAGCGACTTTCTGAACGCTGATGTCTTTCCATTCCGAACGGGTCACGATTTCGTGGATGGTCTTCTGCGTCTGCGCATATAACAGTTTCTTCACCAACATGGAGAAGCGGAACTTCCATTGCATCAGGCTGTCGAGCAGGGAGAACAGGTCGTTGTTGAATCCCTGGTACATGATGAAATAGGACTTGATGTCGTTCTGCGTCTTACAGTTCTTTTTGATGGATGCGTCGATTTCCTTGAAGAAGTTTTCGTTCAATCCGTATTCCTGCATCAGGATTTTGCGGGAACGGGATTTCTCGGCTATGCCTAACTTGTTGTTCTGGGTCGGAATCTTAAGCATGCGTTTGAACAACGCCATGTCGTTCAATATGTTGAGGTTGGTGATACCTAACTGCACAGCCATAACCGCCTGGTAATATACGCGGATCAGCGTAACGAACTCCTCTACGGAGCCTTTCGATACGACCTCTGCCTCTTCTTTCTTTTTGAATAGTTTGGAAATGAAATTCATTGTATGTTTATCCTTTATAATATTGTCGACAAATATACGAAGAATCTTTCTATATGCCTAATAGTATATTTTGCAGGATGTAAACAGCGGCTCCCGACAAATAGCCGATCAGCGCAAGCAACGATATCTTTTTCAGATACCAGATGAAGTTGATCCTTTCCAATCCCATCACGACGACTCCGGCGGCAGAACCGATGATCAGCATGCTGCCGCCCACACCTGCACAGTAGGCAAGGAATTGCCAGAACACGCCGTCTTGCACGAAATGGGCCATATAGGCCGGATCGGCTGCTGTCGCAATCAGCGCATCCGAGGCAACGGGATACATGCCGATGGCTCCGGCGACGAGCGGAACGTTGTCGACTACGGCAGAGAGCGTCCCGATTATAAGATTGACGGCATATACGTTGCCGATCGTATCGTCCAGCCAAATGGAAAAACTGCCCAGGACGCCGCTGCAACGCAACGCATCCACAGCCAGCAAGATGCCGAGGAAGAACATCAGAGTGGCTCCGTCGATACGGCTCACGACCTTCGACAGGCGGAGTTTCAAGTCTTCGTTGATCGGTGTCCGCCGGTACATCAATTCGGTGAATACCCACAGAAGGCCGACTCCCATCAAAATCCCCATGAACGGCGGCAGGTGCGTGATTGTCTTAAACACCGGAACGAACAGCAGGCAGAACACGCCGATGCAGAGGATCGCCAGTTTCTCGTTCGCTTTCAATACCTTCAGTAAGAGGTTGTCCCGATTTTCTTCAAAAGCATTGGGTGGCGTTACTTTGCCGTGCAAATAGCGGGATATGATCAATACCGGGACAAATGCCGATACGAAACTCGGTAAAAACAGATGCGGGATCGTTGCCGAAGTCGAGATGTTTCCTCTAACCCACAGCATGATCGTCGTCACGTCGCCGATGGGTGACCAAGCTCCTCCGCTATTGGCGGCGATCACGATGATACTGCCGAAAATCCAACGTTCCTTATAGTTGCCGATCAGTTTCCGGATCAGCATGACCATCACGATCGAAGTCGTCAGGTTATCCAGGACGGCGGACATGAAGAAGGTGATCGCGGCGATGACAAACAACAACTTCCGCTTGTTGTTCGTGGTGATGCGGTTGGTTATGAACATGAACCCACCGTGAGAATCGACCAGTTCCACGGTGATCATCGCTCCGATCAGGAATATCAGAGTCTCAGCGATCTCTCCGATACTGTCCAGTATCTGATGGTCGATGATGAAACGGGTGCACTGGTCCGCGTAGGGCAGTTCCTTTATGAACGGGAATGAGTCCAAGAAAAGCTTAAACTCCTCGGCGGAAGCGGTCGGGATGAATTGAGGAGCCCCCAATGTGTATAAAACCCAAAGGATTGTTCCGGTCAGGAGCGCTGTTCCTGCTTTATTGATTTTTAATGGATGTTCCAAGGCGATAAGTAAATATCCGACCAGGAACACGATGATCATCGTTGTCAACATAGTGTATCTGTTAAAATTAATTCAAAGTGGCAAAAGTACGAATTTATTGTACGGGAAACATATTTGTCAAGGGATTTGTTTAAAATTCCCCCGCCAGTCTGTTTTGAACCGACCGGTAGGCAACTACCGATAGGTGCTGGTGTAATCTGTTTTTGTCCATGTCGAGGATATATACGGCAATGCCGAAAATATTCATGACAATGCCGCATATATACACGACATTGTCGAATACAAATTACACTGGCGGGAATTATACAAAACAATCCCATTCATTGTGCCTGATCTTTTCGTATCTTTGTCCTGCATTTAAAGCGGAGATGAATATATGATAAGCTATTTACAGATAGACAAGTTGACTAAAAGTTTCGGCGATTTGGTTTTGTTCGAAGATATCACTTTCGGAATCGCGCAAGGACAGAAGGTCGGACTGATAGCCAAGAACGGTACGGGAAAAACGACTTTACTAAATATCATAGCCGGAAAAGAGGACTATGACAGCGGGGCGGTTGTGTTTCGGAACGATCTGCGGGTTGGTTACCTGGAACAGACGCCGCATTATCCGGATGGCCTGACCGTTTTGCAGGCATGTTTCTATTCGTCTAACGAGACGGTGCGGTTGATTGCCGAATATGAACAGGCGATGGCAAGCGGCGATCATTCCAACCTCGAAGATATACTGCTCAGAATGGATAACCTGAAGGCTTGGGATTATGAACAACGTGCCAAGCAGATTTTAGGGCAACTGAAGATCCATAACTTCGACCAGAAGGTGGAGACGCTTTCCGGCGGGCAGTTGAAAAGGGTGGCCTTGGCAAACGTGCTGATCACCGATCCCGAACTGATCATCCTTGACGAACCGACCAACCATTTGGACCTGGAAATGACCGAATGGTTGGAGGGATATCTTTCTCGCGCGAACATTAGTATCTTAATGGTGACGCACGACCGTTATTTCCTGGATCGTGTCTGTAGCGAGATTATCGAGATAGACCGGAAGCAGATTTACCAATATAAGGGAAATTACAGTTATTATCTGGAAAAAAGGCAGGAGCGCATGGATGCGTTGAATGCCGAGGTGGATCGGGCAAGCAACCTGCTTCGCAAAGAGCTCGACTGGATGCGCCGTCAGCCGCAGGCACGCGGGACAAAGGCTAAATACCGGATCGACGCTTTCTATGAGCTGGAGAAGAAGGCCAAACTTCAGCATGAGGCTGGGAATGTCAACCTGGATGTCAAGGCTTCGTATATCGGGTCGAAGATTTTCGAGGCGGAGCATGTCTCGAAACGTTTCGGCGAACTGAAGATCGTGGAAGATTTCAACTATATATTCGCCCGTTACGAAAAGATGGGAATTGTCGGGAATAACGGAACGGGAAAATCTACTTTTATCAAGATGCTGATGGGTGAAGTGGAGCCTGACAGCGGTCGCTTTGACGTGGGCGAAACGGTCCGGTTCGGTTATTACAGCCAGGACGGCCTCCAGTTTGACGAGCAGATGAAGGTGATCGATGTGGTTCAGGATATCGCAGAATATGTCGATTTGGGCGACGGGAAGAAGATGGGGGTTTCGCAGTTCCTGACCTATTTCCTTTTTGCTCCGGAGAAACAACATAGCTATGTTTACAAGTTGAGCGGGGGAGAGAAACGCCGTTTGTATCTTTGCACGGTTTTGATGCGTAATCCGAACTTTCTTGTGCTCGACGAGCCGACGAACGACCTGGATATCGTCACGCTGAACGTGCTGGAGGAGTATCTGCGTAATTTCAAAGGATGTGCGATCGTCGTGTCGCACGACCGTTATTTTATGGATAAGGTGGTCGATCATCTGCTGGTGTTCCGTGGAAATGCCGATATAAAGGATTTTCCGGGCAACTACACGCAATATCGCGAGTGGAAAGAGGTGCAGGACCAGTTGGAAAAAGAGGCTGAAGCGGCACGGCAGGCAAAAAAAGCTCCCGCCGTGGAGAAAGCGCCGCGTCCGGAAAAGGAGCAGAAAAAGAAATTGACTTTCAAGGAACGCAAAGAGTTTGAAGCGCTCGAAGCCGAGATTCCTCAGCTCGAAGCTGAAAAAGCCGAATTGGAAACGGCCATGAGCAGCGGTACGTTGAGCAACGACGAGTTACTTGCCAAATCCGAACGGATTGCAAAAGTAATAGAAGAAATAGACGAAAAAACAATGCGCTGGCTGGAGTTGAGTGAGCTGGCGTAAGGAAAAGGTGATTTGTGCGGATATGAATTGATAATGGTGGCTCGTAGGGGCGGGGTTCTACTCCGCCCGATGGAAACCGTGTCCGCCTTATTGGGAGCCAATGGGCAGGGCAGAGCCCAGCCCCTACAAGCGACAGACATTTTGCATGATCATCATAATTATTCTTTATATAAAATCTGTATTATAAATGGAAGGTCGTAAGCCCATATTGTGGAACCGGAATTTTGTGCAATGCTGCATTTCCTATTTCCTGATGAACTTCTCTTTTTATATGCTGATGCCGACGATGCCGGTCTATCTGGTGGAAGTTTTAGGAATCGATACGGCAAATGTGGGGATCGTTTTGTCCAGTTATACGGTCGGCTTGCTCTGTGTGCGGCCTTTTTCGGGTTTTTTAGTGGATTGCTTTTCGCGTAAGCCGTTATATCTTTTCGCCTTCTTTGTCTTTGCTTTCATGTTCGGCGGGTATCTGGTCGCCACGACCATGCTGGCAATTATGGCTGTCCGTTTCATTCAGGGTGGCTTTATGGGGCTGACTTCGGTTGCCGGCAATACGATTGCGATCGATGTGATTCCTTCCTCCCGGCGTGGCGAAGGCATGGGGTTTTACGGTCTGACGATCAACCTGGCGATGTCGCTGGCTCCGTTGGCGGCTGTTGCCATCTATGGGAAAGGCGGGTTCCATCCGGTTGTCTCGATAGGCTGGGTGGCGGCTTTTATCGGCGTCGGTTCTGTCTGCCTGATCCGCTATCCGAAGCGGGAAAAGGTTCCGCGTCCGCATTTTTCCCTCGATCGCTTTATCCTGGTGAAGGCGTTGCCGGCTGCGTTTGCTTATATCCTGGTTGCGATTCCTTATGGGATGATTACCTCTTTTGTCGTTTTGTACGGAAAGGAAATCGAGGTGGCCGATCCGGGCTATTTCTTTATTTATATGGCGATAGGAGTGGGAACGTCGCGCCTGATTTCCGGCAGGCTGGTCGATCATGGGAAGATTCATTGGGTGTCGGTCTGTTCTTCGGTCTGCTTGTTGGTGACGTTTACCGTGTTTGCAACCGTCCATCAGTCTTGGGTTTTCTTTGCCTGCGCCTTGATGATCGGCATCGGCTACGGTGTGGGAGTCCCTGCTTTCCAATGTCTCTTTGTCAATGTCGCTCCGCATAATATGCGCGGAACGGCAACCTCTACTTATCTGACCTCTTTTGATTTGGGAGTCGGGATCGGAATGCTTTCGGCCGGTTTTATCGCTTCCTATGCCGGATTGGCTGTGGCCTATGGAGTGGGTGCGGGTTGCTGCCTGGCTTCGCTTGGCGTTTACCTGCATTGGGTGAAACCATCGTATGAGAAACACAAATTGTTATAAGTTTTTGCTTGAATTGGAATCCCAACTACGGCTGGCTCTGCAATCGATGGTCGTCCGGTTTGCAAGTGGCTATGTTGTCTATTTGGCTTCTTGGTGGAGAATGTGGTGTCTTATTTATAGTAAATGTTTTATTTGTGTTTCAAAAAGACTTCTTAAATGTTAAATATCATCCAAATTGCTAATTGTTAACAATATTTGAATATATTCAAGAACAATGTTATAAAACACATTGTTATATTTGCAGTGACAAAAAGATAAAAGGCAAAAAGAAGGGAGCGAATGGCTCCCGGTTTAGGTTTAACAATTTAATGTTTAGGTATTATGAGACGTTTAGGTATGGCTGTAGCAGCCGTTTTATTATGTGCAACGATGGGTTTTGCACGCGAGAACCGTAACAATGTGAGTAAAGAACCGTTTGCTATTAACTTTGAAAAATTGAGCAGCTATTTGCAGTTGTCTTCTTCTCAGGCCAATGAGGTAGCAGATATCAACGAGTATTTTCTGGATATGCAGGGAGAAAGTCTCCGGGCCAGTGAAAAAATGCGTGACAAAAAGATGCATCAGGCTGTTTATGGAAATCTGAAGTTAATGAAGAAGGTTCTTACACCGGAACAGTATCGTAAATATGTGGTTCTGTTGAATGTGACAAATAATAATAACCACGCTTTGAATTTCTGATAATTCAATCCGGATCGGGTTATTTTTTGATAGTGGAAGAGATTGTATGCTTTATGTGTGCAATCTCTTCTTTTTTACCTATCTTTGCGCTGTTTTTTGACAAATAATGAACATTACAAAAATCGAACAACAACGCAAACATGGAACAGCCATTTAATCTGGTTTCAAATGCCACACTGAAAAGAAATGTAGCAGACTACACATTGATCGTTATCGGGGCTTTTTTACAGGCACTTAGTTACAGTTTGTTTCTTGCACCCTATAAAATCGTGCCGGGAGGCGTGTATGGCATATCGATTGTTTTACACCACATAACGCAGGGGCTTTTCTCGTTTATGCCCGAAGGCTTGCCGATGGGTGCGACGGCTCTTTGTTTTAATGTGCCTTTATTGCTTTTGGCGATGAAAAAACTCGGCTTATCGTCGGGGCCGAAAACGATTGTGACATTTGTCTTGATATCTATTTTTACGGATACGTTTTCATTTCTTTTTGAAAACCAGCCTTTGGTGGAGAACGATAGTTTCATTGCCTGTTTTTACGGTGGCGCAATTTTGGGGCTTGGGGTGGCTTGTGTGTTCCATGCACAAAGCACGAGTGCCGGTACGGATGTATTGGCCCGTGTGATTGCCCAAAATTCTAATTTGAAAGTCAGCAATATGATTATCGTGATAGACTCGACCGTGGTGATGTTGGGATTGCTCGTGTTCCAAGACTGGGCGGTGCCTTTGTACTCTTGGTTTGCCATCTTCGTATTCGGGAAGGTGGTGGAGATGTTCCAGACCGAGAATCCCAGCCGGGCTGTGTTTATCGTATCGCAGAAAACGCAGGAGTTGAAAGAGCTGATTGTCGGAAAGTTAGGGATGCGCGGTACCTTCCTGCATGGTCGCGGTATGTATGAGGGAAAGGAGAGAGAAATCATTTTTACCATTACCGAGCGTAAAGACCTGCCTCGCTTGAAAGACGAGGTGAAGGAAATCGACCCGCATGCCTTTATCTCGACGATGCATGCAAGCAAGGATTCGCCGCGTCCGGGAATCTAAGCGATTGATAAAATTGACAATTGACAACTGGAAAGCTCTGTTTGGTGACAAATAATTGTCAATTGTCAATTGTCAATTGTCAATAAATCCCTATCTTTGCCTCATTCTAAAAAAAACAAACCGTAAAAGTAATGCCTAATATTTCACAACGAGGAGTCGATATGCCGGCTTCCCCCATTCGGAAACTTGCCCCGTTGGCTGATGCTGCCAAACAGAGAGGTGTTCATGTCTATCACTTGAATATCGGTCAGCCTGACCTGCCTACCCCGCAAGCGGCATTGGATGCGATCCGGACGATCGATCGTTCGGTGTTGGAATACAGTCCCAGTCAGGGGTATCGCAGCTATCGTGAAAAATTGGTGGGATACTATAAGAAGTATGATATAAATCTGACGGCTGATGACATCATCATTACGACAGGTGGTTCGGAAGCTGTATTGTTTGCTTTCCTGAGTTGCTTGAATCCGGGTGATGAAATTATCGTGCCTGAACCGGCTTATGCCAACTATATGGCCTTCGCTATTTCGGCAGGGGCTGTGATCCGTACGGTTACGACAACGATCGAAGAAGGTTTTTCCCTTCCTAAAGTGGAGAAGTTCGAAGAATTGATCAACGAGCGTACCAAAGCAATCTTGATCTGTAATCCCAATAATCCGACCGGATATTTATATTCCCGCCGCGAAATGAACCAGATACGGGATATTGTGAAGAAATATGATCTGTATCTTTTTTCGGATGAAGTGTATCGTGAGTTCATCTACACAGGTTCACCTTATATCTCGGCTTGTCACTTGGAAGGAATCGAGCAGAATGTGGTGTTGATCGACTCGGTTTCCAAACGCTATTCGGAATGCGGTATCCGTATCGGAGCCTTGATTACGAAGAATGCCGAAGTCCGCAATGCCGTTATGAAGTTTTGCCAGGCTCGTTTGAGTCCTCCCCTGATCGGCCAGATCGCAGCCGAGGCTTCCCTGGAGGCTCCTGAAGAATATACCCGTGAGACGTATGATGAATATGTCGAACGGCGTAAATGTTTGATCGATGGCCTGAATCGTATTCCGGGCGTATATTCCCCGATTCCGATGGGCGCTTTCTATACGGTAGCCAAGTTGCCGGTGGATGATGCCGACAAGTTCTGTGCCTGGTGCCTGAGCGATTTCGAATATGAAGGGCAGACGGTCATGATGGCTCCGGCTTCCGGTTTCTATACGACTCCGGGGTTGGGAAAGAACGAAGTCCGTATGGCCTATGTCTTGAAAAAAGAAGACTTGGCGAAAGCACTCGTGGTGCTTCAGAAGGCACTGGAGGCGTATCCGGGGAAAACAGTATAAATGAATTGGCAATCGACAATGAACTATTGACAATTAAAACCTGTCAATCCCAAATTGCCAATTGCCAATTGCCAATTGTCAATTGCTTTGAGCTTAGAGTATTTTATAGCAAAACGCATCTATTTCAGTAAAGAGGGGGACCGGCAGGCTACTCCTCCCGTTGTTCGTATTGCTATGATCGGAATAGCTTTGGGACTGGCTGTCATGATCCTTTCGGTAGCTATAGTCATTGGTTTTAAGAAGGAGATACGGAACAAAGTGATCGGTTTCGGTTCTCATATCCAGATCACGAACTTCGACAATAATGCATCTTACGAGTCGACTCCGATCGCGGTAAGCGACACGCTCCTGGAGTATCTGAAAGCCTTTCCCGGCATTACGCATGTGGAAGGGTTTGCCACGAAGCCGGGAATTCTGAAAACAGATACCGATTTTCAAGGAATTGTCCTGAAAGGAGTGGACGAGAACTACGACTGGACTTTCTTTCGTAATAATCTGAAAGAAGGTGAACTGTTTTCCCTTCCTGCCGATAAAGCGTCAACGGATGTATTGATCTCCCGCTATCTGGCAAACTTGTTGGGGCTGAAGGTGGGCGATTCCTTTTTGACTTATTTTGTCCAAGACGATGTGCGTGCCCGTAAATTTTGTATAACAGGTATTTATGAGACTGGCTTTGTGGATTATGACAAGTTGTTTGTGATAGCCGATATCCGCCAGATACGCCGTCTGAACGGTTGGGCGTCTGACGAGGTGAGCGGTTTGGAATTGCAAGTGGATGATTATGATCACCTGGACCGGATCGCCGAAGATTTGTATTTCGATATTGCCGAGAAGCAGGACCGGCACGGCAACACCTATTATACCCGTTCCATCAAAGAACTGAACCCGATGATATTCGACTGGTTGGAAGTACAGGATATCAACGTGGTGGTGATCTTGGTGCTGATCCTTGCCGTTGCCGGCTTCACTATGATTTCGGGACTGTTGATTATTATTCTGGAACGGACGAATATGATCGGTATTTTGAAAGCTTTGGGTGAAAATAACACCAGCATCCGCAAGATATTCCTTTATATATCCTTTTTCCTGATAGGCAAGGGGATGATCTGGGGCAATGTGATCGGGATCGTGCTTTGTCTTGTCCAATCTTGTTTCCGTGTCGTAAAGCTCGATCCGTCTGTCTATTACTTAGATGCGGTTCCTATCGACCTGACCGTTTTTTCCATTGTTTTGCTGAACATCGGTACATTGGCCGCTGCTATGTTAATGATGCTCGGGCCTTCCTACCTGATAACCAAAATCCACCCGGCAAAAAGCATTCGGTTTGAATAATCATGCGGCAAATCGGCAACATGGGCATATTGTCCTGATTGGTACATGGTTTTATGCCACATTGTTGGTGAAATCTTTTTTCCCGTTGAACATCCTGTAAATGCGGACATATATGTCGTAGGCCGGTTGGGCGATTTCCAGCAGAGGAAGCCAGGCGGTCAACGGTTTTTGTTGCAGGAGCAGTGCTGATTTTTTATAAACGAACGCTTTGATAGTGAAACGAAGGAGCAAAAGTAATCCTGCCGATATCAAGAGCAACCAATTGCCTGAAAGCCCGGCAATGAAAGTAGCGGTTGCCGCAATCCCGAAGAGCAGGCTGCTGATGATCTCCATCCGGTAGAAAGCCAAGGAACATCCTGTGTAGAAACGTTTGGTGGCAGCACGGGAGGCTTTCATCTCTCTCCAGATTCCGAAGTCCTCTATTTTGTTCATCTCAATGATGGAGTCGGGCGAGAGTTGCACCTGTGTATTGGTGGAATTCGATACTTCGTTGATAAACAGATCGTCTGCTCCGGCATGAAGGTTGAGAGATTTGGAGTAGCCTTTGTGGGCAAAGAACAGTCTTTTGCGATAGGAGAGGTTCCGGCCGGTTCCCGTGAAAGGATGATGGGAGAGGGCGGAAGATATCATTTGCAGTCCGTTTGTCAGGTTGTCGTAAGCAATGAGCTTTTGCAGAAATCCTTGGGTATGGCGGTAAGCGCAAAAGCCTAAGATAATATCTGTTTCGAGGTTGTAGGAATCGACCATCGATTTGATCCATTTCGGACCGAGCGGGCGGCTGTCTGCTTCGGTGAAAAGAAGGATGTCATGCCGGGCTGCTTTGATTCCCATCGTGAGCGCAAGTTTTTTATGACTCAGGTATTGAGTGTCTACAGGCACGTAGGTGTAATAGAGGTTCTTGTATTCATTTGAGAAAAGTTTCAGAACGTCTTCGCTGTCGGCATCGGAACCGTCGTTGACGACAATGATCTCATAATCCGGATAGTCCTGGTTCAGCAATACCGGCAGGTTGTTGCGTAAATCTTCCGGTTCGCCGTGGGCATAGACGATGACGGAGACTGGTTTGGCTTCTTTATCGGCTGTAGCCCGTTCTGTGTTTTCGGCTGTTTTGGCGGCACGTAATGGGCGTGCATATGTAACCAAATAGTAAAGCATTTGTATGATAAACAACACGCCTGTAATTCCGATCCCGAATAATTCAAGGATGGAGAATGTAAGTAAATTTTCGCTCATCGATATTATATTGTCTTTGACACTGCAAATGTACGGATGATTTTTGGATATTTATAACAAATCCATCCCTCTAACCATGGAGGCCCGTTCTTAAAAGCAACCGGATAAAAGAATGGTCCCTGCAAAAACCTTTTCCACACAGGTTTTTGCAGGGACCATCTTATGATATTGGAATACGGTTTATAACGTATCCGAATAATAAGCCACCGGCAGTTTCCGGCAATTATATTGCGAGGCCATCACTTCGCCGTAAGCACCTGCGGAGCGGAGAGCGATCAGGTCGCCACGGTGGGCGCGGTTCAGTTCGACATCTTTGCCGAACACGTCGGACGATTCGCAGATCGGACCGACAACATCATACACCTCCACTTCTTCATCGCTGGTGATATTTTCCATGCGGTGGTAGGCGTCGTACATGGCCGGGCGGATCAATTCGGTAAAGCCGGCATCTAAAATACAGAATTTCTTCGTCTCGCCGACTTTTACATACAACACTTTAGAGATCAGCGAACCGCATTGTGCGACGATGGAACGGCCGGGTTCGAAATGAACCTGCTGTCCCGGACGAAGCTGCAACAGTTTGTTGAATACGGCAAAATAGTTGTCGAATGCCGGGATTGGCAAATGATTCGGGTGATAATAGTCGAAGCCGAGGCCTCCGCCGAAGTTCAGGTTTTCAACCTTTATTCCACGCGCTTCCAATTCTTCCTGGATTTCATTGACACGGATTGCTAAGGCACGGAAGGCCGCCATGTCTGTGATCTGCGAACCGATATGGCAATGGATACCGATCAGTCTGATATGCTTCAGTCGGCTGACCAGGTCTAACACCTGTCCGAGCTGGCTCAGGTTGATACCGAATTTGTTTTCCTTCATGCCGGTCGTAATCTTGGCATGTGTATGGGCGTCTACTTCGGGGTTGATACGGAGGGCAATCGAGGCTACTTTGTTTTTGGCAGCTGCCAGTTCGTCCAGGATTTCCAGTTCGGCAGCCGACTCTACGTTGAAGCAGAAAATATCGTTGTCCAGCCCCAGGTTGATCTCCCAGTCTGCTTTGCCGACACCGGCGTAAACGATTTTATCAGCGGGGAAACCTGCATCGAGTGCCGCTTGTATTTCTCCACCGCTCACACAGTCGGCACCCAGGCCATATTCTGCGATAACAGACAGAATACGGGGATTGGCGTTTGCCTTGATTGCGTAGTGGACATGATAACCATATTTCCCGGCTTCTGTTTTTACCGTATCGAGCGTTTCCTTCAACAGCTTTATATCGTAAAAATAGAATGGAGTAGCCAGTGATTTGAACTTTTCTACAGGAAATGTTCCTTTTAGCATCATTTTTTGAATTTATCTTGGTGATTAAAAATTTATGTCTATATTTGTAGCACGTAAATTTTTTCATAGTTAAGGTTTTGGTCGGGAAGGATCGTCTGTGAAGATGATCCTTCCTTTTCTATTGTATTTAATGGAGAAAGACGGAGATGTATCAAAAACAGCCCCGTCTTTCTCTTTTATGCTTTATTATTGAACAAGTGGTCGCTTAATGCTTGTAGAGCCCTCGTTTTGTCGGAGGCTTTAACAAGGAGCGAGACGTTGTAGTTGCTGCCTCCGTACGAGATCATTCGTACCGGGACATCCTTCAGCGCCTGGACGATACGGGCTTCGAAACCGACATTGTCCCATTCCAAGTCACCGACTACGCAAACAATAACCATATTTTCATCTACCGAAACCGTTCCATATTTTTTCAGGTCGTCCACGATCTCATCCAAATGTTTGCGATTGTCGATCGTGACGGAAACACCGACTTCGGAAGTCGTCACCATGTCGATAGGAGTCTGGTAGTTTTCGAATATCTCGAACACCTTGCGCAGGAAACCGGTTGCCAACAGCATGCGGCCGCTCTTGATCTTGATCGACGTGATATTGTCTTTTGCAGCGACTGCTTTGATCTTTCCTTTTTCCGTCATGTTGGAAATCATGGTTCCCGGAGCTTCCGGCTGCATCGTGTTCAACAAACGGACTGGGATGTTATTCAGCTTGGCCGGCAGAATGCAGGTCGGGTGCAATATCTTGGCTCCGAAGTAAGCCAGTTCGGCCGCTTCTTCGAAATGCAGGTGGCGGACCGGAGATGTTTTTTCAACGACACGCGGATCGTTGTTGTGCATACCGTCGATGTCTGTCCATATCTGAATTTCTTCCGCACCGATAGCCGCGCCGATCAGAGAGGCGCTGTAGTCGCTGCCTCCACGTTGCAGGTTGTCGATCTCTCCGTAAGCGTTTCGGCAGATATAGCCTTGTGTGATGAAGAGGTCTGCATCCTTATGTTCGTCCAGCAGCTTAATGAGCTTTTCTTTAATGTACACGGGATCAGGCTCGGCGTTCTTGTCCGTACGCATGTAATCCAGTGCCGGAATCAGAACGGAGTTGACGCCGCATTCGTTCAGGTAGAGGTTCATCATGCCGGTGGAGATCAGTTCGCCCTGAGCCAGGACAACCTTTTCTTCGAACAGTGTGAAAAGGTCTTTCGTAAACGTGCGGATATGGTCGAAATGATGTTTTATCAGTTCTTTGGCTTTCTGCTTATATTCGTCGGTGCTGTAGAGCTCTTCAATATGGCCGTAATATTTCTGAGCCAGTTTATTGATGACCTCGTTTGCTCCGTCAGGGTTTTTCTTGTACAAGTAATCCGAGATTTCGACCAATGAGTTGGTCGTACCGGACATGGCAGACAAGACTACAATGTTACGTTCTCCCGTAATCAGTTTTGCTACATCTTTCATTCTCTGTGCAGATCCCACAGAAGTACCGCCAAACTTTAAAACTTTCATTTTCTTTTACTATATTAATTTGTTCTTTTTCGCTTTAAATGCGTGTGCAAAGTTACATAAAAAATTATTCTCCAACATCACTTAGGCAGGCATTCTCGCATTTTACTATACGCGCGGGATAATTATGTACCAGTGTGTAGTTGTGAGTCGTCATGATGACGGCCGTTCCTTTGTGGCAAATGTCGTGCAGCAGTTGTACGATTTGTCCGCTTGTTTCCGGGTCGAGGTTTCCGGTCGGTTCGTCAGCAAGGATCAATACAGGGTCGTTCAACAGGGCGCGGGCAATGACGATACGCTGCTGTTCGCCGCCCGAAAGTTCGTGCGGCATCTTATAACCTTTATCCTGCATTCCGACCTGGAACAGCACATCATCGATACGTTCGTTTATCTCGCTTTTCTTTTTCCATCCGGTAGCCTTCAGGACGAATTCGAGATTTTTGTATACCGAGCGATCGGTCAGAAGCTGGAAATCCTGAAAGACAATGCCCATGTCCCTGCGCAGGTAGGGAATGTCTTTCCGTTTCATCTTACAGAGGTCATAATCTAAGAACCTGGCATCTCCTTGCTTGATGGGTATTTCGCAATACAAGGATTTCAACAGACTGCTCTTGCCGGAGCCGACTTTTCCGATTACATACACAAATTCACCGCTGTGGAGCGTCAAGGAGGCTTCGTGAAGAACGACGTTCTCCTCGCGGCAGATTTCCACTTTGTCCAGTTCGAGCAGGGGTATCTTTTCCATTGTTGTTATCCTTTATGTCTGCTTTTTAATTCGCGTGCGAGGTCTTCGATGCGAAGTCCTTTGCTTGTCAATAATACGATCAGGTGGTAGATCATGTCGGCAGCTTCGTAAACAAGGCGGTCGTCTGTTCCGTTAGTGGCTTCGATAACTGTTTCGACAGCTTCTTCTCCCACCTTCTGTGCCATGCGGTTGATGCCTTTCTGGAACAGGGTGGTGGTGTAGGAGCCTTCCGGCATTTCCTGACGACGCTGTTCGATGAAGTTCTGCAAATATTTGAGGAACATAATGTCTTCCACATTCTTTTCGCCGAAACAAGTGTCGGCGCCTGTATGGCATACGGGACCGGCTGGAACAGCCTTGATCAACAGCGTGTCGTTGTCGCAATCAGCTGCGATGGAAACAACCTGCAGGGTGTTTCCGCTGGTTTCGCCTTTCATCCAGATACGGTTTTTCGTACGGCTGAAAAATGTCACTTTGCCGGTAGCTTTTGTTTCTTCGTAAGCTTCTTCGTTCATAAAGCCCAACATCAATACTTTGTTTGTGTTGTTGTCCTGAACGATGGCGGGAATCAGGCCGCCCATTTTTTCAAAATCTAATTTCATTTTTTATCTGACTATTATATTGTTCTTAATTCATTCGTATGTGTGTCACGTTGTCCTTCAGCATCCGTTTCCGGTTCCATCGTCATGGAACAATGTTTTCACTTGCATGGAACGGAAGTTTCACTTGCATGGAACAATAACTTCTTTTCAAAGGAGCGGTTATTCCTCGCAGTGACCGTCAGAGACGGACGTTGATCCCTTCTTCATGGAGATACTGTTTCAAGGAACCGATGCCGATTTCCCCGAAATGGAACACGCTTGCCGCCAATGCGGCATCTGCCTTTCCCAGGGTGAACGTATCGCGGAAGTGCTCCATTTTTCCGGCTCCTCCCGACGCTATGACCGGAATGTGCAGGTTGTCGGCCAGCATAGCCAATGCTTCATTGGCGTAACCGTCTTTCACGCCGTCGTGTGTCATGCTGGTAAACAGGATCTCTCCGGCTCCCAAGCTTTCTGCTTCTGCTGCCCATTGGAAGAGATGTTTTTCTGTCGGAATCCGTCCGCCGTTCAGGTAGCATATCCAGTCGCCCGCTTCAAAATTGGCATCGATGGCGACCACGCATACCTGGCTGCCGAAGTTCTTGGCAATCTCTTCGATCAGTTTCGGGTTGCGCAGAGCTGCCGAGTTGATGGAAACCTTATCGGCTCCGGCACTCAACAGGCGGTCCACATCTTTCAGTTCGTTGATGCCGCCACCAACCGTGAAAGGAATGCTGATGTTGGCCGCGACTTTCTTTACCAGTTCCGTAAATGTCTTACGTCCTTCGTGCGAAGCGGTTATATCCAGATAGACCAATTCGTCTGCTCCATCCCGGCTGTATTGTGCGCCCAGTTCGACCGGATCGCCGGCATCGCGGAAGTTGACGAAATTGATTCCCTTGACGGTTTTTCCATCTTTTATGTCCAGACAGGGTACTATTCTCTTGGCAAGCATATGTAATCGTTGTTTTTTTATCAGCTGAAGCGGATCAAATCTTTCAACTGTATCTTCCCTTCGTAAATCGCTTTACCGAAGATGACAGCCGGAACACCTGCTTCAGCCAGTTTTTCAATATCTTGTATGGAACTGACGCCTCCGCTGGCTATCAGGTAAAGCAGAGGTATCTGTTCCTGTATTTCTTTATATAATTCGATGGCTGGGCCTTGCAACATGCCGTCGCGGCTGATGTCCGTGCAGATTGTCTTCGTGATCCCTTTGTCGTAATAGTCTTGGATGAAAGGGATCAACTCTTTGTCTGTCGTCTCTTCCCATCCGCTTATCGCGATCTTCTTGTCTTTGGCATCTGCTCCGAGGATGATTTTCTCCGAACCGAACTTGGTGATCCAGGAAGTGAATACTTCCGGGTCCTTCACGGCGATGCTTCCGCCCGTGACCATCTGTGCACCGCTTTCGAAAGCTATTTCCAGGTCTCCTTCCTGTTTCAGCCCACCTCCGAAATCGATGATCAGCGAAGTGCGTGTCGCCAGTCGTTCCAACGTGCGGTAGTTGATGATCCGTCCTTGCCGCGCTCCGTCCAGGTCTACGACATGCAAGCGTCGGATACCATGATCTTCAAACATCTTGGCTACTTCCAGAGGATCTTCGTTATACACTTTCTTGGTGTCGTAATCGCCTTGGGTGAGGCGTACGCATTTCCCGTCGATCATATCTATTGCCGGAATCAACTCTATCATATCACATTACAGTTTTAAAAAGTTACTTAATATAACCTCGCCGACCGAACCGCTTTTTTCCGGGTGAAACTGTGTCGCATAGAAGTTGTCTTTATGCAAGGAAGCGCTGAACGGAAGAATATATTCGGTTGTCGCGGCGGTGTATTCGTTTACGGGTACATAATAACTATGTACGAAATAAACAAACTTGTTCTCCAATTGCTCGTTGAACAGTCTGCTTTTAACATTCGTAATCGTGTTCCATCCCATGTGCGGAACTTTATCCGCGTGTTGCTGCGGGATGAAACGCTTTACTTCCGTATCGAAAATACCCAAACAATCTGCATTTCCTTCTTCCGAATGGCGGCACATCAATTGCATGCCGAGGCAAATGCCTAAAACAGGTTGTTTCAATCCTTTTATGACCGCATCCAGTTTATGTTCTTTCAGGTACTCCATCGTGGTCTGCGCTTCACCGACGCCCGGAAAGATTACTTTGTCCGCTTTACATAACAGTTCCGGATCTGCCGTGATCGTTGCTTCGACTCCCAGCCGCTTCAGCGCGTAACTCACAGAATAAATATTTCCGGCATTGTATTTGATAATGGCGACATCCATTGTTGCTTCCTTTTTATATTGAGTTGCAAAACTAACAAATTATCATGACATATGGATGTATGCTTTATGAAAAGTTGCAGAATAGATATTATTTGTGATAAACTGGCTGATTTGGCATAGTACGGAGTAATAGCAAAGAAACGAGTGTTCTTCTCTGAATTATGAATAAAAAATTCAAGTGTAAAAGGTTTATTATCAGAGATGATTGAAAATAATTGAAAATATATGCGCGTAACTCTTGCATAATTCAAATAAACCTCCTACTTTTGCATCGCAATTCAGAGGAATAGCGGTTAAATAAAT
>ULRN01023484.1_pt1 | contig 43393 bp, 36 predicted proteins | sample 1955461 | NCBI WGS metagenome assembly ULRN01 (sample SAMEA4835683, study PRJEB28245) | human gut metagenome | biome: gut microbiome; material: fecal sample | place: Denmark | collected 2008 | reverse complement strand
AATTGAATAAAAAGAAGGAGTTTCTTTCTCTTTTAACATCTTAGTGTTCCAACAATATAATCGACAATACATATAATCAAAAAGATTCATACTATTCAATATTTAGTTTTATCACATTCATTAATATACTGATTACCAAATCCATTTTGACATTTCAAGACAATTGTAAGAGAGCCATATTCTTTTCCTTATGATTACTTCAATTCATTGTTTTAAAATATATTGGATATAGAGTCATCAAACGCCCTAACACCGGATCATATAACCGAACATTCATGTTGATCAAGCCGAACATTTCCAAATGTTCATGCCCAATGAAACCACGGTCGAACTTCATATCCGGAAAATCGGAATAATTATCCTAATTCGTAGCATTGCGCCTAAGCCCCCAAGCATTAAAGTTCAGTCGCTGCACTTCGTTTCCGGATGCATTGGTTATCAACCAAGGAGATCCAAGTGGTCATTATGGAAATAATACATTCCGGTATCGGACGTTCCTTCCGTATAAACAACCACAATCTGTCCATCGACGTAAATATAGTAATTTCTACGGGTTATCCCACCTTTTTGGATTTCTTCATACGGCCCACTGTAATATTTAGTAAATACAGTCGAACCATTCTGTACATTTTGGTTTTTCACACGACTATTCTCACCTTACTCTACCCCCGTCGTTAAACGATTCATTCTGTCGTAAGTAAATTCTCACTTTGAGAAGTGTTTTACTCGTTGCTATTCTTTATATTGCCACGGGCATCTATATTTTGACAGCCGATATTCAATAAAGATATCGTTTCCATTGCTGCTTTTATCGACGTAGGAACTCCTATCGTATTATAAGCATAAAAGAGAGGCAGGAGCAGCGATAATATCAATTTATCTACTTTCATCTTCTGTTTTAAGCTTTAAACTAAAAACAACAGGTACTACATAATTTATTACTACCGGTTTATCTTTCTGAAAAGCCGGGGTCTCAAATTTTATCAACCGAGTTACCCTTAAAGCCTCTTGATTCAGATCTTCCCGAATTCCATCTTTAAGGATTCTATGATTGAATGTGTTACCAACAGTATCAATCAAAAATGCAACATTAACCCTACCTTGGACAGAATCCCGAACTGCCGATGAAGGATATTGAATATTTGTTTGTATAAAATGAATCAATCACCTTTATACACAGGAGGATTCGATATTCGAGTTATTAATAAACTATCTCTATTTTGACCACTCCCCCTACGACAAACAACAACATAATCAATATAATTCTCATATTACCATCTCCTCTGAATTTAAATTTCCTTTCCCATAGCACCTGCACAATTACACCCATGAGCATAACTACAAATTCCTGCTATTGTGAAAATATCCCCTTTTTGTATAAATTCAACCATTGATCTACTTTGTTTATTTTATAATTCACAATACTTCGGCAAACTTTTATGGAGAGATCACCTCATAACACAAAGAAACTCTATTTATTCCTGAATTCAAATGTTCTAAGGGTTTTATTTCCGAATATCTGCAAGTTATACCAATATACCAAGTTTTTAGTATCTTGCCCTCTGAAACAATAAGGAAAAAAATGACAAGAGACAAAATCATATACATCGAAGACGATCGGATTTTAGGGAATCTGATCGTGCAAGCCTTGGGCGACTATGGATTTGAAGTCGATTTCAGGACAACGTTAAATGGGATTCAAGAAAGTCTGGCTTCCAGGCCGCCTGATTTGCTGATATTGGATATTGAAGTAAACAATCAAAACAGCCTCGACTTTCTTCCGGCAATCCACTCACAATACCCGCAACTACCGGTCATCATAGCTTCCTCGCACACGAATGGAGCCGAGATTATCCGGAGCTACGACGCAGGAGCCAACCATTACATCAAAAAACCGTATGACATTACGGAATTGGTTTTTCAGATTAGAAGACTATTGCAACAACCTCCTAAGCAGACGCCTGCGATATGGGCAATCAGTACTTATCAAGTAGACACTGACAAACATCTTCTGATCTATCCGGATAAAAAGATTGAGAAATTACTTCCGAAAGAATTTCAGGTTTTGCGAATGCTATACTCCAATAAAGGACAGGTTGCCACACGCAAACAACTGCTTGAAGAAATATGGGGTAAAAATTTGAGTGAAGAAAGCCTGAACAATATCATCTCGCAACTCCGCAAGAAATTTCGGCTGGACGAACGCATTCATATCAGTACACACCCCTGTATCGGATATCAACTGGATTTCTGACGGACAATCCAACCAGGAGAAGCTGAACCCGATTCAGCCTCTCCCGGTTGTCAAATCTGCCGATCAGAAATGAAACCGCACTCCGGCGTCAAAGTGCAAACGAAAGATTCCGGAATGCTCCTCGTCTCCATAATCCACAGCGTCCTGCTTCGGCAAAGAACCGCCGATGTATCCAAAGTTCGCTCCGATCCCGACATGGTCAGACAGGTAATATTCCGCTCCAAACAGGAAATCATACCCCACACCCGAAAGAGAAGCACTCGTGCCTTTCGCCGACTCCCAATACTTGAAATAGCCGATACCGAATTTTTCCTCAATCCCCCAACGGCCTACTTTTTGTTTCATCACAAACTGAGGCGCCACATATGCAAGCCCCACTTTCACATCCACATTCGAATACGCATAAGACGACTTATAGCCCGAATACATCAGCCCGGCTCCAAAGCCGCTCCTTGACACCCAATCATAGCCTAATTGCCAGTCCATACCGTTCTTGGGATTGCCCGATACACCCGACGGTAAATAATACTTACTGGTTATAAAAGCATAACCGACATTAGCATAGAACGTGCTGTGCCGGAAAGCACTTTTAGCCACACCGGTGGTATTTTTATCACCAACCGGAGCAGACAAATTAGCAACCGTCCCCGTTTCCCAATTTGCCGTGTCGCCGATCCAAAGCATATCACCGGCGATCTGATGGCAACTGCTACCCAGTAGCGACGGCTTCCGGTGATCCGTTAACGCCAAAGCATTTCCGCCACTCTTCGCCGTCTCCTGTTTGGCCAATGCCACAACCTGCTCGTAGTTGCACTTGGTGGATGCCCCGCCATCCACCACTCTTACACTTCCGATCCGCTCTGCCGTTTCCGGCACGGTTTGCCCGACTCCATACAAATGCACTTCATCCGCAGCAATACGGGAAGGATACTTCTTTTCTATGTGCGTCAACACTTTGGGGGCGCAACTGCCTAAAAAGAGAGGCAAAAGCAAAGAAAAAATCAACTTTTTCATTCTTGATTATATTTTTTAATTAATCAAAATTGCAACATATATTTTTCAACAAAACTCAAAGCCCATACCGTTCTCCCATGTGGTTGCGTATCTTTAAGCTCCTTTAAGTAGAGATGATAGTACATATAATACAATACATCAATCATGGCCGATAATTTTTATAAAATTCATCCCAATACATTTTATTTGTTTCAGAAGGAGGCCAATTAAATTCTCCATTCGATTATACCAAAAACGATATTTTAACTGTTGGTACCATGCCTGGTACGTTGTTTGTCTTCCCATTTCCCAACCAATAGATTTTTCTAATCATTTCAAAACAGCTTCTTACTTCATCTGAAAATAAATGGCAACATTTTACTTTTGACCTTTTTAAAACGACAGTCCGAACCCAATTCATTAGGAAAATCAACAACTTTTATATCACATGAATCTATCAATGCCGTAAAACAATGATCTGCAAATTGATCATACAACTCCAAATTATTTCTTTTTTTACACCAAGAACCTTCCGAAATAGTCTGCTCAAAATCATAAACACTAAATTTTATACTATATTGAAAATCATATCTCAAATACAGTGAAATATAATTATTTTCATACACACCAAGTTCCAACGGTGTACATTGATCAAAATCATTATCTAACTTACAAAAATCACTACTTTTCTTTCTTTTAATATAAGGCCGCACAAATGAATTTAACATATCCTCATAATCCTTATTATCTCCACTATAAACAAACTCATGCCCTTGCATAATAGAGAATCCTTTTTGTATTTTAAATACAGATTTATCTTTGTTGCTTTCCAACACAATATCCATATCGGATTGCATATCCATTAGATAGTATTTATTTCCACAAATACTGACTCGACCATAAGAAAATACAAAACTGGTACCACCTTCCGAGTAGATATCAGAATATTCAATACAATAGATATCATCCATCAAATTCAATTCAAACAGCACTTCTTGACCAGTCAAAATATCAACAACCTGTATTTTATTAAGCTCATAATACTGAGCTGACACCCTACCCGAACAAACAAGTAGAATTAGAAATAACACAAATTTCATTACCATAAGGCCTTCAATATTTTAGGTATTACACATTTTTCAGAATAAGTATTCCAATAATTAAGTTTAGAAGCCGTCATATACATAGAGAATGCAGATTCCTGTTTTGCCAATGCCACAACCAGTTCCACTCCATACAGGCGCATATCATCCACTCAATACACTATCGCATAATAAAAGGGAACAGTCGATCCAATGAATAACGATCCGTATCATTTATTTCATTGGGAGAATAAATAGAATACAAATAATTATCCTTGATTAAATATACGAAATTACAATCTAAAGACAAATCTTGTAATAACAACTTATTTCCTTGTTTTGCCCATTTACCTAAAGACAAATAAATCTTAGTTTTACCAACCAAATAATAAATCCGATAAGAAAAAGCTATATCCAAATCAATATGAACACATCCATTCTTATAATCCCCCAACTGCAATGGTATTTGATTTAAATTCAGGGCATTCAAATAAGAATTATTACCCCTTATTTTTCTCTGATATTCTTTTTCCATATCCAACACTGAATAATTTTCAGAATAGTTAGACTTTCCCTGGTCAATAAAACATTTATTCTTCATAAAGTAATATCCTTTATTAACCAAAAGTCCCTTGCCCACTTTAGTCATCACCCAATCACATCCAGTCCGAATATCTTTAAATATGATCTTGTCTTCCTCAAATTCAATAACTCCAAAAGACAAAAACAAGATATACCTATCACAATCCCCTTTTTCAACAATTGTAATATAATATTCATTCTCCTTATCAAATATCTCCAAATAACAAGATATGCCGATGTCAGGAAAAGGATTTTCTAATTCAAATTGACTAACAATATAACGATTCATTTTTCAAAATTTAATTCAATAAAACTATCGCATAATGAATGGATACATAATACCTAATGAATATCGATCCGTTTCATTCAAATCGTTTGGAGCATAAATAGGATACAAGTAATCCGACTCGATCAGATATACGAAATCGCATTCTAAAAATGTGTCATGCAATAAAAGCTTATTCCCAGTCTTTTCCCATTTTCCTTCTGCAATCTTAGCAGCATACCGTTCTATCAAAAAATAGATTTGATAATTAAAACCTTTATCTAAACAAACATGAAGATGTTGATTATAATAATCACCTAATTGCAGAGGAATTTCATCCATACTCAATTTACTTAAATATCGTTTTCTATTTTTCTCTTTACTCTTATATTCTTTCTTTATATCCAAAAAATGTTCATACTCAAAATAATTATATTCATCCTCATATACAAAACATTTTTCTTTCATAAATAAAAATCCTTTATCTACAATAAGATCTGAATCATTCTTCTTTAACACGATAGTTGAATTAGTCATTACATCATTTAGAATAAAATGATTATCATCCGTATCTATCAAACCAAACGATAGAAACAAACATAAAACAATATCACTGCCAAACGCATGTTCTTCCAGAGTAATACAAAACTCCTTTCTTGTTTCCAGTATAAACAGATAACACGTAATGTTCCTATTATAAAAAGGATTATCCATTACATACATACGAACCAATGGCTTTTCTGAATTATTTTGCATATAAAATATTTTACATTCTACCTAAATATATATTTAACTAATTGCCAAATTGTTGTAACAATCATGCTAATCTTCTCTTTTTAGATCAAACCTCCAATTTTCTGCCAATGGCATAGTTATATTATCTATAGCAAACGATTTTATATCAGCACTAAATACACATTCCATATCTAAATCCTGAAAATATAGAATATTATGTTCACGAAACCATTTGCCTCGTGAATACCCTATTATAAACTCTTTTTCATAAGGCTTCATACCGTTACCCGGAAATACAAATCGAGTTTCACTAATAGACAATTCATACCTATTATCGGGATGTATAACGATCTTTAATCCTGAAGCCGTATAATATGCCCCGAATCGTAAAGGTATCAGTTCCTGACTCATGTCACGAGTACATGTTTCCAAAACATCTTTTGGTTCAGGTTCAGAAATAGAACCATACTTTTGGAAGACAAATTTCATTTGTTTTAATCCCACATACGTTCTAATTGGAATGATACAATCATCCTTTTTCTGAAAAGTCATTACACATCCATTTCTTTCTTTTAAAAATAGACTATCATGTTTCATTCTGAACCTGCCATATGACAATGGCCTGGATTCTATCATATCTAAACTTTTCTGTTTTATCATTTCTATATAATACTGATCTTTTCCCGACAAAACTAATATTACATCTGTACCATTATTAGAATAGACATACACTAATTTTTCCGTAGCTACCAAAGAAAAATTGCAAAAAAACAAAAGAGCCAATATAAATAGATTCATACTAATATATTTTAGATAAAAATGAAAATGGTAATTTATAAGAGGCTGGATGAGGAACAGAATAAGATGGCATAGCCATCATCGTTCTCATTGCATCAGAAATCATTCCTGCCGATTGATATACATTCATTGTATATTGATATGCAACACTTTCTGTAAAAGCTGGTATTACATTCGTAAAAACCGAATGATGATAAGCATGAACCAGCTCATGCCCGGCAACTGCTCTAAATAACAAGTCATTATTATTATTTGCATAAACAGGAGAGATATGTAATTCTGATCCCAATTTACCTGAAATAGATTTCACATAGCCGCCAACTTTTGCACTCGTTCCCTTATCTATGTAGAATCCCTTACTATCCATTCCATACTTTCCCGCTTTAGTCGTTATTGATTTTATTCCGTAATCACCTTCTGATATACCAAATTCACTATACATCCTATCTTTCAAAGATATATCATTAAATTCAGAATGGCTGGTATCATACATTTCTGCAATCTTACTAATATCTTCTGATGTTAATGTAAAATTATAATATTTAGATCCATCCCAAAAACTATACCCTTTCGCCATATCCGTAAAACCACGGATCAATCCTTGAGTTACAGCCTGAATCGCTCCTTTTATAGCACCACCTATTAGTCCAGCTTTCAAACCTGAACCAAAACCTGAACCAGATAACCATGCATTTCCTGAACAACCAACAAAACCACTACTGAAACCACCAGCTAAACCAGTCAAACTTCCTTGGATAAATCCCCCTGCCGTTATCGATCCTGCCACAGCACCACCTGCCCAAGCACCTGCAGCCCCCGAAGCTGCACCGACAAACAAGCCCTTCATCATATCTCCAGCCAATCCCCAGCCACTCTTATCACTGGAAACCATTGCCGTACCCATACCGATCCAACCACTAATAATAGCTGCTACAAGTATAAAACTTTCCCCATTAGGATCTTTATACGACAACGGATTATTCAACGCATACGAATATCCATTATAAGACTGCGTAAACTCCGGAACCTGGATAACTGGATCCGGACTTAGAAAACGTCCTAACACAGGATCATACAAACGCGCATTCATGTTGATCAAGCCGAACATTTCCAAATGTTCATGTCCTGTGAAACCACGATCGAACTTCATCTCCAGCAAATCGGAATAATTATCCCAATTCGTAGCATCGCGCCTACGCCCCCAAGCATTAAAGTTCAGTCGCTGCACTTCGTTTCCGGAAGCATTGGTTATCAACCAGGGAGATCCCAAATGGTCGTTATGGAAATAATACATTCCGGCATCGGACGTTCCTTCCGTATAAACAGCCACAATCTGTCCATCGCCGTAAATATAGTAATTTTTACGAGTCGTCCCGCCTTTTTGGATTTCTTCATACGGCCCACAGTAATATTTGGTAAATACGGTCGAACCATTCTGTACATATTGGCTTTTCACACGACTATTCTCACCATTATAGGTCAGCGTATAAGTCTTATTCCCTTCGGAAAGTCGTACCGGCAAGCGGACACTGTTATAAGTCACGGATAAATCCAATTTGGGTAACACTTCATTGGAAGTGGGAGAAAGACTGCTGATCGCATGCGGATGAGAAGCCTCATACTGATAGGTTCCGACATCTGCCTTAAACAGGATATTACCATTCTCGCCATACTCTACCCCCGTCGTTAAACGGTTCATACTGTCGTAAGTAAAATTCTCGCTTTGAGAAGTGTTTTGCTCGTTGCGATTCTTTATATTGCCACGGGCATCTATATTTTGATAGCCGATATTCAATAAAGATGTCGTTCCCTTTGCAACCTTTATTGACGTAGGAACCCCTATCGTATTATAAGCATAAATCCCTTGCATACCATTTCCCAAGGCAGTTGTCAGAACCTGACCTTTGGCATTTTCGTCATTTTTTTGCCAAACCGTTGTTTGGCTCGGTTGCCAGATTATTTTATACAAATCGCCATTGACATATTCGTATTTTATCGACTTCGAATTCGGGTAGGTCGTTGTTTCCAATTGTCCTTTACTATTATAAACGTATGAAAACTGGAAAGAACGATTATCGACAGTTTCTGTTTTAGAAGCTAACCGTCCGTAAGTACCATAGCGGAACTCTGTTTTGACACCACCATAAGCGATCGAACTGATCTGTCCCTTATAAGTAGGATCATACGCATAAGAAAAAATTTCCGCTCCTCTTTTATATGACTGGAGCCGACCACTGTTTTCATAAGCATACTCTTCAACCTCTCCGCGGGCATCCGTTTGCTTCTTCAGATTTCCCCAACCGTCATATTCATACAAGATAGTCCCGGCATTGGGGTCTACCAACTTCGTACGCCTGCCTAACAAATCATATTCCATTGAATAAACGGCCGAGCCGCAAACGACCTTGGCGACATCACCCGTAGGTCCATAAGTATAGGTTATTTTACCACCCGGATCGGTTACTGTCTTCAATTTACCACCGGCATCCGTTTCCCGAACAGTCGTATATCCTTTTGTCCCATCAACAACCGTCGTCTGGTTTCCTGAATAACTATATGTAACCGTACCTAATGGTGTTATCTGTTTGCTAATCCGCCCATAGTCGTCATATTGACTTGTGTGGTATTGGATAGAAGACGATGCTCCACCGGAAAAATACGGTTCAGACACTTTGATGGCACGCCCTTGCGCATCATACGATGTTGTCGTGTACACCTCTTTACCGGAAAAGTTTTTATGGCTCGTTTGGATTTCCCGGCCCAAAGCGTCATACCAAGTCTTCACGACCTGACCGTCTCCCGTTGTTTCAGTACGCAAAACCATCGAGTTTGCAGGGTTGCCATTGCTCCAAGTCCAACCAGTAGATATGGAATTATCGGAAGCCGAACTTTGAGACATCGTTTTTATTTTTCCAAACCCGTCATAGGTATAAGAGGTTACATCCCCGTTTATATCCGTCTTGGAAGACAATAACCCTGAAACAGGGTCATAAACTGAAGTCGTAACCTGCCCTAACACATCCTTGTGCGTTTTTACGAACTGTCCGTTTTCATACGTATAAGATTCAGATCGAGATGCATTTCCAACTGTCACAGTTTTAGTTAATACATTTCCAAATGTATCATAAGCATAAGTTGTTACCGATTTATAAGCAGCCTGATTCGGTTCGACTGTTTGTGTTTGCAACAACCCGTTTGTATTATTATACACATAATCGACTGTATTTGTCAACGAATTTCCTCCCACCGTGCTGGCATTCACGCTTCTGGTCAGCAAACCAATCATCCAATCTGTCGTATTATTACTATAAGTATTCGTAACTTTCTGTACATCTCCATTTCCATAAGCAGCCGTCTGCATCAATACATTACCATATTTATCATAGGTATAATCCGTTGAAACCGACTGAATCAGTTTGTTTGCGGTCGGCTCATAGATTTGCTCTTTGGATGATGTGGCCTGATAAGCAAAAGTTCCATATACCTCCTCCAGTTTCACCAATGTATTCGTATAATCAGATTGCATCAATTTTCGATTTGTCGGAACATGCACCTTTTCCACATTTTTTATAGCAGCCTGACAATAGGTATCAGAAAATTCTTGTGTAATAGTTGTTTTTACCGAAGTACTTTGATCGTTCATGATCGTCTTCGTAAAGCCTAAAAAGCCACGTCCTCGTTTAAAGACTTTTGCATTTTCATAATTGTATGAAATCGTGTTCATTCCTCCGATACCGTTACTGACACTTACACTTGAAACCAGCTTAAATGGTGCAGTAAAAGACATACAGTCATAATCCGAAACATCGGCCGAGCCTCCAACTGGCAATGTTTTCGCATAGACGGAAGAATCGGCCATTTTTTTATAAGAGACAGTAGTCACATTACCATGTGAATCCGTTACAGTCTTCAACAAATTGGATAAATCGGCCTTCGGCATATACAATTGGTATCCTTTCCAGGTAAAAGGTGCTGAAACGACTAAAAATCCCAATTTGCCATCTCCTCTCGTGTCTATAGGATAAAAATTCCATTTGTCGGAACCATAAGTATAAACACTTGCATATTCTTTAAAGTTTCGGCCATTATCATATCCGATAAAACATTTAAGGGCACTCAACTGATTTGAAGTTTTATCGACCGCAAAAAAATCATCGCAACCATCACCATTCAGATCACAAACATATATATCCTTTGAATATGCAGCAAATTTCTTAGGGAAATAATATCTCTCAAATTCGGCTCCTGTTGATAACAATGTCAACCACTCGTTCCACTCCGTGTTATTCCAACCCGTCAACAACAAATCGATTTTCCGGTCACCATTAAAATCACCAAAACTAATCTTGTGTTTTTTCGTAGGTAGGCTTCCGGTACGAGTCCGATGCATGGAACCTCCTCCATTATTATCCAAGTAATCATAACCATCATCCCGCAAATTCATAATCTCAGCCAGTCCGTCACCATCAAAATCCCAAACCTCGACTTGATCCCAGTTCATCTCTGACTGGATACGTCCTGTCGAAGTTGTTTTAAACGCAGTCATAGTTCCAGAAGAGTAGCCTGACATATATATCTTATAATCTTCAGATCCCCTTTTATCCTTATAATAGATGAACAAGTCCATTGCTCCGTCTCCATTAAAATCTGCAACTCGGACACCATGAGCACGGGATTCAGACGTAATGACAGGGCCTGCTTTAAAACCACTTCCTGTCCCATAATAAATAAAATAATTATAGTAAGTGACAGAAGCAGCACTTGCCTCAACATCTTCTATACCAGCTGGTATTTCCTCTCCATTTGCAAGGCTTTTAGGAGCAGTTTCTCTGCAAGCCAAAAAATCAGTAATTCCATCTCCATTAAAATCACCTGCTACCGGTTCCTTATATCTTTCAGGAAGAGTTCCGCTTCCTGAATAAGATAATTTATTTCCATCTGTATCTGCACAAAACAATTTCCAACCGGTCCAATCGGCATCCTCCATCGGTGTAGCCAAAATGTCCGTTCTCCCGTCACCATTGTAATCTCCTAAAGAGATATAAGCTTTGTCTATATAATTCTGAGCATTAGTTGATTGATCATAAATAACCTCTTCATGTGTATAATCTGTATTCTTATACCAATCGAACACAATTGGTTTGAGAGCTTCATTATTAAGGCCAGTCACTGTTATTTTAGACAAAAGATAAGTGAAATCATTCCCATCATAATTATAAGTCATTGAGTATTTACGATATAATGATGTACCATAGTAAATGCCAATTTCACTCAAAAGTTTACTTTCTTTAAATTTACTTCCCTGAATGTAGTTCAAATTAACATCATAGTTCCGGTTTGTATAAACAAATTTGACTGAACAATAAGGCATACTACTTGTACTTCCGGTATAATCAATCTGTTTCAAACGAATTTCTCCATTTGCTTCATCTTTATCGTAAGTATATGTGTAGTAATTACCGACACGATCCCTTACCTTGTTTAACATCCAAAATGCTACCTGATCCGTGTGAGGAGATTGTGCACACAATCGGGAATCCGTAGTATTCCCATATTCCATAATCAATCCGTCTTTTGTCCGCACTTCAAAATGAGCAGAAGATGTATTCGGTGAAAATATCTCTATTTGTGAATAAGGGTTCATCTCCGTCCTGTATTGCCGTGTAGTTCCGTCATACATCAAACGATTACCATCAAGCATATATTTATCCGTATCATCAAACTCTATATCGCTGATATAACCACTATGAAATACTGTTGTATTTACTCGTGTGATAGAAGATATGGCAGAAAGAGAAAATCCTTTGCCCATAAACCCATCTCTAGAAAAACTATTATAGACAATTGATACATCTGGTTTCAATCCTGCCGTACCAGGAGGCAAATCAACAGGAATATTGTAGGTCGCATTACCAACAGGACCAATATCGAAAGAACCGGATATATTCGATGTATTCTGAGACATTCCACATATAGAAACACCCAAGAACAACAGTATAGATATTATATGTTTTTTCATAAGTTTATCAATCTTTTCATTGAACGATCTGTGCCTGCCTTAAAGTTCTATTTCCAGCCGCATCATAAGAAAACTTAAAAATCAAAGGTTCTTCTTTCTCATTAATACTCAAAATTCCCCCTTGAACCACTTCGAACGCACCATAAAGAACCACATAGTCTGAAGCTGTAAGTGTTAAATTTCCCGTATTTGTAACTGTCACACCACGTACGATAAGTGAATCACATCCAGTTATAGAACGAGAAGATGAAACTGTCTGATTTTCAAAAATATTCACACATGAACGGGCAGAATGAACTCGTATGGTATCTGTCGGTTCTATAGCTTTTACTGAATTTGAAAACCCAAACAGCATAAACAATGAAAAACAGATACAGATAAATATGTTTTCTTTCATATCAATCAACTATTATATTTCAAACCAATCTCTTAATTAACAAACTTCTTCAACGTATCCGCTTTCTTACCATCGACGAAAAGCGTGTAGACGAATGTTCCAAGTCCAATCTCCGATGGATTGATTTCAACGATACTGTTGTTCCCTGTCAAGGTAACCTTTTTCAATAGTCTGCCTGATACATCGAATACTTGCAAATTCGCATTCGTATAAGTTGTCGGCAACGTATAGGAAACGGAAGCGCCTGTTCTATTATACAATTTTGCTCCCTCAACCACACTCACATTTTCATTGAACGTAGACCGAAGCATGGATTTTGTTTCAGCAGGCAAAAGACTTTGCAATGTTTCGATCTCTTTCTGTTGATCCTGGATAGTTTGTTGCATTTGCTTCAAACTTTCCACTATCAGAGGAATAAAACCGGTATAGTCGATTGACATGATTCCTTTTTCATTTGTCTGAACAAGTTCAGGTAGGACTTTTTGAATATCCTGAGCAAGAAAACCAATCCGTCTACGATTGGCTTCCGTGGCTTCCCGTTGATCTATTTCTTGCTGAATGCGCCGATATTCTGTTTCCTTCGCTGTCATAGCAGAATTATCGACAGAAGAAGAAATTCCGGATGTCGAAGTCGCAGAGTTTGGTTTTTCTGAAAAAGCAGCGTCATCGGATTCACGAGCTTCTTGGATTTCAGACAAACGATAGGAATAAGAGACCCCATCTATTTGAGTAAGTATCTCCAGTGGATTTTCTATCGATTGAATATTATCCTTTAAACGAGCATCAGAGGTAATGTTGACACCGTTTACCACAAGGTTCGTGTTAAAAACGAAATTACTATTTGCTGAAGGGTTATAATAGGCTATCACCTTATTTGCATAACCGGTAGTTGTCAGAAAAAAGCCCAATTTTCCATGTAACCAAAGCTGATCACTATCTGTCGTGCCATATTCACCAAGAAAAACATTCAACGATTGTCTTTCAAATCGGCCAATATCACCAAATGATATTTTTGAACCTGCACGTGCATCACCATATTTTCCAAGCATATGCATTGTGGCAACCTGATCATAATCAAATCCATCCACATCAGTTAATGTTCCAGCTTGCACACGACCGTCCGACAAAACCCTTAATTGGGCATTGACACTGGTAAATAAACAGATTAAAACCAAACACGAAAAAACTTTTACTGCTTTCATCTCTTTTCTTATTACGATTAACACTCTCTTTTTATTACATCATTTCGATTCAATCGAATCACAAACCTCAACCCAATACCATTTACCGGTATTCGAATCATACACCCATTTGCCACCGCTTCTACTGTGATTATTTCCACCACCAATTATGGCATTCATTTCTGATTTAGATAGACTTTTCAACTTATTCATCCCTTTTCGGTTTTAAAATTTATACAAATGACAGCTTTATTTGAATATAGAGACATAATAAAAACATCATATTTTTCACAATACACTTATTTTTTATTAGTTTTGTCAAACTTAGAACAAGAAATACTATGAACAGGACAATATTCATATCTGCAATCGGAATGCTTACGCTATTATTATCCCAAGGATACTGGCTGGCAAACTTGTATCTGGATAAAAAAGCTCAATATCTTGATCTTATTGAAGAATCTTTAACTTACAGTATCGATAATGAACTGGTTCTGAAATCCGGGCTTTTCGGAAAACCAAACAATACGAACAAACCTAAACTGATCATCAAAAGCGCAGAAGAAATGACTTCCGAAGAAATCAAAAGCCATAAAGGGGATACTATTGTTCTCCAATTGGATTCTTTATCTCATGCAAGAAAAGGAATTTCCACCTTTTTTGCTCAAAGCTCCATAGAGATGCTTCTGAAAAATCATTCATTTCCTATGGCGGTATTAGACAGTATATTCAAAAATGAAATACAAAAAAATATCCCATATGCAACATGCCAATTAAAATTATGTAGCAAAAACGGGCAAATAATAGTCCCCAAATGTAATATATATAAATGGAACCGACATATTATCACCGCTATCCATCCGATCGGGACAAAAGGTGAGTTTTACATCCAAGCCTTTGTATCCATACCTCCCCGGCAAATATTTTACCATCTCTACTATGCATTGACTGTCTCTTTTCTGATGACAATCATTATCATCTATTGCCTGTATTACCAACTGATTGTCATTCGGAATACTCGCAAGAAACTGCAACAGCAGCAACAAACCATGTACACTGCCGTCCATGACTTGAAAGCGCCTCTTAACGCGACCTACAGCATACTGGATTTCATTGCGCTGAAGGAGACTGACAACAGCCGGAAATCATTGCTGCAGACTGGAAAAGTGCAAATCCGTAAACTGACTGACATCATCGAATCTATTCTGAATATACGCAAGGCCAAACAAAACGTCGATATAAAAAAGACACAGGTCTCCTTGCCTGAACTGATCGAAGACGCCATGCGGGAAATCGCGCTTTTGTCTCCCGGGAAAAAATATCAGTTCGAACTGGACAATCCCGTTCCCATACATTATATCTATACGGACCCGGTCCGCCTGGAACGTTGTTTACGGAATCTGTTGGACAATGCGTTGAAATATTCGGACGACGATGTCAAAGTCAAGGTCAGTTTGGACGAACATGACAACCGCTTTTCTATCGCCATCCAAGACAACGGTTGAGGCATTCCGCTAAAAACACAGAGAAAGTTGGGCAAACAGTTCTATCGTGTCCGCATCAAAGGGAAAGATGTGCCTCCCGGATATGGACTGGGACTATGCAGCGTGAAACAGTTGGTAAAAGAAATGGGTGGGTCGTTTACGTTCCAAAGCACGGAAGGGGCAGGTTCTGTTTTCGTCATAACCTTGCCTTAAAGACTCCGGTTTCGCATTCTTTTCGAACTGGCACAGGTTCGACCTACAAAGGGAGAATCGCTGCTTGATCCGAACAGAATCAACTGAAAAAAATGACAATATCCCCTTTAAAACACGATTATAGCCCAATCAGCTTGTTCACAACAACATACGCAAAAAGCATGTTTATTAAAAAATATTACCCTTGCAGGAAAATTCTGTTTCAAGGGTATGAAAATCGATTTTCATGAACATGAGTTTCGATTTAGACCAATAGGTATAAAAGAAAAACCACAATAACCCTTGTTCCGACGTGCTGTTATGGGAACAGGAAATAGGCCAAGCCGCAGGCTCATTATGGGTGACAAGGATACGAAGATTTATCGGACGCAGAGTAACGCGGTATTTTTTGCGACATCTGCGTCCTGTTTATTTTTCTGACACTTTCTGAAAAGGGATTTAACTACGCAAAAACACTTTTCTATCTTTCAAAACAAGCATCGAAGGCGTGTGCCGATGGCTGGAAATCTACTTGTTTGACAAAAGCGCAAGATTCGCGTGCTCCATGTTCGCGATCCATGCAGCTATCTTCCCATTCTACAGAAAGGGGACCTTGATAGCCGATATCGTTCAAGGCACGGATAATTTCTTCAAACCGGATCTTTCCACGTCCAAGGCTTCGGAAATTCCAAAAACGACGGGCATCGCCAAAAGCCGAATGACCGCCGAAGACGCCAATCTGTTTCGGGGTGTCGCTCCAATATACATCTTTCATGTGGACATGGAAAATACGATCCGGGAACTGGTTGATGAAGTCTACATAATCCACTCCCTGATATCCTAAATGGCTCGGATCGTAGTTAAAACCGAAAGCCGGATGATAGTCGATGGCTTCAAGGGCTTTACGGGCGGAATAAGTGTCGAACGCGATTTCGGTCGGATGCACCTCAAGGGCAAAACGGACACCACACTTTTGGTATTCATCTAAAATCGGAATAAAACGACGGGCAAAATCGGCATATCCTTCATTCACCATCTCATCGGTTACGGGCGGAAAAGAATAGAGCCATTGCCAGATCGGACTTCCAGTAAAACCGACTACGGTATCGATTCCTAACATCTTGGCTGCATGGGCTGCCTGGATCATATTTTCGGCCGCCCGACGACGTACTCCTTCCGGCTCACCGTCTCCCCAGATATAATCGGGCAATACGGATTTATGACGCAGATCGATATGATCACATATCGCCTGCCCGACCAGATGGTTTGAGATGCAAAACAGTTTCAGCCCATACTTGTCAAGCGTTGATTTGATATTTTGATAATACGCAGGATCGGTCTGCCGGACATCCAGATGAGAAGGTAAACCCAGTTCAACTCCGTCAAAGCCAAATGATTTTGCTTTTTCACAAATAACTTCCAGTGGTAAGTCCCCCCACTGTAATGTGCATAATGTTACAGGACGTGCCATATTTTCGTTCTTTTAAGGTTAATACTTTGTGTCTATTCGACAAATATAAAATATCTTTTCAAATATATCCATAAATATTTCTTATTTCCGGTTATTTGCCTTTCCTTTGCGGTATTACAAAATAATTAGAAAAGCTTAGCTATGAGAAAGAAATTGTTTTTTATGCTTACCTGCATACCTTTCTTGACGAGTTGCGACAGTTCCTCGCCAGAAGAGGTTATTCCGCAAACAACTCTTTACCCCGTCCAATTCAGTATTCAGATGGAAAAAGAAGTCATCACTTTTCCTACAACACGCAGTGCACCGAACAGCCCGGTTTCGGAACCGGCGACCTCGAAAGCCGGCGAGAACGACGCCGAGTTGAACGAATTATGTTCCACCATCGAATATGTGGTGTTTAAAGACGAAGAGACTCCTGCTTTTATCAAGCACAGGCAACTCACTTACAACCCGACCGACCTGGATGCGGATTTCAGTTGTATCTACGACAGCTTGCCACAAGGCGATTACAAATTCTGCTTTTTGGCCCACAATTCGAAAACCGCAACGTTGTCGGGTTTGACTTTCTCTTTCGATAGCATTTCGGATACATTCTATGAAATGCTTTCCCTGGAGATCGACGTCGCGGAAGTCATCAACAGGGATATCTCTCTTCAGCGTATCGTCAGCCGTATCGAATTCATGGCGACCGATTCAGTATCCGGCATATTGAAACAATTCGACATGGAGATCGACGGTATATCCAACCGGCTGGACATCATCAGCGGACAGGGAATAAAAGCCCAAGAAAAGCAAGTCATCTCCTATGCATTCAAAAATGACGAGATCGGCGAAGTGAACAAAATACATCCTTTCTATACCTTCATTCCTGCCAACGACAATAAGATGGCCGTCCATCTCTCAGCCATCGCCAAAAACGACGAACTGATCCGCGAACGGCAAATCGACAATATCATTCCGGTAAAGAATAAAATCATCCGTTATAAAGGCCGTATCTACAGCCGTTCAGAATCTGACGACACTTTCCAGATCAGCATCTACAACAATGGAGCATGGGAAATGACTGACGATGTTGAATTGCCTGATTATGACTAAAATATTGGATTTTTTCCTCGTTTTATATGTATCTTTGACTCAGGATAGGCCATTAACGGACTGCCTATGCCTGTATATGCAGGATTGCAGAGAGTGTTTTGAAAACATGTCTGAAAAAAGAGAACTTACGTGACAATATGATCAATAAGGAATTAGTGCTTAATATGCTGGCTGAACTTTCTACCAAAGAAATTTCGGAAAGTAAATTTCTGTTCCAACTTCCATTTTAAATACTTATCTTTGCCTTTGAATGGTTAATGTTTGGATTTATGATTAGGAAGAATATACTCGGTTTATTATTTCTACTGTCCGCACTTTGTTTGTTCAACAGCTGCGAGGACGACCCATATTACGATGATTACGACAGAGCCACCGATGCTTTATGTAATAACACCTGGGTTGATTTTTATACCGACAGCGAAGGGTACGAATGTGAGCAACGACTTGATTTCTATAGTGATCATACAGGAGAAGATTTTACAATCACCTATTATCCCAACGGCATGACCGACCAACAAAGAAGCAGTTTTTATTGGGACTGGGAAGATGACTATTTCGATTCTTTCTATGTCGAATATGCAAACGGAACCGATTATTACGAGGACGTTCGAATAGGCAACGGATATTTAAAATGTTACCTCAATGGCGACCGAGTCACATTCGAACCATTTTACTAATAACAAAAAAGGCAATCGTAATGATTGCCTTTTTTGTTGTAGCTCCGCCGAGAATCGAACTCGGATCTAAAGTTTAGGAAACTTCTATTCTATCCGTTGAACTACAGAGCCGTTTTTACAATAAGCGAGGCAAAAGTATAACCTTTTCCGTAAACTGGCAAATATTTAAAGAAGCAATATGCTAATCGAACAGACTTTGCATGACTGAAAAGGATTTTATTTCGGGAAAATCAGGCAAGTGGAGGCGATAGTATTCAAGAATGCGGCTTATGACGTTCACACGATCCTGGCGGGAAAAGGAATACAACGACATGTTCTCGAAACTGATCTTCAACAGCCGGGCAAAGACTACGCTCTCCTGCCGGTTCAGATAATGGCGGTGCATCGGTATATGGTCGACAAACACGCCGTTCAACATATCGAAGCAGGAACCTGCCACGTATGAATCCACATTCGGGTATATCCCCAGGTAGTGCAAGAGCCGCAACAGAAAGACCAGATGAAAATTTGCGACTCCTTTGTCCGAAAGTTCCAACAACTGTATCGACTCAAACAAATACTCGAAAAGGCGGGGATCAGGCTCCGTCTCCTTCACCACACGGAAAAGGACCTCGGAAAGGAAAAGCGCAAGTACGTTTTTTACAGGATTACAGAACACTTCCGTCAGCGGATAGCAGAGTTTCGTCTCGCGGATACGGTGCAAATCCCGCTTATTCAGGTGCTCCACCTCCATCTCCACGACCGAAAGAGGCATAAACAGCGCCTTCGAGACAGCAGACTTCTTCCCGCGGGTACGGGCGACCAGATAAGAAGCACGCCCGAAAGCCTCCGTATACATATATATAATAGAGTACTTATCATTATATGGAATGGAATGCAGGACGATCCCGCGCGTTTTACACAACATATCACTGAAATTTGAATACAACAAAGTTACAACATTTTCCTTTTCCGCCTTGTTCTATTATATAACAAACTACATTATAAAAAACAGATAAACATGCAAGAACTCACGCTCACAACCCCATCACTGCTGTTTTCGGCAGTATCGCTTATCCTGCTGGCCTATACAAACCGCTTCATTTCGTATGCAAGCCTTGTACGGACATTGAAAGAAAAGCATCAACAGACACACGATCCGAAAAACGTAGCCCAGATTGCCAATCTACGGAAACGATTATACCTGACACGCTCGATGCAAATATTAGGGTTGCTCAGCCTGCTCTTTTGCGTGGTCTCGATGTTCTTCATCTATATTTCGTGGCAAATCATAGCCGCCTATATATTCGGAGTAGGACTACTCCTGCTGGCAGCATCGTTATGCGTATGTATCTGGGAAATAAACATTTCTGTCAACGCATTGGAGATACATCTACAAGATATGAGTTCCAAATAGATGTTAAATGAGACAGAGATGAAAGATTTTTCTTTCAAATATTTTGTCAGTTAAAAGAGAACATCTATCTTTGCACTCGCAATCAGGGAATCAGCGATTCCGGAATGTAAAAAGCAAGAGCTTTGAAATGATGGCCCGTTCGTCTATCGGTTAGGACGCAAGATTTTCATTCTTGAAAGGGGGGTTCGATTCCCCCACGGGCTACAATAAACAGGATTAAAGAATAAATAAAGAGAATAGCTAAGAAATGGCAAATCACAAGTCATCAATCAAGAGAATCAGACAGACCAACGCAAAACGTCTGCATAACAGATATTATGCTAAGACTGCAAGAAATGCAATGAAGGTTTTGCGTGCTACTGAAGACAAGGACGAAGCTCAGGTTCTGTTCCCGAAGGTGTGCTCTATGTTGGACAAGCTTGCAAAAAAACACATTATTCACAAGAATAAGGCAGGCAACTTGAAGTCCAAATTGGCAAAGCACGTCAACACACTTGCACAATAAGGTATTATACTTTATATAGTATAAAGCCGGACTGGTCAGCCCGGCTTTTTTAAACCTGATGGCCCGTTCGTCTATCGGTTAGGACGCAAGATTTTCATTCTTGAAAGGGGGGTTCGATTCCCCCACGGGCTACTTAACAAAAAAAGAGACAAAGTTCAACTTTGTCTCTTTTTTTGTTGCATCCCACCATTTGACTATTTTCACACTCTCTTTACCTGCTAAATTAATTATTTTCACTATATTTGTTAGCTTTTTTAGAAAGACAGATAATTACAGATTTTAAACGATAAAGACTCATGAGTGAAGAAATTAAGAATACTTCTACAGAGTACTCTGCGGATAGTATTCAGGTACTTGAAGGGTTAGAGGCAGTGCGTAAGAGACCGTCCATGTATATTGGCGATACCAGCGAGAAAGGTCTCCACCATTTAGTATACGAGGTTGTTGACAACTCTATTGACGAAGCACTGGCCGGATTTTGTACCCGAGTTGACGTAGTGATAAACGAAGATAACTCCATCTCTGTTACAGACGATGGCCGTGGCATTCCGGTAGATATTCATGAGAAAGAAGGCGTGTCAGCGCTTGAAGTCGTATTGACCGTGCTCCATGCGGGAGGTAAATTCGACAAAGGTTCTTACAAGGTATCAGGAGGTTTGCACGGTGTGGGCGTATCCTGCGTAAACGCGCTTTCCACTTACTTGAGAGCTGAAGTACGCCGCGACGGAAAGGTCCACATGCAGGAGTTCTCCTGTGGTAAACCGCTTCATTCCATCGAAGTGATCGGCGAAACAGATACGACCGGTACGACCATTCTGTTCAAGCCGGACGGAAGCATCTTCTCCGTAACCGAGTATAAATACGAAATATTGGCAACCCGTTTGCGTGAATTGGCCTTCTTGAATGCCGGTATCACTCTTAGCCTGACGGACAAGCGTGTCGTAAAGGAAGACGGCACCTATAAATCCGAGATATTCCGCTCCGAAGAAGGATTGAAAGAGTTTGTCCGTTACATCGACCGTTCCAAAGAACAGTTGATCCCCGATGTGATCCACATTGTAACGGAGAAACAGGGTATCCCGGTCGAAGTAGCCATGACCTACAATACGTCATTCAACGAAAGCGTATTTTCGTATGTAAACGATATCCACACCATAGAAGGAGGTACGCACCTGGCAGGTTTCCGCCGCGGTTTGACCCGTACGCTGAAAAAATATGCGGACGACTCCAAACTGCTTGAAAAAGCAAAGGTCGAAATCTCAGGCGATGACTTCCGTGAAGGCCTGACTGCTGTTATCTCCATCAAGGTGGCTGAACCGCAGTTCGAAGGACAGACCAAGACAAAGTTAGGAAACAACGAAGTGACCGGTGCCGTAGACCAGGCCGTCGGTGAAGCATTGGGCTACTATCTGGAAGAACATCCGAAAGAAGCCAAGATAATCGTCGACAAGGTGATCCTCGCTGCCCAGGCACGCCAGGCTGCCCGTAAGGCACGCGAACTGGTACAGCGCAAATCGCCGATGACAGGGGGCGGGCTTCCCGGCAAACTGGCCGACTGTTCTTCCAAAGATGCCGCACTTTGCGAGTTGTTTCTTGTCGAGGGAGATTCTGCAGGCGGTACAGCCAAGCAGGGACGCGACCGTAACTTCCAGGCGATCCTACCGCTCCGTGGTAAGATCCTGAACGTCGAAAAGGCAATGGACCACAAGATTTTCGAAAGCGAAGAAATCCAGAATATCTTCCGGGCAATGGGTGTCACCATCGGCACCGAAGAGGATCCGAAAGAGTTGAACCTGAGCAAACTGCGCTATCACAAGGTTATTATCATGACCGATGCCGATGTGGACGGAAGCCACATTGCCACTCTGATCCTGACCTTCTTCTTCCGCCGCATGCGTGCACTGATCGAAAACGGATATGTCTATCTGGCCACTCCTCCTCTCTACCTGTGCAGGAAAGGCAAAGTGGAAGAATATTGCTGGACCGACCAACAGCGCCAGGCATTCATCGACAAATATGGCGGCGGTAACGAGAACCAGATCCACACACAGCGATACAAAGGTTTGGGTGAAATGAACGACCACCAGTTGTGGGATACAACCATGAACCCGGAAAACCGTACGCTGAAACAGATCACGATCGACAGTGCCGCCGAAGCAGACCAGATATTCGCCATGCTGATGGGCGAAGATGTCGGTCCGCGCCGCGAGTTTATCGAAGAGAATGCAACATACGCAAACATTGATGCGTAAAGATTTATGATTTATAATTTATGATTTATGCACCGATAATAAATCATAAATTATAAATCATAATTCAGAAATCATAAATTATAAATCATAGAGACATGAAGCTCCGTCGTCCGAATTTAGAGGCCCTTTACAGGGAAGTGGATCTTTATATTCCAAAAAAAGAAAGTCTTCAACCTCCCCGTATAGGAATATCCGCCAATCGGAAAGACGGACTTTCCTGTATCGCCGAGACTTATGTGCAGGCGGTACTGAAAGCCGGCGGTGCCCCGGTACTGATCCCGGCCATTACGGATATCGAAGCATTGACGGCAATCGTGAACGGGTTGGACGGATTGGTCATGAGCGGTGGTGGCGACATCAACCCTCTTTACATACAGGAAGAACCGATTCCCGCCTTGCAGGATGTGGATACCTACCGGGACGAATACGACCTGATATTGCTCCGCTTGGCAACCAACCGACAATTGCCGGTCATGGGGATATGTCGCGGACATCAGATACTGAACGTCGCATTCGGCGGTTGCGTATACCAGGATATCCATACCCAACACAATCAGAAATCGCTGAAACACAGCCAGACGCTTCCCCGCGAACAGGCTTCCCATTCCGTCATGCTGAACGAAGGCCCTTCGAAGCTCCGCACCATGCTGGACGGCGAAAAAGAACTTTTGGTCAACTCCTTCCATCATCAGGCAATCAGCGAACTGGCCCCTGAATTTACCGCTACGGCGACAGCTCCCGACGGGATCAACGAAGCGATGGAACATCCGGAAAAAGAAATATTCAGCGTCCAGTGGCATCCCGAAGCAATGGCAGCCAACGACGACGAACAGATGTTGAAACTTTTCAGGTATCATGTCGAATCGTCCCGCCTGTTCAAAGAGGCCAAACGTATCCACCATCGGAACGTGACGCTCGACTCCCATACCGACACCCCGATGATCTTTCCGGGCGAATTCAACATCGGGCTGAAAGAGGGCGGCAAAGTGAACCTTCCCTTCATGGAAGAGGGACTGATAGACGCGGTGATCATGGTCGCCTATATTCCGCAGGGACCGAGAGACGACGCCTCACTGCTGCAAGCGACAGACTTCGCCATGAACCGCCTGCAGGAAATACACCGGCAGATGGAGCTGAACCGTTCCCGCATGTGCATCGCCTGCACGCCACAGGAAGTCCACACACTGAAAGCGGCCGGAAAGAAAGCAATCATGTTGGGTGTGGAAAACGGGTACGCGATAGGCAAGGACATCGAGAATGTCGTCCGTTTCCGTAAAATGGGTGTATCCTATATTACTCTCTGCCACAATGGGAGCAACGACCTGTGCGACTCGGCAAGAGGAGACGCGGAATGGAACGGCCTCAGTCCTTTCGGGAAAGAAGTCGTCCGCAAAATGAATGAATCGGGCGTACTGGTCGACATCTCGCATGCTGCGGAAAGTACGTTCTACGATGCGCTCGAAACAAGCGCCTATCCGATTATCGCTTCCCACTCTTCCGCCCGTGCACTTTGCAACCATCCGCGCAACCTGACGGATGAACAACTGAAAGCGCTCGCCGAACAGGGAGGTGTCGCACAGATATGCCTCTACAAAGGGTTCATCAACGAAGATGCCGAAAAAGCGTCTCTGAGCGATGCGATCCGCCATATCGACCATATCGTGGACCTGATCGGGATCGACCATGTCGGGATCGGCTCCGACTTTGACGGTGATGGCGAACTGATCGGCTGCCGGGCAAGCAACGAACTGATAAACATCACCATGCGCCTTTTAAAAGAAGGATATACAGAAAATGATATTGCTAAAATATGGGGAGGCAACCTGTTGCGCGTGATGAACAAGGCGCAATCCGCTCCCCGATAACTCCTTATAAACGACAGGATATGACTAAACTGATTTTATTATTATTCTCCATGACCCTGTTCTCATGCGGTCAGAAAGGAGCCGGCGAGACATCGGCTCCCGTCACGGAAGTGAAGAAAGCTCCGGCAACAACTGCCCCGTCATTTGATGCGGACAGTGCCTATGCTTATGTCGGGAAACAGGTATCATTCGGTCACCGTGTCCCGAACACGCCGGCCCACAAGGCTTGTGGCGATTACCTGGCATCCGAGCTGAAGCGTTTCGGAGCGCAGGTCTACGAGCAGGAAGCTACGCTCAGGGCATACGACGGGACTCCGCTGGAATCGCGTAACATCATCGGTTCCTTCAACCCCGACAATGACAAACGCATCCTGCTTTTCGCCCATTGGGACACACGTCCGTATTCGGACCACGATCCCGATCCGGCCAACCATAAGAAACCGTTGGATGGCGCTGATGACGGGGCAAGCGGAGTCGGCGCCCTGTTGGAGATCGCCCGCCAAATAGGGATGAAAGCTCCCAACGTGGGAGTGGACATCATTTTCTTCGATGCCGAAGATTACGGAGTCCCTGAATTTGCCAAAAACAAATACGGCGACAGCAGCGACACCTGGTGTCTCGGCAGCCGTTTCTGGGGGAAGAATCCGCACAAACCGGGCTATAAGGCCAAGTTCGGTATCCTGCTCGACATGGTAGGAGCCAAAGATGCGGTCTTCTATAAAGAATATATTTCCATGAAATATGCCGCCCGTTATGTGGACGAAGTGTGGGAAGCAGCCCGAAACTTAGGATACGGCAAATATTTCATCAATGCGAACGGTGGCGGCGTGACGGACGATCATGAAGCGGTCATAGAAGAAACAGGGATTCCTTGCTTGGACATCATCAACTACGACCCGAACTCGAACAAAGGTTTCCGTGACCACTGGCATACGCAAAACGACAACATGGGGAATATAGACAAAAACGTACTGAAAGCCGTAGGGCAGACAGTACTGGAAGTAGTATATACGAATTGAGAACTGACAATTAAAAAAATCATAAGAAGATGAGTATTAATGAACTTCAAGACAATGTCATCGAAGAGTTTGCAGACTTCGACGACTGGATGGACAAGTATGCGTTACTGATAGACTTGGGTAACTCGCTTCCCCCTTTGGAGGAAAAGTATAAAACGGAGAGCAACCTGATCGAGGGTTGCCAGAGCCGTGTCTGGTTGCAGGCGGATTATGTGGATGGCAAGATCCTGTTCAAAGGTGAGAGTGATGCGGTTATCGTCAAAGGGATCGTTTCTTTGTTGATCAGCATCCTGTCCGGTCATACTCCGCAGGAAATACTGGATGCCGACCTTTACTTCATTGAAAAGATCGGCCTGAAAGAACACCTCAGCCCTACCCGCTCGAACGGCCTGGTGGCAATGGTCAAACAGATGCGTATGTACGCACTGGCATTCCGTACCAAGGAACAGCAAGGGTGATCTCCAAAACACCTATGTTTTGAATGCAAAGCATAGGTGTTTTGAAATCAAATCATATATGTTTTAAACGGATACTTACCACACTCCCTCCCCAATAGGCACTTCTTGCCATTAATAACGTTTAACTTGAAAAAGACTTTCATGCTTACTATTTTTCAGTATATTTGCGAATATATAGTAATAAACTGAAATTCAAAATAATGATAATACCATGAAAAAAGCAAATACAATTTTAATCATGTTCCTGTCCGTCATGACCGGATGTGGGAAGAACAACCAACCGGCAAATGAAGTAAGCACGGTAGATGTCACAACAAAATATCCTTATAAAGAATTGATTCTCCAAGATTTTATGGATGTGGAGTATATCCCATTGGAAACAACAGATGAATTTCTTTGTATGGGGAGTTTATGGGGAGTCGGCAAGGATGTCATCGTCGCGACAAATTTCAATGGCGACGGTAATATTTTTATCTTCGACCGAAAAGGGAAAGCCTTGAAAAAGATAAACCGGAAAGGCCAAGGCAATGAAGAATACAGTTCTTATTCAAGAATCATTTTAGATGAAGAAAAAGGGGAAATATTTGTCAACAACAGTTTTGCAAAGAAAATACAAGTCTATGACCTGGAAGGAAATTTCAAACGGGACCTACCGATTCAAAAAGAGTTCTCACTTTTTGAAATGTACAATTTTGACAAGGATAATTTAATTTGCCATGATGATTTTCCAAGGAATACCGGACAGTCGTTCATGCTCATATCAAAACAGGACGGCAGCATCACCCAAGAAATCACAATTCCTTTTAAAGAGAAGAAAAGCATCTATGTCTGGGTCGAAGATAAAACTGTAGAGGGGCAGTATTTTGTTTATTCTCCTCAATGCAAACATCCGATCATGCCTTATTATAACGGTTATATTTTGACGGAATATTCGGCCGACACCTTGTATCAGTATTTGCCGGATCATACCTTGACACCACTTATCGCAAGAGTTCCTTCTATCCAATCCATGACCCCGGAAGTAATTCTTTTGCCGAGCCTCTTTACCGACCGTTACTATTTTATGGATGCAATCGAAAAGACAATCGAGTTTTCAACAACTAATTTATTGTACGACAAACGAGAAAAGGCTTTCTTCAGAAGCAAAGTCTATAATGGAGATTATACCGGCGAAGAAACAGTCTACTTAAATTCAAGAAGACCGATAAATGGCGAAATTCCTTCTTGGCAACATTTAGAAGCGGCAGACCTCATTCAAGATTATGAGAGAGGCCGGCTAAAAGGCAGATTGAAAGAAATCGCTTCCGAATTGAATGAAGAATCCAACCCGGTCATCATGTTGATCAAACAGAAACAAAAATAAAATTTCCGTCAAAACTGCAACTCCAACTGTTCCGGCAGCAAAGTAAATGTTTTGCGATGATAAGGGGTTATCCCGCATTCCCGGATGGCTTCACGATGGGCTTTTGTGGGATAGCCTTTGTTTTCCTTCCAATGATAGGCGGGATATTCCCGATCGAGGCTGTTCATATAGTCGTCACGATAGGTTTTCGCCAGGATGGAAGCGGCGGCAATGCTTAGATATTTGCCGTCTCCTTTTACGACAGTCGTATGTTTGAGACCGGGATAAGGCGTAAAGCGGTTCCCGTCGATCAACAGATGTTCCGGCTTGACCTTCAACTGGTCAATGGCCCGGTGCATGGCAAGGAAAGAGGCTTTCAGGATATTGATCTTGTCGATTTCTTCGGGCGTAACGATACCGACAGCCCAAGCAATCGCCTCACGCTCGATAATCGGACGGAGCGCATAACGTTTCTTTTCACTCAATTGCTTACTGTCGTTCAAGTCTTCATTATGAAAATCCGGCGGCAAGATAACTGCAGCAGCATACACCGAACCCGCCAAACATCCACGGCCGGCCTCATCACAACCGGCTTCTATACGATTTGCTTCTAAGTAGGGTAGTAACATGGTTAATCAACTTCTTTTATCAAATCCATCAAATGACTGGGGTCTTGTCTGCAATCCCAATAAAGATGAATAAATATGTAACCGTCTTCTACTGTATAAATCAGTTTAGCCGGTCCTTCAACAATATATCTAAATTCAGAAAGCTCTTGTAATGATTCTTCTAGGGTTCCCATATAAGGTTTAGCAGAAAGTAACAAAACATCTCTGTCTATTTTATCAACAATACGCTTAGCTACACGCTTTCCAAATTGCTTCAAACAATAATCCATTGCTTTTTCAAATTGTTCTCGCGCCTTCTGATGCCAAATTACCTCCATCAACGCCACTTATTAAAAAGTTGCTGCATCTCTTCATGAGGAATGCCTACTTTGTTTTTTGCGTCTTTTTGAGTTTCCTTCAACATCTCCTTCACCTCCTCCAACGTGAAGCAATTCGGACGTTTCAGTTCCGCTTTTTCAATCTTAATCAACTTACGGGCAAGACTTTCCATATAGGATATTGCCTCCTCGCTATTGCAAGCTTGCAAAATATCCAACGCCCGGTTTTTACGTTCTTGTAATTCCAATGCAGTCATAAGACATCTGAATTTCGATACAGTACAAAAGTAACACTCTTCTGACACATAAACTAATGAATACCAGTCTTTCTTTTCATCATCCAGGGACGAAGGATGAAATAGGAGAAGAACGTTGCAAGAGCGACACCGCAGATATTCGCGAGGAAATCGAACCAGTCGCCACCACGATAGGTCGTACAGTATTCCTGCAAAAGTTCGATTGCTCCACTCATCAAGACCGGGCACAGGACGGCTCCGATCCAGGCATGCCACAAGACATCGTCGTATTTGCGATGGTTGCGCAGGAACTCGATCCACAGTATACCAGACAAACCGGCGTACATACAGATATGGGCCACCTTGTCTATCCCCACAATCTTGCCCACCTCCAGAGAAGGCGGTTTAAAGAAAGAGAGATAGATCACCACTGCGATAATCGTCAGCGAGATCGGATATTTCTTCAGGTAATACAACATCACTATTACTCCATCCCATATATTCAGAACATCTTCCGAACCCGTTCGATACCGGCAGCAAAAGCGTCTATTTCTTCTTTTGTATTGTAGAACGAGAAAGAGGCGCGAACCGTCCCCTCGATTCCTAAATCCTGCATCAACGGCTGGGCACAATGATGTCCGGTACGGACTGCAATTCCCAGACGGTCCAACAACATTCCCATATCGTAATGATGGATATTACCTACCAGAAAAGAGAGTACCGCCCCCTTATGCGCCGCCTGTCCGAAAATACGCATACCGTCGATCGCATTCAGCTTATCGGTCGCGTAACGAAGCAATCCGTCTTCATAGGCCGCTATATTATCCATACCTAAACGTTCAACATAGCGCAAGGCTTCCGCCAAAGCCGTACTGCCTATATAATCAGGCGTCCCGGCCTCGAACTTGAAAGGCAGCTCGTTGAAAGTTGTCTTTTCGAAGGAAACGGAAGCGATCATCTCTCCTCCCCCCTGATACGGCGGCAGCTTGTCCAACCACTCTTCCTTGCCATACAGGACTCCGATACCGGTAGGCCCGTAAACCTTATGACCGGAGAACACATAGAACTCGGCATCCAGATCCTGCACATCCACTTTCAGATGGGGAACAGCCTGCGCTCCGTCGATCAGTACCGGGACCTCGTGATTATGGGCTTCTTCGACGATCTCCTTTACCGGATTGATCGTACCGAGTACATTCGACACGTGCGTAACCGAGACAAGCTTTGTCCGTTCTGAAAAAAGACTGCGGAACGTATCCATACACAATTCGCCCTTTTCGTTCATCGGGATCACTTTCAACGCAATCCCTTTACGGGCAGCCTGTATCTGCCAGGGGACGATATTGGAATGGTGCTCCATCACCGAAACGATCACCTCGTCGCCGGCCGACATACATTCGTCGGTAAAGCTGGAAGCAACCAGATTGATCGCTTCAGTCGTTCCACGTGTGAAAACAATCTCGTTGGAAGAGCGGGCGTTCAGGAATTGCTGCACGGTCTTGCGTGCTTCTTCGTGTGCTTCCGTCGCCGCCTGGCTCAGAAAATGAACGCCACGGTGAATATTGGCATTCACATTATAATAACCACTCTCGATCTTCTCCACCACACAGCGCGGTTTCTGGGTTGTCGCTCCGTTGTCGAAGTAAATAAGCGGCTTATCGTATATCTTATGATCCAGAATCGGAAAATCCTTCCGGATAGACTGTACATCTAACATAACTGTAACTATTTAACTTAATAACAAACGTCAAAGATAGTATGTTTAACAGGGAAATGACCAATTGCTACAACTAAAAAAGCCTTCCGTAAGAAACGAAAAGCTTTTTTAATATCTGATAGAAACCTATACCTACTGATTTTTCCGATAGAAACGTACCCAGTCGATCTCCATCTCGACAGGTAGATCGGATGAGTCGACTGCTCCCACCCAGCTTCCACCTAACTGCATATCGAGCAACAGATAAAACTCTTTGTCCGCGAACGGGAACTGCCCGTCCTTGTCCGTTTCGATACGGGGATAAGCGAAGGTGCGGGTATCATTGATAAAGAAGACGAGACTGTCCCGATACATTTCCACACTGTAGACATTATAGTCGTCGCGGTTGATCGCACCGATTCCTCCCTGCTTCGGATTGTCTTTGATCCCCAACACGTGGGTATAGGCAGAATGAACTGTCTGATAGGCAATCGAATCATTATTCAAGCGTTCCATAATATCGATCTCACCTCCATCCGGCCAACCTTCTTTTTCCGGCAACAGCCAGAAAGCAGGCCATGCTCCGGTTGCACCGTGCAGCTTGGCACGGATATCCAAGCGTCCGTCGGAAAATCCGACCTTGCCCTTCGAATAGACTCCTCCTGTGATAAAGGGAGCTGTATCGGCCGGCAAGCTATAATTGACCAATCCACGCAAAACCAAATTACCATCGCGCATGGCATAACAAGAATCGAAGTCCGACATATAATTATTCCAGTCCGACTTTCCTCGCGGTATCTTGCTCCACGAAGCCTCATCGAAATGATTCTCTTGATCGAAGTTATCCTCCCAAACCAATTTCCATTCCTCCTGTTGCGGCCGGCAGCCCGCCATGATCGATAGGACGACCGACATTCCTAATGCGAATAATCCCTGTTTCATTATTAATCTATTTTCGTGTTTTTTACATAAAGTAATTCTTCCGAGTGCGAAGATACAAAGATTTCTGCTCTTTTTAAAGGCCTGACTCCGTATCTTCGCTTCTCGCAACTATTCCTTTTCCCCGAACTCAGACTGTTGCCGTTCCACTTCTTTCAACTTCAAGGCATTCAGCTCCTTGCGCAGAAGTTCCACTTCCCGTTCGGCATCCGTTTTAAAGGTGGCGGTTTGTCCGGCCGAAACACTGCCCAACGGGATACGGGCGGCATCGGCAGCATCATAGACCAACGGGAAAGCAGGCTGTTTCGATTCGAGTTCCAGTTCACCGCTTACCGGCTTTTGCGAACCTTCGAACAAGACACTCGCCGTAATCCGTATCTTACCAGGTTTCAAGGTAGACTGAACCAAGACAGGCGCAATCCCCCACTTTACGGGAGCCGGATTAGCCAGTATCTCAGCCCCACCCAGCAAACGTCCTTCCCCTTCAATGGAGAAACGGATGTTGTAGTTATTCAGTCGTTTGATATTTCCATTCTTATCCGCAACAGCAGCCACCACCGTCACGAAATCGGAGCCATCGGCCTTCAGGTCCGTGCCTTCGTTGTCCACCCATAACAGGATCTTTTCAGGGCGGCGGGCGGGTACGACCTTATGTGTAGCCACGACCCGGCCGTCAATCAGCCCTTCGGCAAGCAGATAGACATCGTCCTGCTTACGAGCCCTTGAAAGCGCCTTGTCGACCATAAAATCATAGACATCCGGGAAGGTGATGACCGGCGAAGGCATTCCGGAACGGTTCTTGTCTTTCTTATAAGTATAAGTCTTTCCGCCCTTGTTAAACGTAAGGCGAACCTCGTCACAATTGGAATAGACCGTCACATCCTTCCCGGAGAAGGGCGTCATCTCATGCGCGATATACACCATCGGCCCGCTTCCGGCAAGCTGTGCGCCTTTCATTGCCGGACGTTGTGCCATAAACATATAATACGAATATTTAGGCTGGCGAAAGACGTCCATCAGACCACCGTAGAACGGATCGGGATGGTAGCCGCGCTGGTGGTCGAACGAATGCCAAAGGCAACCGCCGACATGCTGCGGAGATTGTTTATAAAGAACATCGTAGCTGGTCACCGGATAAGAAGGGCTGGCATAATGCCAAGCCTGCACACGCATCGGCTGTTCACCCCAGTTACGGGCTACACGGCTGGGCGAATTGTGCGAACTCCAGTCATCCACATTGTCGCCCCATTCGCGAGTGAAATAGGTCTTCGTCGGATCAATCTCTTTCGACGCATTCTGCATATTGGCAGGATGTCCAAAATAGACCGGGAAATTTTCATGTCCGCGTGCCTCACTGTCACTTCCGCAGTAGCAATAGGGATACGGATATTCAGCGTCCACGATATCACGAGTGTTCTTGGCAAAGTCTGCCGGATACCAGGTCTCGTTCAGAATCGGCTCCCACAGCCAGACCGAAGGGTGGTTGCGATCACGACGTACGACATTGCGGATATCACTATACACGCGCTGCGCAAATTCGGGCGCATCATTCCAGAACTGCCAGCCGGGCGTATTGACGATCACGAACAAACCCAATTCGTCACAGGCATCCATGAAAGCCGGGTCCTGCGGGCAGTGGGCGTTACGGATAATCTCCATCCCTGCCTCTTTCAGTTTTTTGGCATCCCGCCAATGTATGCTGTTTGCGACAGCGTTTCCGACAACCGCAAAGTCCTGGTGGCGGTTGGCTCCGATCAACGGTTTGCCGTACGGTTTGCCATTCAGGAAGAAACCGTCTTTTCCCTTAAACTCGATACTCCGAATTCCGATACGGCGACGATATCCGTCGATCACATTCCCCTCATTGTCGAGTATCCGCACCAACAGGTTATACAAGGTCGGTGTCGAAGGAGTCCAGAGCATCGGCCGTTCCACCGATATCTTATCGGAAGAGGTTGTCGCTTTACCGGCTTTCACTCGGATTTTATCATTCAGATAAGCCACTTGTGTGCCATCCGGTTGCAACAAGGTATACTCCACCACGCCGGAGAAAGATTTCTCTGTTGCGTTGCGTACCTGTATCTTCAATTGCACCTCGGCCGACTCATCCGACACTTTCCCGAAAGCGACAAACAAGCCCCCTCCCGCTATCTCATCCTCATAATTGGGATCGGTGATAAACACCTTATTATGCGCAATCAGCCAACAATCCCGGTAAATACCGCCGAAATAGGTAAAGTCCAGCACATCTTGCGCCTTTCCGGGAGGATAGGAAGGATCATCGCTGTTATCGGCCCAGACGGCAATCACGTTGTCGCCGTTCCAGTCCAAAGCATCCGTCACATCGACAATGACGGGCAGATAACCGCCAAAATGCTCCGTCAACAACCGGCCGTTCACAAACACCTTGCTTTTCCCCATTATGGCTTCGAAATGCAAGAAAAGTTTTTTTCCTTTCAGAGCGGCATCAGGCACAAAATGCTTCCGATACCAGACTTCCCCCTGATAATTGATGCAACCGCTCGCTTCAATCGGCAGATATTCAATGCCGTTCGGCAAAGAAACGACCGTCCAGTCTTTATCATCAAACTCTTTTCTCTCCGAACCATCGGCGGCCCCTTTATAAAAACGCCAAGCCGGATTCATCGAAAACACTTCACGCCCGCTGTTGTCCAGCCGGAAAAAACCAGCTGTTGAAAATTCAGGCTGACGGGCCGCCCACAAAGAAAGGCTAAGCCATATAAACACAAAACTGAATATAATTTTCTTCTTCATTATGAAATTTACAATTTATCATTCAAAGGAGGCATACCCCAAAACCTCCGAAAAAAGTTACTTCATCCAAGCCCGTACTTTCCGGACCATCGGGATCTCGTAATAATACCACCAATCGCTATTGTACGTCTTGGAAGACAAATGATTATGATGGTTCAGATCAGAAACGAACCCTTCAGGCTGCTGCATGAAACGAGTTTCAGAATAAACCGACTCCAGATTAGCCCGCATGGCATCGAAGTAATCGCAGACCTCGGCTACTTCTGACAAAGCAATTTTCTGAGCCGCCTCGTCTTTCGCCGTGTCGTAGGCATTCAGAGCCAGAATCAGGCGTACCGGATAGTTTTGCAGATTGTTCGTCTGCTCATAGACCTGCAACGTATAGCGATTGCGCAAAGCTTCAGCCTTCGCAGCCTTGATTCCTTCAGTAATCTTCTCGTAACGTCCGGCCTCAATCCTTGCCTGTGTTATTTTATCTTTGTACAATTCACTCCATGTTCCCGGCTTCGCTTTATCCGGCAACTCCATCAACGTGAAAGCAGTCGTGCCCCACGCCGGATTACGGCGCCCGGAAGTCACCAGCGCACCGTCAAAGAAAAAGACCGCCTTTTCCAATTCATCCAAAAACGCCATCCGGTTATCTTCCGGACGAAAACCGTATTCACGCTGCGCATGTACCCGCTTGAACGTCTCTATATCCCGTGCCGACGGGTTCCAACCGAACTCGCCTTGGGCGATAAAGCCCCGCCAAACCGTTTCCAGATGCGGTGAACCGTCATCCCAGGATGTCGCCAATATCCCTTCCAGATGGTTTTCGGCAACCAGCCTGTTGAATCCTTTCACATATTCCGAACGGGAATTCCGGCGCGGCATGAAAGGCGAATCTCCGGCCGCAGCAGCAGTCGCTCCCATCACCTTCAGCCCTTTATCATGATACCATTTCAAAAGACGCTGATGGGCAGGCGCTGTCGCATCTTCATATTTCCAACGCATATACACGCATTCTTTCGGAAACAGATCGACCGCCTTATCCAGCTTGTCGGTGTTCCAGGCTTTCGCAACCTCCTCTTCGGATTTATCGCTTAGCACAAGTTCCCATATCCCGGCATATTTCAACGGCATATCATCCCAAAAGATGGGAACGCGACCATGATCTACAGCAAACTGACAGACTTTCTTCAACCAGATCATCTGCAATTCGAAAGCCGTTTTGCCGGTCGCCTTGCAACGTTCATCAACACCGATCGCCGTGATCTCGTCTCCTCCGACATGCAGATATTTCCCGTAAGGCATCGCTTCGAGCGCATCCAGATAAAGATCGAACTGAACTTCGTATGTACGCGGATCAGACGGGCAGAACTCCCAATCGCTTGCCGGATTCTCCCGCAGTTCCCAATGATGCTTCAGGATAAAACCGGCATGGCCGAGTCCCTGTACAAGCGGACTGATCTCTACATTCCGTTCTTTCGCATACCGGCAGAGCGCCTGCATCTCCTGCTTGCTGATCGCATTCGGGGCAGCGACTTCCGGACGGCGCGTAAAACGCAGCTTGTCTTCCAGTTCCCAGATAATAGCATTCACCTTATAGCGTGCCAACCGGTCGACCATCCGGTAATAATATTCCATCCGGTCCAGATGATGCTTCGTATCGAGATGGACGGCGCGATAGGCGATAGCCGGATAATCGGTTATCTTCATCTGCGGGATCTCCCGTCCGAAATCGCGGCTGTCTTCCAACAGTTGCTCCAGTGTCTGGCAACCATAGAAAAGGCCGGCTTCCGTGCGTGCCGTCACCGTCACCCCCTTGCCGTTCACCTCCAAAACATATCCTTCGGGCGAATCGGGAACGTTCTGCCCGGACAGCTGCAGGAACAATCCTTTACCTGTACGTCCGCTACGAGGAAGAACATCCGTCAACGCTCCCAACACCGGAACCGGAGTACCGGGTGCAACCGAAACAAACGTCAACTCATCATACATAAATCCCTTCCCCGCAAGCACCTCAACAGATTGAGGCTGAGGCAAGAGTTGAAACACCTTATCCAAACTGCGTGCATAAAGGTTTAGTGTAAAAAACATACACAAAGATAGCAATGAGAGAATTTTCATAAAGCCTGTATTATCAAATTATTTACTTTCCAAAGATACATCATTAAAAACAATTCCACCGAATCACAGTTCGTATAAATAACAACCGGAATTCTTTCCCCCTCTTTTCCCAAATGCGTCCAATGAGGAAGCATATGAACCATTGGCTCCACATAATCACAGACGGGTGGCTCCTATCCCGCTTGATAAAATCAGTCATATCCTTCAACCACCACTCCTTAAAATATATATGGATAAATAAACATGCAGGTAAATACCGGGACCTGTATACCACCTTCCCGTAAGAGGTTTGCTTTGATCTACCTTAACGGCAATATGTCAGTTAAAAACTGAGTAACTGATAGCAATCGGCAAGTCCTGTTTGCCACGCAGATAAGATTCTGCAAGCAACAATATCACATCAGCATAACGGACAGCACGTTCATTGATACAGGACATAGGAGGTGAAGGTTCTGATTCCTGCGTATTCCAATTCTGGTATTTCAATATCCAATACGTGTTCCATCTGTCCGCAGCAAACCTTTATCTAAACGGTTTCAGATAATATGTACATCCTTCCCAGTCCCAAGCGACCGAAGTACGGGCACGATAATCAAAATTGCCGTCTTTGTCTTTTTCCTGTAAAAAAATAATCCATGATTTGCGGAGTCGGATTCGCCTCATACCAACCACCGGCTTCCGGTGCCGCATATTCTTTAGGACGTGTATTTGTTTGTGTAGAATTGATATTTTCTCCATCGCCCCAAATATCCGTTCCGCCAACCGGTTATTATTCATATTTTTTATAATTCTCCACCTGTTCCAAAACTTTCTGGAAGACTTCTTCGTCCCACTGAGGAGGATAGCCTTCTTTGTAGAGGAGATATGTGAGCTGGCTAGCAAGTTTACTTTTGAGATTATCGTTGTTCAGCCAGTCGGCATAGATGGCAGTGTCGTCTATCAGAGCTTTTATTTTCTTAGCCAATTCAATGCAGCGATCATCCGCATATTCAAAGCTGTGTTTGTCACGAACTTCGACAAGAACATCAAAAAATGCTTTCTCCTCGAAAGTGATACCCAAAACTTTGAATTTTTCACTATCAGCTTTTAGGTCTTTCAGTATACTCATCAACTTGTTCGAGAGTCCATTGATTTTATATGAAACGATGTCGCATACATCATTCACTACGTTCTGTGTCACTTCGTTGGTAAATGTCAGCTTGTTCCGTGTGTTATAGGCATCTATGGTATCTTCAAGCATCTTTTGGAAATGCTCGGCCTGTATCTTATTTGTCCGGCTGTATGTTTTGATGGCTTTAGCGACAAGTTTGCAGAGAATCTGGAACTTGGTGAATGGCATCTTTATTTCATCCACCTCTTTAGAAAATGAATCGCTGAAAATATTTTCTTCAATACCTTCATTCATTACCCGTTCTACTCCGCTGACTAGGATTGCTTCTTGAACCAACTGTTCTACATGCCGATTCATGCTTTCTGTGTCATGTTCTGTAGCGGTCATTTTATTCACATATGAGCAGACGCCCATGAAACATTGGCTCCATACGACTTCATCTTCTGTCAGAATGCCGGCAGGATTACAGATATTATAGGCAGAGCGCAGGCGTTTGACATGTTCCCTGAAAAGTTTAAGGAAGGACACCTCTCCTTTCCGTTCCACACTGTTGGCAAGGATATATTCAGCCGCTTCTTGAATGAACTGAAGCCGGGCAAGGTCATTATTCCCAAAGAAACGGTCAAAGACCAGTCCGGACAATTTCTCTTGCAATAGTTGCAATTCGTTTTGTAATACTTCATGTGCAACTTCTAAATCCTCCTGAGGTCCGACTTCGCTACCGTATTTTTTCATGGCTTTCTTCATCTCCTCCCGAATGCCTATATAGTCGATGATAAAACCACACTCTTTTGTACCGAATTTACGGTTTACACGCGAAATAGTCTGAATAAGCGTATGTTTCGATAGCGGTTTGTCATTATAAAGCATCGTAAGACAAGGCACATCAAATCCCGTAATCCACATATCTACATTGATGGAGATATGAAAATTCGATTTTTCTGATTTAAACTCTGCATCGAGAAACTTACGATACTCCTTATCGCCAAGCAGATTGTAAAGTTCCTTTTCATCATCTTTGTCACGTGTCATGACCATATTGACAAAAGCGATGTCACTGAGTTTTTCCTTTTCGTCTGCAGTCAATATAAATTCGTTCAATGCTTTCCTCTTCTCAAACCAGTCAGGCTGCAACTTCCGCATAATTTTATACAGTCGGAATGCTATTTTGCGGTCTGCACAGGTAATCATGGCCTTTTGCAGACGGTCGGTCGTTTCTGTACGGCGTTTGTAATCTTCGATAATGTCTTTGGCGACACGACTCAGGACATCTTCATCACCAATAATCACCTCCATACTGGACATGGCCACCTTGCTCTTTGCTATATCCTCTGGTGTTGCCCCTTCGTCTGCACACAGACGATAATACTCTTCTACTTTATCTGCCTGTTCTTTATTGAGAAACACACGAGCCAACCGAGGATCATATTTGATTGGAACGGTTATTTCGTCCTCTTCTGATTCCTTCATCGTATATTGATCTACCACCTTACCAAACACATGTATGGTTTCGTCAATAGGGGTTCCGGTAAAACCGACATAAGTAGCATTCGGTAATGCATCTCGTAGATACTTGGCAAAACCGTATGTGATTTTCGCACCTATCTTATCAGTATCCCCTTCGGTTTGTATGGAGAGTTTCGATCCGATATTATTTTGGGAACGATGAGCTTCATCACTCAAACAGATGACATTGGAACGATCTGTCAGTAATCCTGTCGTTTCTGCAAATTTCTGGATAGTGGTGATATAGACTCCTCCTGTTTTGCGCATACGCATCTCTTCAGCAAGTTCTTTCCTTGTCTCAAATACCTTTACAGCTTCGTCCTCAAGATACTGTTTCGAGCGACGGAATAGTTTTCCGGTTTGTGTCTCCAAATCCTCCCTGTCTACTATGACAAGGATAGTCGGACTGCCCAGTTGTTTCTTACAGCGTAGAACTAATTGACGGGCAAGGAAAAGCATTGTATAGGTTTTTCCGCATCCTGTAGCTCCGAAATATGTACCGCCTTTTCCATCACCTCCGACAGAACGCAAATGGTCAAGGATATTGTCCCGCAGTTTGCGGGTGGCAAAAAACTGCGGGTATCGGCATACAATTTCGGTCGTGTCGTCTTCCTTTGTCGGATCAGGGAAATAGACATAATCTCGCAATATCTCCAATATACGTTCCGGTGACAAGGCCCCACGAATGAGTGTACGAAGTGTGTCAAGACCTTTTCCGGCTTTGCCTTCATTATTTATCTTCTTCCATTCATAGAAAAATTCGAATGGCGTATAGGTAGAACCCAAAGCATTCTTTGCCCCGTCACTGATTACCGCCAAAGCGCAATATTTCAACAGAGACGGTATATCCCTCATGTAGCGCGTACAAATCTGCGTATGTGCATCACGTATAGTTGCATTCTGATTAGTCGGATTTTTCAGTTCGATGATACAAACGGGTATGCCGTTTATGAAAAGCAGGATATCCGGACGACGATTCTCACGGCCTTGCTCCATGACAAACTGATTGACACAACGGAAAATATTATGGTCGGGATGCTCGAAGTCAATGTATTCCAAACGAAACGGATTATCCCGACCATCGCTATATGCAAAATCATAACCGTCACGATAGAGCAAAAAAGCATTCCGAAGAGCATAATAGTCATTCTGTCCGCCAGTATTGCGCAGGTTAGCGACGATACTGTCCATCTCGGAGGTGGTCAAATTCTTGTCTTTGTATTGAACGGCGAGAAAATTCCTTAAGTCCTCTTCAATGAGTGGGTCGGTATATTTCCTGTGAATGTCATCACCAAATGCATATTGCCAATGCGATTCATGAAGAAGCTCAATAATAGCCTCCTCGAACTGGCTTTCGTAATATTTCCCTTTATTTGCCATAATCGCTGTTATTTAAGAATGTATGACATGTTGAATCAGTGCCGGACACACTTCACGAGAAAGCCTGTCGGCATCTTCGGCTATTTGCTTCGCTTCGTTGGCACATTTGTATATATTAACGATAGCTTGTTGCAACTCAATGGGAAGCAACGGAATTTCAATATCAATAAATCTATCCCAATCCAGATTTGCCCTGACGCTTGAATCGCTGTAAAACCAACCTAATCTATCCATTTCCGGATTTTTGAATATCATCATAAAATATTCCGGGAGAATCGGCTCATTTTCATCAAGAGCGAAAGTTGTATAAGCAGGCGATATTAGAGCAGGAGTATCCTTATCATATAATGCTATACGAATACATTTATCTCTGCCGGTCTGCATACCGCTAAATGCAAATTCCCCCTTTCCAATAACCTTATACTTACTTGTATTTACAGTGTCCACTGAGGCTATTGTAGGCATAAATACTTTATTGCTATTCAATCCTAAAACCTCATAGGAATGGCCATCTTTATTTATCGTGTCTACAATCTTTATTGCCTTGCCAATACGATATTTACCTATATTATTCTTTTTAGCCTTTTGAATATAGCTTTGGCAGACCTGTATAAGCGGAGCAGCCTTAGTCTCGTTTTGTTCTTTGATTTCCCGGAATGCTTTCCACGCATTCACAACTTTCTGTTGCTCGTCTGGAGATGGTAGTGGAATAAGTAACTCACTCAATTTACGCAGATTGTATTCTGCTCTTTGACTACCAAAATTATCATAATCCACATATCTATAGAATTCATTTCGTCTAAGATAGAGAGTTAAAAACTCCGCAGATAATCTTGATTGGTATTTCTCTTTTATGTAAAACACTTGATACAGATGAGAAACAATGCACATGTCTCCTGTTCTATAAGCCAAAGAACCTATATTCAATCTTGATGGATTATAGACTATATCGCCATGCCTAACAACCTTATAAGGCTTTAGATTAATGTTGTCAGTGAGAGCCTTAGTCGGTTGAAAATCACCATTGCTGTTCACTCCTTCAATAAGGTCAATACCATATTTGAGTGAAGAGTTATTCTCACGTCTTGGAGAAATATAATCTCCCAGTCGAACCCATTTTACATGACTTGTCCCCATATCACTCCTCCATTCCGTGTTGTTCCAAGAAGAAACGTTTTTGCTGTTCTATCTCTCGGCTCAACTCTTCCTCCGTCGGCATATAAGCCATATATTTGGCGGCAAAAAGTTGCTCGCTACCGTTAAGTACGGAGTATTTTGCCAAGACCTTATCGGTCTCGGTGCAAAGCAGTATGCCTATTGTGGGATTATCACTATCGTCTTTTACAAGGTCATCGTACATCCTAACATACATATCCAACTGCCCCACGTCTGCATGTGTAAGAGGGTGTGTTTTAAGTTCCAACAACACGTAGCGTTTGAGCTTGATGTTATAGAATACAAGGTCGATGTAAAAATCACCTGTGTCCGTTGAAATGTGTTTCTGCCTATCGACAAAAGCAAATCCACGTCCCAATTCCATGATAAATTGTTGCAGATGATCTATTAAGGCTTGCTCCAACTGGCTCTCGTCATATTTGCAATCCTTGCGAAAACCTAAAAACTCGGCAACCACCGGGCTTTTTATATATTCCAGTGGATCATTTGCTTCGACATCTGGAGCAGGCAATGCTAACCCCTCCCTTACGCAAGCCATACGGCGACCATAGTATTGTGTGCCGATGTTTCGGTTGAGTGTTCTCACACTCCACATCTGTTCCGAAGCCTCTTTTACATACCATTCTCTGGCCTTAGGATCAGCAACCTGTATAATCGAGCGGAAATGTGACCATGACAGATTGTGAACACGCGTGTTCACAATCTCCAAGTCGCTGAAGCACAAATAAAATTGACGAAAATAGTCTAAGTTGCGCTTGCTGAATGTACTGCCGTATTTAGGAACTAATTGCTCTGACAAAGTTTTAATCAGCCGGGTACCATATTGCGCACGGACTTCCCCATGCTGTTCCTCCTCCACTATTCGCCGCCCAATGTGCCAATAGGTAAGTACAGCAATCTGATTAGCTGCCGCATACGCCTGTTGACGACCTTGCTCGATGATATTATGAATATCAGAAACGAGTTTATCTGTCGCCATATTCTGTTGCAATTCACTCTTCTCCATAACCTAAAACTTTGAAAGCGTTTATAAGTTCCGTTTCGTTTGCATCCCATCTTTTCTTCAATTCATCAAATTTACAACTCATTTTTGAAAGGGCAGACTTATAGTCTATTTCCGTATCACGGTCTATAAATTCAATGTATCTGGATGGAACAAGAGAATATCCCTTTTCTTGAATTTCGTCACGATGTGCTGCATAGTATAATTCCGGCTCTGCATACTCGACAAAATTCTCGGTTTGCCAATCAAGGTATATTTGACGCACTCTGTCTATTTCCGTTTCCGACAAGCGGACGTATTTCTTTTCATATATGTTACTGTTCCATGTCCGCAAGTCAATGAAAAGAATTTCACCTGTACGGTCACGAAGTTGTCTTCCATGCCATGAACCGCCTTTCTTGTTGTTATTCAAGATCCAAAGAGTGACGGATATATCGGTAGAATAGAACATGTT
>ULRN01016354.1_pt1 | contig 43445 bp, 28 predicted proteins | sample 1955461 | NCBI WGS metagenome assembly ULRN01 (sample SAMEA4835683, study PRJEB28245) | human gut metagenome | biome: gut microbiome; material: fecal sample | place: Denmark | collected 2008 | reverse complement strand
TGAATGAGAATAGAGCATGACACAGTTTAATTTACACAACCATTGTCTGAAAAGAAAGACAGTAGGAATTTCTCTTCAAACAGCAAGACGTATCCTTCCAATGTGTCATTTCCGGAAATCCATTGCCATACTTCACCAGGCACAGAGCAGATGATATGCCCTTTGCCAACTGTTGCAACATGACTGTTTATGGAAAGTTTGCCTTCTCCCCCAGTTACAAAGATGACACGATAGAAATTATCACGATATACAGGTGTCTTTTTTAGCCAAGGACGGATAAAGGCAATATCTACCAAATCCATCAACAGTTCCTTGTGGTACTTATTCTTGTAAAATTTATATAGAGGGATATGTTTCATTTTTTCAAAATTGAAAGTGAGTTAGCCTTGTTCCAACAATTTCTTGTCAGTCAAGAAATCCAATAATCCGATTGTAAGAACACCGACTTCATCCTCCTTACGATGAATGTCATCACCAACAATGACAATCTTTCGGAAATGGTCATTGATAGACAGCAAGGGGCGACGCTCTTGCGCCTCCTTTTCAGGTGTCGGCATGTGAAAAGCCGACTGGATATACACTCTATATGGCGGTCGATTCACCACAAAATCTACTTCCAATTGTTTTCTGACAAACTTTCCATTCTCATCTTTGCCTCCAAGTTCCACCAAACCAACATCTACATTGTACCCACGACTGCGCAGTTCATTGTAGATGATATTCTCCATAATGTGCGTTTCTTCCTGTTGGCGATAGTTGAGAATAGCTGCACGAATGCCAACATCAGCAAAGTAATACTTTGTTTCTGTACCGATGTACTTTCTACCTTTTACATCATAACGCAGAGCCTCCTCTATCAGAAAAGAGTCTTTCAGATAATCAATGTATTGCTTTATCGTATCCCTTTTTATGGCAACACCTTGTGCCGATTGGAAGGTATTGGCAATTCTGGTTGGGTTAGTGGAAGAACCAATACCAGAGGCAAGTACTCGCACCAGTTCTTTCAGTCCCTCAGAATTGCGCAGGTGATTACGTTCTATCACATCTCGGAGATAGGTTGTTTCATATAACCCACGTAAGTAGTCTGTTTTCTTTTCTTCCGTTTCCAACAGAGCCACTTGTGGAAGTCCGCCAAAGGTGTAATAATCTCGCCATGCCTTACGTATATCTCCACCTATGCCTTTGAAGTATTCATCAAAGGTGAGAGGCCAAATGCGTATTTCGTCACCTCTGCCACGGAACTCTGTCACGACATCACTTGACAGGAATCGGGAGTTCGAGCCCGACACATATACATCAACATTCCTCATGTGTGTCAAACTAAGAATAACCTCCACAAATTCTTCCACAAGTTGCACCTCATCCAAGACTATATAATATGGATTGCCATCATCCACTACCTTTGAGTCTATATAGTCAAGCAAGGCATCTGGCTTTCTCAATCGTCTATTGCGGAAGTCGTCAAGTTGTATCTCTATGATGTGACTACCAATCACCCCATGTTCCAATAGCCAGTTATGCCAGATGTCAAACAGCAGAAAAGACTTTCCGCACCGTCTGACACCTGTTATAATCTTCACAAGTCCGTTTCCACGTCCTGCGACAAGCTCATCCAAGTATTTCTTACGTTCAAATATCATATTAGAGTATTATTTTTGATATTGGTATCATATTTTACACCGCAAAAGTAACACTTTTATCCCGAAAGGCAGCATAAATAATGGAAAACTACGTTTGTCAAGTACAAAAACAGGAAAATGTAGCATCCTATATTCTTTTTCTTGGTTTTCTGTTTTGGACTCATTCTCGTTCCAAACACTTACCTCTTTGGTCCATGTAAAGTACTTTGCCAGAATAGCCCAAGTCTGACTTTTATTTTTTCCTTTAACCTCTTCTTTGGCTGCATCACAAAAAGATTGAGGATTGAATTTTTTTGAAAATTCCATATTCTATCAAATTCATCCTGCAAATCTGAACCTTTTGCTTTCCGACTGCTTTTATATCCTCGTTTCTTGTTTATCATCAACAACACACGAGCCAACTCTTCCAAAGATGCTTCTTTTAAGGGTTCTATCGGCATTGGTTGTAATACTCTTTCCTTTTTCAAAATTTTGCATTTCATCCACAGTCAGAGGATTGACTCTTACACCTAACTGAACGATTGATGATATTTCCTCGGCTCCTTCACCTTCATTTACCAATGCCCACCCTATACTACTCGTGCCTAAATCCAATCCCAAAATTCTTTTCATGGTATATCATTTTTATTTTCCCAAATATATAAATAATATTTCTAAAATATATTTGCATACAAACCTTTTATTCCATACATTTGTTCTACTAAAATGAAGCAAATCACAATAAGGATTATTCCGTTGTGAAAACATTAGGTTCCCTCGCCCTCCTGCGGGGGATTTTTTTATAAGTGTCCCCTACCCTCTCATATCTATTCTATCCAACAGAACCTTTCTTGTTTTTCATCCTTATTGTCTCATTTTCAAAAAAGCCATTCGTCTGAATCGAAACTACTACCCCATCTAATTCGATTTTCTACCCTATCTAATTCAAATTTCCCTATAGGGTAATATTTTTTAAGAAACAGACATTTTTATCATTTCGCTATAAACCAGAAATTTATTGTACATTTGAGGCCTAAAGGGGGATATTGTATTTTTCGAGTTGCCATCCATTGCTTTCAGAATGAAATTTTGTCCTGCCCATCCTTGCAATTTGACGCTTCAAACCTTTATGTATTACAAAATTCACTAACTTTGTGGCTTTAAATAGAAAACGATAAAATAAACAATAAATAATCATGGAATACAATTTCAGAGAAATTGAAAAAAAGTGGCACGAATACTGGATTGCCAATAAAGTTTATAAAGTCGAAAAAAATGCCGACAAACCAAAGTATTACGTATTGGACATGTTTCCCTATCCGTCAGGAGCAGGACTACATGTAGGCCACCCGCTCGGCTATATTGCTTCTGATATTTATTCCCGCTATAAACGTCTGCAAGGATTCAACGTCCTGCACCCGATGGGCTACGATGCTTATGGGTTGCCGGCAGAACAATATGCCATCCAAACCGGACAGCATCCTGAAGTAACGACAAAGAAAAACATCGCCCGTTATCGGGAGCAGATGGACAAAATAGGTTTCAGCTATGACTGGAGCCGCGAAATCCGTACTTGCGACCCCGAATATTATAAATGGACGCAATGGGCATTCATCCGGATGTTCAACAGCTACTACTGCAATGATAAAAAGCAGGCACGTCCTATCAGCGAACTGGTTGCCGCTTTCGAACAGTCCGGAACAGAAGGCCTGAATGTCGCTTGCAGCGAAGAATTGCATTTCACTGCCGGCGAATGGAAAGCCAAAAGCGAAAAAGAGAAACAGGAAATCCTGCTGAACTACCGGATCGCTTATCGGGGCGAAACGATGGTAAACTGGTGTGCCGCATTGGGTACGGTACTGGCCAACGACGAAGTGGTGAACGGCGTTTCCGAACGTGGTGGCTATCCGGTGGAACAAAAAATCATGCGTCAGTGGTGCCTGCGTGTATCCGCCTATGCACAACGTCTTCTGGACGGACTGGACACGATCGACTGGACAGACTCGCTGAAAGAAACACAACGCAATTGGATCGGCCGTAGCGAAGGTGCCGAAATCCAGTTCAAAGTAAAAGACAGCGACCTTGAGTTTACCATCTTTACAACCCGCGCCGACACAATGTTCGGTGTCACTTTCATGGTCTTGGCTCCTGAAAGCGAACTGGTGGCACAATTAACGACTCCGGAGCAGAAACAGGAAGTCGACGCTTATCTGGACCGCACTAAAAAACGTACGGAGCGCGAACGTATCGCTGATCGTTCCGTTACGGGTGTATTCAGCGGTTCATACGCTATCAACCCGTTCACGGGTGACGCCGTGCCCGTCTGGATCAGCGACTACGTACTGGCCGGATATGGAACAGGCGCTATCATGGCCGTTCCGGCACACGACAGCCGCGACTATGCATTCGCCAAACATTTCAACTTGCCGATTATCCCGCTGATCGAAGGTTGCGATGTAAGCGAAGAAAGCTTCGATGCAAAAGAAGGAATCGTCTGCAACTCACCGAGACCGGACGTGACGCCTCATTGCGACTTGTCGTTGAACGGCCTGACCGTAAAAGAAGCAATCGCCGCCACCAAGAAATACGTGGCAGAACATAAGTTAGGACGCGTAAAGGTGAACTACCGTCTGCGCGACGCTATCTTCAGCCGCCAGCGTTACTGGGGCGAACCGTTCCCTGTCTATTACGATGCAGACGGTATGCCGCAGATGTTGCCGGTAGACAAGTTGCCGTTGGAATTGCCGGAAGTAGATAAATTCCTGCCGACCGAAACAGGCGAACCACCTCTGGGACATGCCGTAAAATGGGCATGGGACACCGTAAAACAGGAGGTCACGGAAGTTTCCAAAATAGACAACAAGACTGTCTTCCCGTTGGAACTTTGTACGATGCCGGGATTTGCCGGTTCATCCGCCTATTACCTGCGCTATATGGATCCACACAATAACCAGGCTTTGGTTGCGAAGGACATAGACGAATACTGGCGCAATGTTGACCTATATATAGGGGGCACCGAACATGCTACCGGACACTTGATATACAGTCGTTTCTGGAACAAATTCCTGTTTGACTTAGGACTCGTCTGCGAAGAGGAGCCGTTCAAGAAACTGATCAACCAAGGTATGATCCAGGGACGTTCCAACTTCGTATACCGTATCAACGGCACAAACAAATTCGTATCTCTGAATCTGAAAGACCAATACGAGGTCACCCCTATCCATGTAGACGTAAACATCGTATCAAACGATATACTGGATATCGAAGCCTTCAAAAACTGGCGTCCGGAATATAACGATGCGGAATTTGTATTGGAAGACGGCAAATATATTTGCGGATGGGCTGTTGAAAAGATGTCGAAATCGATGTTCAACGTGGTCAATCCGGATATGATTGTCGAAAAATACGGTGCCGACACGCTTCGCCTGTACGAAATGTTCTTGGGCCCGCTAGAACAGTCCAAACCGTGGGATACGAACGGTATCGACGGCGTGCACCGATTCTTGAAAAAGCTCTGGGGATTGTTCTTCGGCAATACGGACAGCTTGCAGATCACAGATGCAGAACCGACGGCCGATGAACTGAAATCATTGCACAAATTGATCAAGAAAGTGACATACGACATCGAACATTTCTCGTACAACACTTCCATCAGTGCCTTCATGATCTGTATAAACGAATTGAGCAGCCTGAAATGCAACAAACGGCTGATTCTGGAACAGTTAATTGTTCTGCTTACTCCGTTTGCTCCTCATATTGCTGAAGAATTATGGCACACCTGCGGTCACGATACTACCGTATGCGATGCCGAATGGCCTGTCTACAACGAAGAATACTTGAAAGAAAATTCGCTTACTTATGCTATCTCCTTCAACGGCAAAGCCCGTTTCAGCATGGAACTTCCGGCCGATATGCCCCGCGAAGAGATAGAAAAAGCCGCTCTTGCCCATGAAAATTCCGCCAAATGGATGGAAGGCAAGACCCCGAAAAAGATTATCGTTGTTCCCGGAAAGATTGTAAACATCGTAATCTAAATTTATTTATATGAAGCTTATAAACGACAAAGTCTATTTTGCTGTACAAGATTACCTGATGATCCTGTTGGGTACTCTCTTGTACGGCTTTGGCTTCAACGCTTTCATTCTGTCGAATGAAATTATCACCGGTGGAGTCAGTGGTATTTGCGCCTTGATCTTTTTTGCTAGTAATGAATTAATCCCCGTTTCAGTATCTTACTTTGTCATAAACATCGTATTACTGTTGGCGGCACTGAAAATTTTAGGATTCAAGTTCCTGATAAAAACGATTTTCGGAGTGTTCTCCCTGTCAGCCTCCTTGTCATTCTTCGAATGGCTTCTGAAAGGCCAACCTCTTTTACACGACCAACCGTTTATGTCCATCATCATCGGCGCATTCCTCTGCGGAGCAGGTCTCGGACTTGTTTTTTCGGCAAACGGCAGTACTGGTGGAACGGATATCGTCGGGGCTATTGTGAACAAATACAGGAATATATCGATCGGGCGAGCCTTGCTGTTCTGCGATTTTATCATCATCGGTTCTTCATTTTTCCTGTTCCATGATGTCGAAAAAATCGTTTTCGGTTTTGTTGAAATGTTTGTAAGCAATTATATAATCGATGTCGTCCTGAACGGAAACCGTCAATCCGTTCAGTTCCTGATATTCTCTCAGAAATACGATGAAATAGCCGAGCGGATCATCCATGACCTGGACCGTGGTTGCACCATTCTCGACGGTGTAGGCGGATATTCCCGCAAACCGGTCAAAGTCGTTGTATTGCTGGCTAAAAAATCAGAATCCGTTTCTATTTTCCGCTTGGTAAAACAAATCGACCACCAGGCTTTCATCTCTCAAAGCATCGTCAGAGGGGTATATGGAGAAGGGTTTGACCAGATAAAAACATAAAACAATCATCCAAACAATTTAAAGCACTTCCATACGTTATATATACATCGTATAGAAGTGCTTTTTTATTCATAACAGCAACAAACATGAAACTTGTATTCGCAACAAACAACCGGCATAAGCTGGATGAAGTCCGGAAAATTACAGCCGGATATGCAGAAATAATCAGCCTCTCAGATATCGACTGCCACGAGGATATACCCGAAACAGCAGACACGTTAGAAGGCAACGCCTTACAAAAAGCCCGCTATATTAAAGAACATTTCGGATATGACTGCTTCGCTGACGACACCGGACTTGAAGTAGAAGCTCTGAACAACGCTCCCGGAGTATATTCGGCACGTTATGCCGGTCCCGGACATGATTCGGAAGCCAATATGGACAAACTTCTCCATGAAATGGAAAATAAAGAAAACCGGAAAGCCCGTTTCCGCACGGTAATCGCTCTTATCTTGAATGGAAAAGAACATTTGTTTGAAGGTATCGTCAACGGTACGGTCATAAGCGAAAAAAGAGGCGGAAGCGGTTTCGGATATGATCCCATATTTGTTCCCGATACCTATTCGCAAACATTTGCCGAAATGGGCAATGATATTAAAAACCAGATCAGCCACCGTGCCGAGGCCGTCAAAAAACTGACTGCTTTTTTATCAGCTCACACATTTTAATATTGTAATTAATATGAGAAATATATTAACTGTCATCTTACTTTTCTTATTATCATTCTCCGCTTCGCCAGTCAATGACAATACGCTCGGATGGAAAACATATCTTTCCTACAATAATACCAATTGTGTGGAAGAATCGGCCGACCAAGTATTTGTCGTAGCAGAAGGAGCTTTATACACATACGGAAAAGAAGATAACAGCATCAAACAATATTATAAAGGAAATGGATTGAGCGACACGGATATCCAATCCATTTCCTACAACAAACAAACAAAATCATTATTGATTGTCTACAATAATTCCAATATAGACATTCTGGAAGAAGGTTCCGTAAAAAACATACCTTATCTGTACACGACAACATCCTTAAGAGAAAAATCGCTTAATTCCGTTATGATTTATAACGAATATGCCTATTTGTCCATACAATCCGGCATAGTAGTTGTCAACATGGATAAGAAAGAAATAACCGACACCTATAACTTATCTAAGAATATAACATCTTGTGCCATCTTCAACAATAATATATACGCTTCCACAAAAGAAGATCAAAAGTCTACGGTCATATACGCTTCTTTGAATGACAATCTGTTGGACGGATCAAACTGGAAAACATATCCGATTGCAGGATTCCCATCCGAAAATTCCATAGACAAAATATCCTTATTCAAAGACAAACTGTTCTATCTGTCTCAAAATAAAGGAATTTACTACGAATCGGATGGAACTGTCGTTCCTTTGGTCAATAACACACAAATGAACGATATGAAAATTGTGGGAGAAAAACTGGCTTGCATAGCCACATCCCAAGTCTATATTTTTACAGATACAAAAACTTTTGACCAGATCGGTAATCTATCCATAAAAGATATCAGCACTTATCAGACTGATAAATATTGGATAGCCGAAGGAAGCAAAGGCCTGCGTTCTATCAAAAGAACAGAAGCCAACCAGTTCGAAGCCGTAAACGAAGCCATAATTTTGGATGGCCCATATTCCAACAGTTCTTATGATATCGTATATGAAAACGATAAAATATACGTTATACCCGGTGGAAAAAGCCTGACCGGTGCCAATTCCTTTAATAAGGCAGGCTCGGTCATGATATACGATTATGAAAAATGGGGTGCATTGGAACCCTCCGATGTTCTGAATAAACTAAAGACATGGCCAAGAGACTATACCAGCATTGCCGTCACAACCGATGATGCTGAAAAAGAAATCATTTATGTATCTTCTTTCGGTTATGGTGTTTTTCAATTTATAGACAGAGAACCTTCTGCCGTTTATAACAGAACGAATAGTCCACTTGAAAACGCACATGGTAATGCGGGTTCTTATTGTCGCGTAGACGGACTTGCTTTCGATAAGGAAGGGAACCTGTGGATGACCAATTCAGAAGTCGACAAAGCTATCAAGATATTGGATAAAGATGGAAAATGGCACAGCCTGTCTGTCGAATCATTAAACGGAAAGTACACGGTAAACGACATACTCGTCACCTCGAACAACGACAAATGGATCAATATCTCCCGTCCAGCCAGCCAAGCCTGTCTGACAGCCGTTGCCAACAGCAGCTCTTTAAATGAAGCGACATCCTATGAATTTAAAACCTTCATTGACACAGACGGTAATGACTTTTCTCCCAACAATTACACCTGTATGGCAGAAGACAAAAACGGATACCTATGGGTTGGAACCAACAAAGGAGCCATATACTTGACAAATCCTAAACTGGCAACGACAGAAAACAACCAATCTATACGTTGCACACGTGTGAAACTGCTTAACGACGAAGGTATTCCTTATTATTTTCTCGATAATGCGATAGTAACGACCATCAAAGTGGATAATGGAAACCGGAAATGGATCGGAACGGACGGCAACGGGGTTTATGTACTGAGCGAAGACAACCAGGAAATCGTCCATCAGTTCAATACATCCAACAGTCCGCTACTGTCTGACAAAATATATTCCATAGAAATAAATGAAAACACAGGCGAAGTATTCATCGGCTCCGACAAAGGTTTGGTTTCCTACAAAGGAGAAGCAACAAAAGGAAAAGATGACTACTCGGACGTGTATGCATATCCGAATCCCGTACGGCCCGAAAACAGGGACAAAGTAACTATCACGGGATTGATGGACAACTCGATTGTAAAAATCACCGATCTGAATGGCAATCTGGTCTATCAGACGAAATCTTTAGGAGGCCAGGTTATCTGGAACTGCCGGAACGCCAAAGGCACCCGTGTCGCTTCTGGTATATATCTGGTGCTTTCCGCCACCGAAGATTCAAAAGAAAGCGTAGTTACTAAAATCGCAGTTATAAAATAAAAAATAAAAATCCACTGTGGATTAAACAAATGCCACAGTGGATCATATTATTTAGTTCCGTTTATCTAACAAAATTCTTACAACCCTAACCTTTCCGATATCTCCAGCATCTTCTTGATCGGGCGGATTGCCTTTTCCTGTACTTGCTCGTCGACAAAGATTTCAGGAAGTTCGTATTTCAAACAGTTGTAAAGTTTCTCCATCGTGTTCAGACGCATGAAATTACATTCGTTGCAGGCACATGTGCTGTCGTTGGGAGGAGCCGGGATAAATTCCTTATCAGGGCTCTGCTTGCGCATTTCGTGAATAACACCGCTTTCCGTCGCTACGATGAACCGTTTCTTATCCGACTTGACAGTGTGCTTCAGAAGAGCCGCAGTCGATCCTACGAAGTCTGAGACCTGTATAACGGGCTGTTTGCACTCCGGATGAGTAATGACTTCCGCATCGGGATACTGTTTTTTCAATTCCAATATCTTTTCCAACGAAAACTGTTCATGTACATGGCAAGCACCATCCCAAAGCACCATCTTGCGCCCGGTAATACCGTTTATGTAATTACCTAAGTTTCGGTCCGGACCGAAGATGATCTTCGTGTCCTTCGGAAAACTTTCGACGATCTGGCGTGCATTGGTAGACGTCACCACAACATCCGTCACAGCCTTCACGGCTGCAGTCGTATTCACATACGAAATAACCACATGACCGGGATGCTGCTTTACAAATTCTGCAAAATCGGTAGCCGGACAGCTATCAGCCAACGAGCAACCGGCATTCAGGTCCGGGACCAACACTTTCTTATCCGGGCACAGCACTTTCGCCGTTTCACCCATAAAATGAACACCGCAGAAAACAATGATATCGGCCGTCGTTTTGGCTGCCTGTTGCGCCAATGCCAAACTGTCTCCCACAAAATCTGCTATATCCTGAATATCACCCGTCTGGTAATAATGAGCAAGAATAACGGCGTTCTTTTCTTTACGCATCCTGTTTATCTCTTCCTTCAGGTTCAACCCCTTTGGAATGGGTGCATCCATATATCCGATCGATTGGTTTGTCAACATAGTTACCTGTATTTAATGATTGTAAAATTCAATAATCGCTAATGAGTATAAACCGCTATCTACAGTCTATCAACAAAGTTATCATTACTCTTTATACCTGATAATCTTCATTTTACTCTTATTATCAACCGATAGTTGATAATGTGCAAAGGTAAAAACTTTATTGATTTTTCCCTAAGAAACATATATAAAACCAAGGAAATAGAACTAAAATTTGTTAGGTTTGGTACCGCAAATCAGCATATGTCAAGTTGACCATCCTTTCCTCCGAGTTATCCACAATCATATTATTATATTCTTATTTATTCTTTATTTTAAATCTAAATATGATGAATATAATAGCCTGTTGAAACAGTTAATACATTTCTGTTACAATACTTGTCCGGTTCGTTATTAAACGGTGTAAACTACTTATTAAATAGATACCAACATCCTATTTATTGTTTTACATATTGGTTTTCTTTATTTTACGGACTTTATTGATTTGCGGTTGAAAACTACCTATGTGTAAAAGTTTATGGTAGCCAAGGGCTGTTAATACGTGTATAACCACTGTTGATAGGGCGTAGTAAATAATCCGTTACTTTTATTGCATAATAAAAATGAGAGGATGTATAACGAACAAATTGAATAATGCAAGAATTAATTTTCATTTTGTGTCCACCACTTATCAATAGCTTTTCAACGGCATATCCACATTAATTCACTACTTTTGCAAACAAAGAAATGATAGCTATGCGCAAGTTAAAGATAACAGAGCTGAACCGTCTGACTCCGGAAGCATTCAAAGATAGTAAAAAGATTCCGTTGATTGTTGTACTCGATCATGTAAGGAGCTTAAACAACGTAGGATCCGTGTTTCGTACGTCCGATGCTTTCAGGGTGGAAAGTATTTATCTGTGTGGTATCACGGCTTGTCCGCCTCATGCCGAGATCCACAAGACGGCTTTGGGAGCGGAAGAGACTGTCGATTGGGAGTATTTTGAAGATACGATGGAAGCTGTTGAAAAGCTGAAGCGACGGGGATATACTGTCTGTGCGGTCGAGCAGGCTGAAGGGAGTACGATGTTAGACAAGTTGTTGTTGGACAAGAATAAAAAGTATGCCGTTATCATGGGAAACGAAGTGAAAGGTGTTCAACAATGTGTCGTTGATAACTGTGATATGTGCATTGAAATACCGCAGTACGGAACCAAGCATTCTTTGAATGTTTCGGTGACTACCGGTATCATTATCTGGGATTTCTTCAAGCAGTTGTCAGATTAACCCGTTTTCGACAAGTACGATTACCCGCTCCGTCATGGCATCTTTTCCTTTTGGATCGTATTCGGTTTTTAGGCTGGCGCCGAACATGCCGGCAAACAGGTTCCAAAAGCCTGCCCGAAAACTGCCTAAATAGGCTTTCAACAGGTTATAACTCGATTGGTTACATTCTCTGTCAATCAGTTTGATAAGCAGTTTACCTTGTGAGAAGGTCAGTTTTTTCAACTGCGGTTTATATTCCAGGAAAAGTTCTTTCTCCATCCGCTTCAAGTGGGCTTGGCGGGACTTTTCATCGGGGAGCGTCTCTATATATTCGTAAGTTTCGATCAGTGTTTCATAAACCATTTTGGCATAAGGCAGTGTGCGCTTCACATCACGGACCAGCTTGGTGTAACGTGCCTGTTCGCGTTTGTTTTTAAACTTTACCTGCGGGTAAATGTAAATTTCCCGCAGGTTGACAATAGGTACTGTATCCTTTCCATCCAAATAAGCTTTTTGCAATCCTTCAGGAACGGTATTGATCTTCAATTTTTGTGCATGTATTCCTATTGCGCACAACATGAATATTATCAATATTTTATACTTGCCTTTTCTCAACATCGTTCACAAAAGTAATTGATTTGCGAATAGCATCTGTCGGTTTTACAGAATTTGACTAATCGATACGATCGCTTCGAGTATTGAAAAAGTGTCTTCACTCTTTCATACTTTGATTTTCAATATATAGCAAGACAGAGGTAAAAAGGCCGTGGATATGTCCTGTAAATAAGTTGCTAATGTGTTGCAGCCATTATAGAAATCCGTATCTTTGTAGCAATACGAACAACTAAAATCAACAGACTATGAAACATTCGGCCATCTTTCCATATTTATCAATCCTGACTGTATAAATTCATAAATAATCATCACTTAAACAACTTGTATTATGAAAAAGAAACAAAACTTGCTATGAAATCAATAAGTTTGTCCGTTTTGTTTTTTGTATCTGTCAACATTCATGCTGTTGATAACCTTCGTATCCCTGATATCCGTAGTTTGGGGATGGGAGGAAACGGAGCTACGCAATCTGTTTTGTTTAATCCGGCATTGGTGGCTCTGCATACTGATAAAATTGTTCATTTCGAATACTTTAATCGTTATGGTGTAAAGGAATTGGGAACACTGGGAATAGGTTTTGTCTATCCTAATCCGCTGTTGTCTGTAGGTGTTGATATCTCTTCTTTCGGATATGATCAGTATAGGGAAACTCTTTTCCGTTTGTCGGTCGGGAAACAGTTGAACGATCGATGGAGGATAGGCGTTGGTTTCCAGTATAAGATGCTACAGACCGAGTTGTCGGAAGAAGTGCCCAAACAACTTTCCACAGATATCGGAATCTTGTTTACCCCCGTTGACAAACTGTTGATTGGAATGTTGATAATGAATTTTCCTTCTATTGATATCCATAAATATACTACTGAAATAAAATGCTTTACCGGTTATTCTGTGCAAATAGGTTTTCAATGGAAGATAATTAACAGCTTGTTGATAGTAGGAACTTTCGAAAGTAACAAAGAGCATACGTGGATAGGAAATATGGGTATTGAATATGTTCCATTCAGAAACTTCCGTCTACGGGCGGGAGTACAAACCGCTCCTCTCCTGCCCGCTTTGGGGATTGGATATTGTCTGTCCGGATTTACGATAGATGTTGCAACTGTTTATCATCCGGTTTTAGGAGCCAGTACCGGGCTGGGGTTGAGTTATTCTTTTTAATCAAGCTTTACTTATGAAACGAATGTTTATAAACTTGTTGGTATGTTTGTTGATAAGCAGTTATCAGCTTAAAAGCCAGACATTATATTCTGTTGATAAGTGGATGGAATATATAGAAGAAATGGCTTCGGAAACAGAAGATGAAGAACGCATTGAAACGCTTTATACAGATCTTTCCTATCTTGTCGAACATCCTTTTGAGCTCAATACGGTAACGGAAGAACAATTGAAACGCCTCCCTTTCCTATCCGATCTGCAAATAAGGGAACTGTTAGCATATCGTTCCCGTTATGGAAATATGTTGACCCTTTATGAACTTAAAAACGTGGAAGCATTCGATTTAGAGACGATTTCTCTGCTTCTCCCGTTTGTTCATATCGGTGAAATAATAGTTGATAAACGTCCTCTTACAGTGAAGAACCTGTTGAAACGAGGTTCCAATAACCTGCAAATCAGATATGACAGATGTTTTCAACAAAAGAAAGGCTATTGTTCATATCCTGACAGCGTATTGCAACAATATCCGAATCGGAAATATCTGGGAGAACCGTTCTATCATTCCGTTCGTTATTCATATGCCTTCGATGAACGCATCCAGTTCGGTCTGGTCACGGAAAAAGATGCGGGAGAACCTTTCTGGAATGAATATCACAAAGGCTATGACTACTATTCGATACACCTCTTTCTGAAAGATATGAATAAGTGGTTGAAAAGTCTTGCCGTTGGTGATTATAAAATATCTTTCGGCCAAGGTTTGGTGATCAGCAATGATTTTTCTCCCAGCCGGAACGCCCTTGTCTCCCAAGCGGAAAGAAGGACGAACGGATTCCGCCGTCATTTTTCAACCAATGAAAATGATTTCTTCCGAGGAGCGGCTGCTACCGTTAATTGGCAAAAATTGGATATCAGTCTGTTCTATTCGTATCGGAAATTAGATGGAAGCGTGGACAGTACGATCGTTGCTTCGTTTAAAACAGACGGTTTGCATCGTTTGGTGCGGGACAGGGAGAAGATGCGCAAAGTAGGCATGCAGACATATGGCGGGAATATACGATATGCAACTCCCGATCTATGTATCGGCCTGACCGCTTTGTCCTATTCTTTCGGGGACTGTTCGATACAGCCTGATCCGAAGCCTTACAATATTTTCTACTTTCGCGGTAGCCGGAATCTGAATATCAGTGTGGATTACCTGTTGAAAAATAAGTTGATCAAGTTTTACGGCGAAACAGCTTTGAGCCGTAATGGGGCGGTTGCATCCCTGAATGCTTTGCAGTTGACGCCTGCCTCTTATTTTTCCTTGTTGTTATTGTATCGTTATTATGATAAACGCTACCAAGCCTTTTTTGGAAATGCTTTTTCACAAAACTCGGCAGTCCGGAATGAACAGGGAGTGTATATGGGGATGCAATGGACACCTTTCGGTCATTGGAAGCTGTCAGCGTATGCAGATATATACCGTTTTCCCTGGCTGAAATATGGGGTAGATATGCCATCGACAGGAAAGGAATATATGCTTCAACTCGATTATACGCCAAGCCGGAACTTATCCGTATACGTCCGTTATAAACACAAGCAAAAAGAAAATATAGAACCTTATCCCCAGCAGCGTTTGCGTATGCAAGCCTTGTATGCGGTTTCTTCGTCTGTTTCGTTGCGGACATCCGCAGACGGTATTTGTTATACGGAGGCAAACGAAAGGAGCAGAGGGTGGATGATCGCCCAAAACGTAGGTTGGAAACCGGTTGATATCCCTGTTCAGGTTGATTTTTATGTGGGTGTTTTTCATACAGATAATTATCAAACCCGGATATCCTCTTATGAAAAAAATATCTTATATGCCTTCAATATGTCTTCCTTTTATGGAAAAGGAGTCCGGTTGGCGCTTTCTTTCCGGTGGAATATAGTGAAGCAGCTTTCCCTTTCCACTAAATTAGGATACACGTATTATACCGATCGCGACGTGATCGGCACTGATCTGGAAGAGATAGAAGGTAATATCAAAGCAGATGTATATACATTGTTGCGCTGGAAATTCTGATAACTTTTGTAGCTTTGCACTCAAATATAAATCAGTATGTCTACCATTCTTTTTGATAAAATAGTATTCGGGCCGGTACACAGTCGCCGGTTAGGTGTTTCTTTGGGCATGAACCTGCTTCCTACAGACGGAAAACTTTGTTCGTTCAACTGTATTTATTGTGAATGCGGATTAAATGAGAACCATCGTACATGCAGTAAACTGCCGACCCGTGCGGAGGTAAAAGAGGCTTTGATCAATAAATTATCTTCCATGCAGGCAGAGGGTATCGCTCCCGACGTAATCACTTTTGCAGGAAACGGCGAACCTACCATGCATCCTGAATTTGCCGGTATTATCGACGATACGATCGAAACTCGTAACCGCTTTTTCCCGAAAGCCAAGATTGCCGTGCTTTCGAACTCGACCATGCTCCATAAGGAAGATGTTTTTCAGGCATTGAACAAGATTGAAGATAATATATTGAAACTCGATTCCATATCGGACAGTCGTATCGCCCAGTTGAACGCCCCTAATTCTCCGGCTTTTACTTTCGCCCGGTTGCTGGAACAACTTTGCCGTTTTAATGGCAATCTGATTATCCAAACCATGTTCCTGAAAGGAGAGGTGGATGGTGAAAGTGTGACGAACACGACCGAACACGAAATTTCCGGCTGGCTGGAGGCTTTGAAGCAAATCAAGCCTAAACAGGTCATGATCTATACGATCGACCGTGAAACCCCCGTAAAGAACTTGAAGAAAGTAACAAAAGACGAGCTGGAAGCAATTGCCGACCGTGCACGTCGGGAAGGCTTCGATGTGACGGTATCGGCTTGAGTTTTTTATTACTTCTTAATTAGCTTTATCACCTTTATGTTTCCGTCCGTATGGATACGGAAGAAGTAAATGCCGGAAGGAAGGAAACCGGTTTGAATGACATTTCCAGGATGTTTCAGGTGCATGACTTTCTTACCATCGATAGAAAACACTTCCAGCAAATCAACCGGTTCATTGCTTGTCAATCGTATTTGTTCCTTGAACACGGCAGGAGTGAGCGATATTTCAGAAAGAGCAATCTTTTCAATGTCTACGCTTGCATCATAGATAACGTTTTTTATATCGCTTTCTTCTGCGCCATATTGGACCGATACACCATATATGTTGTCAATGGCGGAAGTTTGTTTGTCCGTGTATTCTCTTTCGGTAGGAGCTGCGGAGGCGAGTTTTATATTATTTTTATAGATATTATATCGGGTGATTTCCGGAAATGCAGTGATAACATTGCCTTCCTGGACTAAAGACTTCAATTGAGATTGGCGTACATTGAAAGAATGCGCCGGCTTTCTGATTGCGATTGTTTTACCGTTCGCACCTGAGTTCCGGAGCTGAGTGAGCTCTCCTTCTTCGGAACTGACGGTTGCCGACAAAACAATGTTGCAATCGATGTCACTCTGCAAAAACTCCCAGGCCTTGCCGTCTATAGAAACCAGATTCCCTTTTTGGTTGATTGCCGGTCCTTCATCCAAATAGACAGGATAAGTTGTCTTATTATATTTTTTAATATGAAGGGCAACGATTAAATCTTCGTTTGCATCTATCGTAAACGGTGTTTTTAAGAGGACTGAACATATATTATACGGATCATAAGAAGTTACGTCTTGTTCGTATATCCGGTCTCCTTGCATGATGTATACGGAATAGTCGACATCCGCCTCAGGAAAGAAATTCACGGAAATAATGGTTTTGGTATCGATTGCTTCCAATTCTTTTGCCTCCCATCTTTGCCCCGCATAGAAAGGTTCTCCTTCAAGCCCGAGCATATAGGCAGTTCCTTGGCTTCCCCAACCGATTACTTGTTTGTATACAGGTTCTTTCCAGCTTATTTTTATCATATTTCCGGAACTGAGAGCAGCTTTCACGTCGGCCGGTTTTTGCAATGAGGTGTTATACTCTTTACCTGATTGCGACATCCCGTTAAGCGAAGTGACTCCCGATCCGATCGGGTCCAACCATTTATCCATACGTCCGGTATCGGCTTGGCTGTATTTGTCCCAGTGATAGAACATTTTGCCATACAGGTTTATGCCGTCCGGCTTCTTACAGCTTGAATTTCCTCCGCTTAATGTTCCGATTATCAGTTTGTTCTGATTGAAGACAGGCGAACCGGACGAACCACCTTCCGTCACGCTGTGTCCGTTGGCAGTTTCGTCGAATATGATATTCCAATGTGCATTTATGGCTCCTTCTTTATTACTATCCGAATTTGTCCAGGAAGTGCTTGAAGGCAGATGATTCCCGTAAGTGGAAATTTTCTTGAAATCACCTCCCGGATGGTGGATTCCTACTCCAGACAAGCTTATGCTGTTGGTCCGGTCCCATCCGTTGAAATAGACGTCATAATTTTCCGGTATGTTTTCATTAAGCAATAATAACAACCCGTCTGAACCATTTTCTACCGGTATGGCGACAACTCGCGAACATCCTTGCATCGTTTTATGATATCGGACGGAAGAAGCATTGTCGCATCCGGTACGTTCCATGTGAAAATAGAACATCCATTGATTGTAGTCTTCTTTGCTGGTTGATACATTGCTTGCCAAGTCTTCCGTACAATGAAAAGCTGAAAGGATATAAGGTTTTTTGTCTTTGGCCGTATTGTTGACTAACGAACCGGTGCATATAAAGGCTTTGTCGCCGATTTTCTCTACTATCCAACAAACTCCTTTTTTCTGATTTTGCCATTCGTCTCCTTCCTCGCAGTTTATGTTGACCATACAAAATCCCGAAAGTTCGGAATTGCTGTCTTTTAAATGGTTGGAAACAAACAAATGGTTGTACCCGTAGCCCACTTCTTCAATATGGATACGCGGTTTTTCATCATTTGCGGCTGCTTCATATTCAAGGATGATATCGTCTCCGGCTACAAATTCGGTCGCGAATTTTGACGTAACGGAGTTTGCGTGCGTAAAAGCGCCGATTACATGCGACTTGTCAGCATTGTAAATGAACAGACGCCCTCCTTCTGGGATATAGAATTCTTTATAATAAAGCATCAATGCGATTGCATCTTTGGCCTGCAGGCGCAATTGCCATATCTTTTCGCCTCCGGGCAGTGTGGTCCAGTTTCCTGCATTATCTATGCTCAGGTCGGTTTGTATGAGTTTGGATACTTTCAGCGGCGCCCCTTGGCTGGCCTGCCATCTGTCGACTGTTTTCATATCTTCTACGCTGAAGTTGACAGGGATCCGGACGACTGGCAGATCGCTTTTCAGTGTGTTCTGGTATTTGAAGGAGACGGGTGTTCCACCTTCGCTGATTTGTGCATGGGCAGATCCGGGAAAGACTGTTCCTGCTACCAACAGGAATAAACCGATTAGCGAGAGTAGGGTCTTTTTATTCATATTTTGTAATTTGATATAAATCTGTTCGGATATAATCTATATCCATGATTGGCAAATGTAATATTTATTTCTGATTCGGATAGGGGTTTTTTCATATTCTGTGTCTTATGTGTAAAGTGTTAAGTAAATATATGAAATAATGGAATCGCAGAGTAGCAAAAAGAGTGTGCCCCAGCTCTGGTATTGGAACCAGCCGGAAAATGGATTTAGTTTTGAAGATGCGGAAACGATCGCAAAAGAATTTGCGGTCGAGTCAAAGAGAGATAAATATAAATCGGAAGACCGTTTTCTTCACATTGTGTTTGTGTGATGCAGGTCATACGGTAATTACCTTTTGTCTTCCTGTCTGAAAAAATAGAGGGGGAATGTCTCAAAAACGCATTCCCCCTTCTCTGGTTGTTTTTTTTATTTTGGTTTGCGATTATTTTATTGCTTCATGCGCTTTTGCCACAGCCTCGTTTATATTGCTGCAAATATTTTCCGTTCCGATCTTTTTGTCGAAACCCGATTTGACAAGTACGCGTCGTACATGTTCGTTCACCCCCGAAAGGATCATGTGTATATGTTCGGCTTGTGACAGGCGGAACAGGTTTTCCAGGTTGTGTAATCCTGTCGAATCCATAAAGGGAACCTTACGCATGCGGATGATGCGGATCTTCGGTTTGTCACCTATATTGTGCATGATATCGTCAAACTTGCTGGCTACCCCGAAGAAGAACGGGCCGTCGATTTCGTATACTTCCACGCCTTTAGGCAAGGAAAGAACTTCCTCTTCATGGTGAATTTCTCCTTCGTCCGAGAGGTCGATTTCGTCTTTTACGACCGACACATGAGTTGTTTCAGCCACACGTTTCATAAAGAGGAACATGGCGATAAGCAATCCGACTTCGATTGCGATCGTCAGGTCGAAGATAACCGTCAGGAAGAAAGTCACCAGCAACACCGATACGTCGCTTTTCGGATTCTTCATCAGCGAACGGAACGTACGCCATTCGCTCATGTTATAAGAAACGATAATCAATACGCCTGCCAGGCAAGCCATCGGGATATGTTTGGTCAGCGGACCTAAAAAGAGTAAGATCAGCAACAATACTATTGCATGGATGATACCTGCAACCGGAGTGCGCCCGCCGTTATTGATGTTTGTCATCGTACGTGCAATCGCACCGGTAACGGGAATACCGCCGAAGATAGGTACGATGATATTGGCAGCCCCTTGTGCAATCAGTTCGGTGTTGGAGTTATGCTTGTCTCCCGTCACACCGTCGGCCACTGTAGCGGACAGCAACGATTCGATTGCTCCTAACATGGCGATGGTGAATGCGGAAGGAAGCAAGAGGTTGATTGTTTCCATATTAAAGTTGATAGCTTCCGGTCCGGGCAGGGAAGCGTTGATGGTGAAACGGTCTCCGATCGTTTCGATCCCCGTGATCCCCAAATGATAGCGCATGACGTAGACGACAATCGTCATTAGGATAATAGCGATCAACGAACCCGGAATCTTCTTTGAAAATTTCGGTGTCACGGCGATAATCACGATACTGGCAAGCCCGATCAGCAGCGACCAGAGGTTGACCGTGTCGAAATGTTCGAAATAGGCGATCCATTTCGAAATGAAATCTGCCGGAACCTTGTCCATCGTCAACCCGAAGAGATCTTTCATCTGCGTGGTAAAAATAGTCAAGGCGATGCCACTGGTAAAACCGACGACGATCGGGTAGGGGATAAACTTGATGACCGTCCCTAACTTCAATGCTCCCATGATCACCAGGATAATGCCGGCAACCACGGTGGCGATAGCCAACCCTTCGATCCCGAAATTCTGGATAATGCCATATACGATTACGATAAATGCACCTGTCGGCCCGCCAATCTGCACATTGGTACCGCCCAATAGCGATACGATGAACCCACCGATAATAGCAGTGATCAATCCTTTTTCCGGGCTTACCCCCGAAGCGATACCGAATGCGATAGCTAATGGCAAAGCTACGATCCCGACAATAATACCGGCCATCAGGTCGGTCATAAATTTCTCTTTTGAGTAGTTTTTCAGCGTCGATACTAACTTGGGCTGAAAATCAAACTTATTCTTCATCTTTCTGCCTGATTATTAAAAAATGCTACAAAGGTACAAAGAAAGTATGTTGTACAACAATATTCTTAAAAGAAAAAGGTTTTCCACTTTATGATTATTCAGTTTTCAATATTGAAAAAATACAGTAACCCCCTCTAAAAGGCCAATATTCGTATTTTGTTAATATTCAGTATATTGCCAAATATCATGTTTCTTAAAAAATATTACCCTTGCGGATAATTTGAAAAATATGGGGTATAAAATCAAAATTCATGCACTACTGTTTCGATTCAGACCAACGGATATTTTATGAAACTGTACAATAAGCCGGGAATGACAATAAGTTTTGCAATAAATTGAAAAACCGGAGAGTAGTCCGTTAGATATGTATCTGTTTGAATATTGGTTATCTTTACCGGAACAAATACTGAATATAATGAAAAACACATTCTGTATACTATCATTACTTTTTGTAGTATATATTGTGGCTTGTACAGACAGTCGGGTTCCGGCCCTGCCCCTGTCGTTGTCTCATGTTGAGAAAGCAACGAAGTTTTATAATAATGTCAATCAATAAAATAATATTATGCAGAACCTAAAAAATCTTTTTCTTTCTCCGAAAGGACATCTGATGATTTTTGTCTCGAATGTTTTTTGCCTGAGTATTGCGTTTGCTGCATTTATATTGTTGATGTTCCAGATTAGATATGAATGGGGATATGATGGTTTTCATAAAGATGGAGATCGCATTTTTCGATTAGAGATTCGTTTGGCTGATAAAGGGGCAGGAGTTCTTTTTGCTCGACCTATGATTGATGAGTTTCTGAAGTCTTCTTCTATGATAGAGATTGGCGCTCCGATTAGAGGATATATCGGAAAGATATCTTTTGATATAAAAAAGGGGGAAGAGAAGTTCTCTTATATCGAATCTATACGCGAGATTTATCCGCAATATCTTAAGTTAACTTCGAAGCCGTAGAAGGAGATCTTTCCACTATGGCTCCGAATAGTTGGGCTATTCCAGAATCTATGGCGAAAAAAATGTTCGGAGGCGAATCTGCTATAAACCAATCTATTGTTGCCGGTGATGACTTGTTGGTTGTCACTGCTGTTTATAAGGATTTTCCTGAAAATTCTGTCGTTAGGAATATGATCTATTCGATATTGCCGGAAACTCGGGATGTCGGAGAATGGATGAATCTGAATTATCAACTTTTTGTGAAATTGACGAATGCAAAGGCCGGGGATGAGATTTTGGCTGATTTTAAGAAGACATTTAAAGATGAGAATTATGACTGGAGCCGTGGAGAACTTTTCTTTACGAACATAAGCGACATTTATTTTGAAACAGATACGGATTTTGATTCTCATACCGAAAAAGGAAGTAGAGCCATATTGTATACTCTAATAGGTATTGCCTTTCTTATTTTGGTGATTGCCGCGATTAACTTTATGAATTATTGTATAGCTGTAGTTCCGGTTCGGATAAAAAGTATAAATGTGCAGAAAGTGTTGGGGCGATCGGATCGATCTTTACGTTTGGCTATACTAAAAGAGATTCTTGTTGTGACGATGCTGGCATATTTACTAAGTGTGTTATGGATTTTTATGGCTTCTGATAGTGCTATTGCAGATTTGATCAAGCCTGATATTTCATTGTCTGCTAATTGGCATTTTATTGTAAAATTGTTTTTTATACCATTAACGATTGCTTTTTTGGCAGGGTTATATCCCTCTTTGTATGCGACATCTTTTTCTCCAGCGTTGGTTTTAAAGGGCTCTTTCGCATTGTCTCCGACCGGACGGATGTTTCGGAACTGGATGGTTGGATTTCAATTTGCGGCATCTTTTGTATTGTTTATGGCATCACTCTTTATTTTCATGCAAAATGAATTCATGAAGAATAGCTCATTAGGATTTGATAAAGATCAGATTGTTATTGTAGAATTGGATCAAAATTTGAATAAGAAATTATCCGTATTGAAAGAAAAATGGATGGGGTTTAGCTCTATTAGAAATATATCCTTTACCAGCGTATTGTTTTGCGGATCTGATTATTATTCGGGTCGTTTTGCTGTGTTCAAAGAAAATGAAATACAATTTCAGGCAATGTGGGTCGAGTATGATTTTCCAGAGGTAATGGGCATTCCGGTTACAGAGGGGCGTACTTTTAGAAAGGAAGACAAATTACAGTTGACAGAAACATTTTTATTCAATGATATTGCTTATAAAAAATACAATTTGAATACGAACGATTATTTGAAGATGGGAGATCAGGATGGGGTTATAGTGGGTTGCATGGCGGATATCAAATATCGTTCATTTCGAAATGTGACAGAACCTATGGCTTTTATTTTATCCAAAAGAGATGAAAACAGTAGTTCGCAGTATGCGTATATACGTGTGCAAGAAGGTGTGATGATGGACAAAGCTATTGCTGATATTCGTAAAGGAATTGAGACGATAGACCCGTCTTCCGGAGTAAATGTTTATCCGTTTAATTATGTATTGGATAAGATTTATAAAACAGAAACATCTTTGAATCTGATGATTAGTTTGTTTAGTATGGTTTCTATCTTGATCTCGTTTTTTGGAGTGATCGGGATAGTTGTTTTCGACAGCCAGTATAAACGTAAAGAGGTTAGTTTACGCAAAGTACATGGAGCAACAACAATTTCGATTATCAGGCGGTTCAATGTCGCTTATTTCCGAATTTTACTTCTGTCTTTTGTTTTGGCCGTTCCGATAACGATTTACGGCATGCTTTATTGGTTACAAAATTTCGCTTATAAAATATCCTTGGACTGGTGGGTTTTCGCGGTAGTATTTTTGATAATATCTTCTATAACGACATTCATTGTTACAGCTTTAACTTGGCGTGTGGCAAATCTGAATCCAATAGATAATTTAAAATCTGAATAATGTAATGAAAGAACTGTAGTGTAATATTCGAAAATTCGGGAATGTGGGATGTGATATAGATTTAATCTATCAATGGATAGAAATATTTTGTATGCATAAATGTGTTGTTTGCCTAAACATTTTTCTACCTTTGAGCATTATTCATTTAGGGAGGTTGGAAAAATTCATTTTATATCATACATAAATTAGCGTTATGGAAAAAAGTATTAAAGGTACTCGTACCGAGCAGAATCTGCTGAAATCATTTGCCGGCGAATCTCAGGCAAGAAGTCGTTACACATTCTTTGCAAGCGTGGCTAAAAAAGAAGGTTACGAACAAATTGCCGGTGTGTTTATGGAAACGGCCGAACAAGAAAAGGAACATGCCAAACGTTTCTTCAAATTTCTTGAAGGCGGTATGGTCGAAATCACGGCTGCTTATCCTGCCGGAATGATCGGAACAACTGCTGAAAACCTGGCTGCTGCCGCTGCAGGCGAAAATGAAGAATGGGCTGATCTTTATCCGATGTTTGCTGATATTGCCGATGAAGAAGGATTTAAAACTATTGCTGTCGTTTTCCGTATGATTGCCAAAGTAGAGGCTGAACATGAAAAACGGTATCGCAAGTTGTTGTCTAATATCGAAACAGGTACGGTGTTTGAAAAAGCCGAAGCTATCTTATGGCAGTGCCGTAATTGCGGTTTCGTTATCGAATCAAAGAAAGCTCCGCAGAAATGTCCGGCATGCGATCATCCGCAGTCTTATTTCGAACCGATGAAGCAGAATTATTAATCGATAGATTTACATAGTTTTATCTGTTTTCGGGCACGGATTGCACGGGTTACACAGTTTTATTTGATTTAAAACAGTGAAATCCGCGTAATCCGTGCCTGTTTTTATATTATAACCCTTATCTTTAGCCTCGCTATTTATATGAATCTGAATTTACCTGTTGATGAGCATATCGATAAGAAATCTCAATAAAGTGTATCCGAATGGAAATCATGCGTTGAAAGACGTTTGTCTGGAAATACCGACCGGTATGTTCGGGCTGTTAGGGCCGAATGGGGCAGGTAAATCTACTTTGATGCGTATTTTGGTGGCCCTTATGGAACCGACTTCGGGCGAGGTGAATATCTGCGGGTACGACCTGATGCGGCAGCGCAAGGAGATACGGGGCATATTGGGATATCTGCCGCAGGATTTCCGTTTTTTTGCCAAATATAAAACATACGAGTTTTTGGACTATGCTGCTCGTCTTTCCGGCATGAACCGTAAGTCTTTGCGGAAGAATGCGGTGGATGAGATGCTGGAAAACGTCGGGCTTTTCGATGTGCGCGACCGCTATGCCAATAAGCTGTCGGGAGGTATGAAGCGCCGTTTGGGGATTGCGCAGGCATTGATCCACCATCCGAAAGTGATTATTGTGGACGAACCTACGACGGGACTCGATCCCGAAGAGCGAATCCGTTTCCGTAACCTACTGTCGGAAGTCAGTGAAAATGACGTGACGATAATCCTTTCCACCCATATCGTGGGCGATATATCGAGTACATGCAACTGCATGGCGCTTATGAATAAAGGGGAAGTTTCTTTCTATGGCTCCCCACAGGACATGTTGAGGCAGGCGGAAGGAAAAGTGTGGCGCATACGGGTGACAGGCGACAAGCTGCATGAAGTGGATAAACTGTACCCGGTTATCTCGACGATTCCATCCGGTACGGGCTGGGAAGTGCAGGTCGTGGCCGACGAGGTGCAGGGATATGATGCGGAATCCTATCCGCCGAACCTGGAACATGCCTATGTCTACTATATGGAAAACAAGTTGAACCGTTGGAGAAACGATTAAAAGAGACCGTTTGCCTATGTCATTTATAACGAACATACGATCCGTAGCCAAATACGAAAGCAAGATACTGGTGAGAAGCTGGTTCTTCCGTATCTTTACTCTGCTTGCCGTGGTGTTTTTAGGGTTCTTCAACTTTGCCATGATGTTAATGGAGGATAATTTCGGCCTGTGGTTCGTGAAAGCGGTTTCATCCAATATACCCTATCTGAACCTGTTGCTGTTAAACACAGGGCAGGCGGTGGTCGCCGTCTTCCTTTCTTCCGAATTTTTGAAAAGGGACAAGAAGCTCGATACTTCCGAGGTCTTTTATGTCCGGCCGCTCAGTAATGCCGAGTATGTGGTCGGGAAAATATGGGGAAACCTCAGGGTGTTCCTGCTTCTGAACCTGCTTGTATTGGCGATTGTGTTGGCTTTCAACTTTATGGCTTCCGGCATAGCTGTCGATCTGCCGGCTTATGGGGTGTATTTTCTTCTGATCAGCATACCGACGCTGATCTTTATTATCGGCCTTTCCATTTTCCTGATGCTGCTGTTGAGGAACCAGGCGTTGACCTTCATCCTGTTGTTGGGATATATCGGGCTGACGTTGTTTTATATACAGGATAAGTTCTACTACCTGTTCGATTATATGGTGTATAACCTGCCGTTGTTCAAATCGACGATTGTCGGGTTCAGCAGTCTGGAGCTGATCTTGAACCACCGGGCGATTTATTTCTTTGCCGGTCTGGGATTTATCTTTTTTACGATCTTCCTGTTCAAGCGGTTGCCTAATGCCCGGAGGAGCCACTATCCGTGGCTGTTCCTTTCACTCTGCATGTTCTTGTTGGCGGGGACGGCGGGTTTCCGGCATGTACGTTCGATTCTCAGGGAAGGGGAAGTGCGTGCTTTGTACACAAGCATCAACAATAAATATGTCCATGAACCGAAGATGGCGATCGACCGCTACGATATTTCGGTGGAGCAGGAGCCCGAAACGATCCGTTCCGTTGTCGGGATGAAAGGGACGGCGCTCGCTGCATCGGAAGTATTTACCTTCTGCCTGAATCCAGGATTAAGGGTCGAGGAGGTGAAGGAAGGAGAGAAGCCGTTGGACTTTAAGCGGGAGGAACAGATTTTAGCGGTAGATTTCGGGAGGAAGATAGAAAAGGGCGATACCGTTTCGCTTTTGGTCCGTTACGAGGGGAGGATAAAGGATGATTTCTGCTATCTGGATATCCCGGAAGAGGTCTTGCAGCAACCGTATGATAAGGAAATGCTCAAGCTCGATAAAAAATATAGCTTTCAGACACCCGATTATGTGTTGTTTACGCCCGAAACCTACTGGTATCCGCGTCCCGGAACGGGGTATAGCGACAAGAGCCCCGACTGGCAACAGACCTATTTCAGCCGTTTTCGGCTGGATGTGAAACCGCTTCCCGGCCTGGTCTCTATTTCGCAGTCGGCAAACAACCCCTATCAGTCTGTTTCCCTGATTATCGGTAAATACGAGCAGAAGAGCGTGGAAAGCGACAGTACGCTCTATAGCGTCTGGCATATAAAGGGGCACGATTATTATGAGGCGGCGTTCGATTCGATCCGCGATACGATTCCGGGACTGATCCGCAACTTGCGGGAGAATCTCGAACGCACGTATAAGTTGAGTTACCCGTTCGACCGGTTTTCTGTGGTGGAGGTTCCGGCACAGTTCTACAGTTATGTCCGTTCCTGGTCGCAGGCGCAGGAAGTGGTGCAACCGGAAATGGTTCTTTTCCCGGAATTGGGCTGTATGTTCAATCAGACGGACTTTGTCAGAAGCAAGGAAAACCAGATGAAATGGTCGAAGCGGGGAGGGCGCGAAATCAGCGGAGAGGAGGCGGAGATACGGGTGATGAACAATTTCCTGTGGCTTTTCTTGCAGACGGAAGGTAACTATAATTTCTCTTCCGGCAGCCGGGGCAAGTATAATATCTCCTCCCAAAGCAATCCGTATTTTCTGTTTCCCGAACTCTATAATTTCCGGTATAACATTTATTCTTCCGAATGGCCTGTCACGAACCGGTTGGTCGAGCTTTATCTGCAAAGGAAGTCCGATAACAACGGATGGGAACGTGAGATAAACGGAATCAGCAATAACGAGAAAGCGAACCTGCTGATGGAGAAACATTCGTTTAAAGAACTTTTGTCTGATGTGGAACACCGCGACTTGCTGAATAACACGATCAGCCTGAAAGGGTATTGCCTGTTTGCTCCAGCCGAGGTGAATATGGGAGTAAACCTGTTTCGGGATTCTCTGTATGCCTTGCTGGAACGAAACGAGTTTCGGAATATGCGTTTCGAGAATCTGTTGGATACGTTGGGGATGATCAGCGAGTCCGATATCCGTGCGGGTATTTCCGGGTGGGATCGTCCGACGCCTCTTCCTTTCTATACGATCGGTCAGCCCGAAGTGACTAAAATTACGAATAAGGGACAGGAGAGCTTTGTGTTGAAGCAACAGGTCAGCAATAATTCCGATCACGACGGTATGCTTCAACTCGATATACAGGCCGGAAGCTATGGTCCGAATATCGATCCGCGCACGAGCCGCAAACTGCCTCTTGCCGCCCGGCAGACCAAATTGCTGGTAACGGTCTGGGAAGGGGCGCCTCGCCAGGTGGATGTGAATACGCTGATATCCGGCAATCTGCCGAATATCCTGAACCTGCCTGTTGCCAACATTCGGGAAGAGCGGGAGAGAGCGGGAGATACCGAAGGCGATTTCATTGTTGCGGACTTCTCTCCCGAAGTGGAAGGGGAGGTGATCGTGGATAATGAAGATTCTCTTTTCTCCCTGTCCGAACCGGCCGTGGTCGGGTTTCTGCCCAAGTGGCTCGACAAGGTGGAAGATACCTCTTTCAAGTATGCCGGTGTCTCTCCCTGGCGTGCCCCGTTGCAGTGGACGGCTACGACGAATGCTGCCTACTATGGACGCTATATCCGGTCAGCCTATGTGATCAAGAGCGGCAACGGAAGCCAGACGGCAACCTGGAAAGTACCGATTCCTTCTGCCGGACAATATGACGTCTACTATTATGTCTCCAAAGACAATGAGCTGAAATATAATAAACAGGCCGGTGGGGAATACCATTTTAAGGTGAAGTATGACGAAGAAAACGAAGATGCTTATATAGACCTGAAAAGAGCGAATGAAGGGTGGGAACCGATAGGCGCCTATTACTTCAGTTCCGATACGGTCCGGATCACCCTGACGAACGAATGCAAACTACGGAGTGTGACGGCCGATGCGGTCAAAATAGTAAAACGATATTAATAGAATTAGATACATGATACGAAGAGAGTTACTATCCATGAAAAAGATAATGCTGACGGCTGCCGTCTGCCTGGGACTGTCTGTCCCGTCGCAGGGGCAGATATCGCTGACGATCGAGAAGGCGATGGATATAGCAGAGGAGCATAGTCCTTCCCTGCGCCGTTCCCACATGAACCTGGAACGTTATCAGCAGAACCTGGTCGCACAGCGGGCTTCCCTGAAATCGAAGTTCTCGTTGAACCTCAATCCGGTGGATTACAGCAAGAGCCGCAGTTTTGACAACCGCCTGTCTCAATGGTACACGAACGAACGGTTCAGTACGACCGGAACGTTCCAGGTGGACCAGCCGATCTTGTGGACGGATGGTGTCCTCTCGTTGATCAACCGTTTCGGGTGGCAGGATAACAATTCCAATATCGACGGAACGAAGACCAGCAACAAGGCATTCAGCAACGATCTCTACCTGCAACTCTCGCAACCTATCTTTACTTATAACAAGCGCAAAATGGAACTGCAGCAGATCGAATACGATTATGAGAATGCCAACATCAGTTATGCGTTGCAACGGTTGAGTACGGAAAAGGATATCACCCAACAGTTCTATTCCGTCTATATGACACAGAGCCAACTGGCCATCACCAGGGAGGAACTGACCAATGCACAGCAAAGCTACGAGATTATCAAGAACAAGGTGGAAGCCGACCTGGCTGCCCGCGATGAGTTGTTCCAGGCGGAAGTGAATCTTGCTTCCGCACGTTCTTCACTGGAAGAACAGCAGGTGTCGCTTGAAAACTCGAAAGACCAGTTGAAGCAGACGTTGGGGATGGACCTGAACGAGGACATCATGGTCTTTGCCGAAGTGCAGATCAAGCCGGTGGAAGTGAATCTGGAAAAGGCGATACAGCATGGGCTCGAATCGCGTCTGGAACTGCGGCAGCGTGAGATCGAGAGCAAAGAACTGGCTTTCGACATGATCAAGACGAAGGCTCTGAACGAGTTCAAGGGAGATATTGCTCTTTCTTTCGGTCTGATCGGTGATAACCGGCATCTGGAAAAGATTTATAATAACCCGACACAAAATCCGCGTGTCGCCATCAGCTTCAGCGTCCCTATCTTCGATTGGGGAGAGAAGAAAGCCCGTGTCAAGGCGCAGGAAGTAGCCCAAAAGATCAACCGGCTGGAGTTTCATGAGGACAAGGTCAACATCGAACTGAACATCCGCCAGACCTGGCGTAGCTTGGAAAATTTGCTTTCGCAGATCAAGATAGCCGAGCAGAACGTTGCAAATGCACAGCGAACCTATGACCTGAACCTGACCCGTTACCGGGAGGGCGATATCACCGGTATGGACATGAACCAGTTCCAGACCCAGCTTTCAAGTAAAAAGATCGCCTATACGCAGGCGCTTATCAATTATAAGATCGAATTGTTGAACCTCAAGATACTTTCCCTCTACGACTTCGAGCATGATGTGCCCATTGTCCCGATGGAAGATTTAGTAACGAAAAAGTAGTATGAACATGAAATATACAATCACATCTCTCTTATTGTTTGCTTTGTTGGCGACCGGTTGTAACAATCAGCCGCAGAATACGCCGAATGATATCGCCACACCCGTGTCGGTGACGGAATTGAAGGAAGGCTCTATCAGCAAGCTTGTCAATACGACCGGGACGGCACAGCCTACCTACGGGGTGACGCTCAATTCCGAAATGAGCGGCCTCTATAAGCTGCAAACCAATCCCCGTACAGGCAAGCCCTTTAAACTGGGCGATATTGTCTCCAAAGGACAACTGATTGTCCGGCTGGAAGACCGGGAATACGAAAACGGCATCGCTATCGACGCCAAAGAGTTGAGTCTCGAAATTGCCGAACAGGAGCAGGTGAAGCAGAAAGCCCTGTATGAGAAAGGCGGTGTGACGCTTAGCGAAATGCGTAATACGGAGGTGAAAGTGACAAACGCCCGCTACGACTACGAGAACGGGAAACTCAATCTGGAGAAGATGAATGTCAAAGCTCCTTTCGACGGTGTGATCGTGGACTTGCCTCACTATACGTCCGATGTACGTATCGAACAGGGGAAACCGGTAGTCGGCATCATGGACTATGCCCGTATGTATATGGATATCAACCTGCCGGAAAGCGCGATCGGGTATGTGAAAGCGGATCAGCCGGTCTATATCACCCATTATACGTTGCCCGGAGATACGATCCGGGGAGTGATCAGCGAACTGTCGCCCGCTATCAGTTCCGAAACCCGTACCTTCAAAGGGAAGATACTGATACAGAACGAGGGGTTGAAACTTCGTCCCGGTATGTTCGTCAAAGCTGATATCGTGGTGAACAAGGCAGACAGCGCCATCATCATACCGAAAGATGTGATCCAGTCCAACCGCCGTGTCAAATACGTTTATATCGTCGAGAAGAACACGGCTCTGCTCCGCGAGCTTAAAACCGGGCTGGAGGACGACAAGAACATCCAGATACTGGAAGGGCTGAAAGAAAACGATAACCTGGTGGTGAAAGGTTTCGAGACATTAAAAGAGAATGCAAAGGTAAAGGTTCAGAAATGAAAAGTATCATCAAATTTGCGGTAAGCAATCCGGTTACGATCTTTATGCTGGTACTGGCGATCTTGCTGTTGGGCAAGATTTCCTACGACCAGTTGGCAGTCGACCTGTTGCCCGACCTGAACAGTCCCCGCCTCTTTATCGAGCTGAAGGCAGGCGAACGTCCGCCGGAGGAGATCGAGAAGCAGTTTGTCAAGAACATGGAGTCGATGGCGATCCGGCAGAGCGACGTGACACAGGTATCGTCCGTGATTCGTGCCGGTTCCGCCCGCATCACGGTCGAGTACACTTGGAAGAAAGATATGGACGAGGCTTTTCTCGATTTGCAGAAAGCCATGAACCCTTTTGCCCAGAACAAGGATATCACCGAACTCAAGATCACGCAGCACGATCCGAACCAGTCGCCCGTCGTCCTGATCGGACTTTCGCACCGTAGCATTACCGATATGGCGGAGCTTCGGAAAGTAGCGGAGAGTTATATCCGTAATGAGTTGATCCGTCTGGAGGGGGTGGCGGATGTCACGCTGTCGGGTGATGAGGTCAGTACGCTGATGATCCGTACGGACCCTTATAAACTGGATGCTTTTAAGTTGACGATAAATGATCTGTCTTCCAAGATAGAGGCGAATAACCAAAGCATATCCGGTGGTCGTGTCAGCGAGTTGGGGCTGCAATACCTGGTCAAGAGTTCGAGCTTGTTTGCGACGGAGAGCGATTTTGAGAATCTGATTGTCGGTTACAAGCCGGTTACAGCCGAGACAAGCGGGACAGCAGCTTCGGGAACTTCCGGCGTGGCTGCATCATCGTCTGCGGACAAAGCCCCGATTTTCCTGCGCGAAGTCGCTACCGTCGGTTTCGAGAATGCCCGTCCGGAAAATATTGTCCGCATCAATGGCGAGCGCAGTATCGGATTGTCTGTTTATAAGGAGATGCGTTTCAATACGGTGAAAGTCGTCGATGGCGTGATCCGCCGGTTGGCGGTTATCGAGCAGGCATTGCCCGGCTATCGTTTCCAGGTGATCACGAACCAGGGAACTTTTATCAAGAATGCGATAGGGGAGGTGAAGAGCAGTGCCGTCTTAGGGATCATTCTCGCGGTGGTTATCCTGTTCGTCTTCCTTCGCCGCTTAGGGACGACGTTGATCGTCAGCCTGGCCATCCCGATTTCCATTGTCGCTACTTTCAACTTGATGTACTTCAATCATCTTACGCTCAATATCATGACGCTCGGCGGGTTGGCGCTTGGAGCCGGCATGTTGGTGGATAATGCGATCGTGGTGATCGAAAGCATTTTTCGTAATCAGGAGAAAGGAATGACGATACGTGAAGCCGCCATAACGGGAACTTCCGAAGTGGGTGGTGCGGTCATTGCCTCGACGCTGACGACGATTGTCGTCTTCCTGCCGATTGTCTACCTGCATGGCGCTTCCGGAGAACTGTTTAAAGACCAGGCTTGGACGGTGACGTTCTCGCTGGTATCGTCGTTGTTTGTGGCGATATTGGTGATCCCGATGTTATACGACCGGATTACCGGACGGCCCGGTCTCTTCCAGTGTTTGACGCCAGATCACAAAGAAACTTGTTGTGATAGTGGCGGTTCATCTGCGGCTCCGCGTCAAGCGCAGAGACAAGGTATCCGGATTGCCGGTTACAGCCCTTTGCTGCGTATTCTGCTTCGCCATCGTTGGGGAGTGATTGGCTGCGCTCTGATGTTGTTGGTGCTGGCTGGTGCGTTGGTACCTTTTATCGGTACGGAGTTTATGCCGAGAACTGAGAGCAAGGCGTTCTCTGCTGTTATCAAATTGCCGGAAGGGACTCCGTTGGAGCGTACCGTTTCGGCTGTCGAGAATTTGGAGGAGTTGATACGTACTATTTCGCAGGATTCCCTGTGTACGGTCTACAGCCATGTCGGATCGGGCAGCGGTTCGGAGAATGATATATTCGAAGGCGAGAACACGGCTGTCATGAAAGTGATCCTTTCTCCCTCTTGCCCTGTTCCACCCGAAGAGGTGATGGCGCAGTTTGTCCGGACAACCGAAAACACCGAAGGGTTGGAAGTCACCCTGAAACAGGAAGAGAACTCCCTCAGTTCCCTTTTGGGAAGCGAAGGGGCTCCTATCGTGGTCGAGGTGAAAGGAGAGGAGCTGGACGAGATCGGTGCTGTCACCGGTGAAGTAATGGAACGGATGACCGGCATTCCCGGAATCTACAACATCCGGTCGTCTGTCGAAGACGGGGCTCCGGAAGTAACAGTCTCCGTCGACCGTACGGTTGCTGGTATCCATAATGTCAGCGTCTCGACCGTTATCGAGCAGTTGAAGCAGCAGCTTGGCGGTCTCGAATCCGGCAAGATGGAGTATCGGGGAGAGATGCGGGACATCCTGATCAAGGTTCCCGATATCACTTTGCATAACCTTGGTGCCTTGGTCGTACGAAGCGGTGAGAAAGAGTTCCGCTTGCAGGAGATAGCTGCGATTACCCATTCGCAAGCTCCGAAAGAAATCTTCCGTCGCGGGCAGAACCGCATCAGTAAGGTGACGGCAAACCTCGACGCAAACTATTCGCTCGACAAGGTGGCGGACGAGATACGCCTAGCCGTGAAAGATATCGGCTTGCCTGCCAACTATTCGATTACTGTCACCGGTGAAGAAGAGAAGCGGCAGGAGTCCATGAACAGCCTGATGTTCGCTTTGGCCCTTTCGGTGATCCTGGTCTATATGGTGCTCGCTTCGCAGTTCGAATCGCTGTTGCATCCTTTCACGATCCTGCTGACAATCCCGTTGGCAGTGGTAGGGGCGATCCTGCTGTTCTTCCTGACGGGGACGACGATTAACATGATGGGAGTGATCGGTATCGTGATGCTGGTAGGTATTGCGGTGAACAACTCGATTATCTTGGTCGACCGTATCAACCAGTTGAAACAATCCGGAATGGAGCTGACGGATGCCATCGTGGAATCCGGCCAGCAGCGTATTCGCCCGATCCTGATGACGACGCTCACGACGATCCTCGCCCTCCTGCCGATGACGTTCGGCTTCGGTGAAGGGGCTTCGCTCCGTTCACCTATGGCGATCGCGGTGATCGGTGGGTTGGTGACTTCGACCGTCATGAGCCTGATGGTGATCCCGTGTGTATATTATGTATTTGAAAAAATGAAAAGATGAATTTTTTACTACATAGGAAGATTGCGATCTGTATGCTGTTCATCGCATTGACCGGATTGGGCTATGTGTCGTACAAGCAGTTGCCGGTCGAGCTGTTGCCTAATGCGGAGCTTCCGATGCTGTTCGTGCAGGTCACCTCGGCACAGGATATGGACCCATCGTATGTGGAGTCGGAGGTTGTGATCCCCCTCGAAGGAGCCATCGGAACCATAGGCGGAGTAGAACAGATCGAATCCCAGATCGACAGCCGTCAGTCTTCCATCAAGATCGATTTCAAGCCGAACATCAACTTCAAGATAACCGCTCTGAAGTTGCAGGAAAAGATCAACGAGGCCGCCTCCTCGCTTCCCGAAGGTTTCACGGTACAGGTGCAAAAGGTCGATGTCTCGATGCTTGCCGGTGGCTTCATGTCGCTTCAGGTGCGCGGATCGGGCGGTACGGACCGGGTCCGTAACCTGGTGGAGAAAGAGATAAGGCCCGATCTGGAAAACATCGACGGCATCGCCTCCGTCAATATCTATGGCGGGCGAGAGAAGGCCATTGAGGTGCAACTTGATCCCGATGCCTGCAAAGCCCTTGATCTGACCCCTTCCGCTATCAGCAGCCTCCTGACGCAGAATACCGAGGAGAAGGCGTTCGTCGGTTATGCTAACGAACCGGACGGGAAATATTTCGTCCATGTCAACTCGCCTTATACCGAAGTATCCGATCTCGAAAACATCGTCGTCGCTCCCGGCCCTGTGCTGCTGAAAGACATCGCCACTGTTTTCTTCGATATGAAGGAAGAGACAAGCTACAGCAGGGTCAACGGCAAAGAGGCTGTCTCCGTCTCCTTGCTTGCTGACTCGCAGGCCAACTTGATCCAGCTCTCCCACCGTACGGTCGAAGTGATCGACCGCCTGAACGAGCAGCTTGCCCCGCTCGATCTCTCTATCGTGGTAGAGAACAACCAAGCGGAAACGATGGAGGATAACATCGACCAGATCATCCACCTCGCGATCGTGGGCGGTCTACTTGCCGTCATCATCCTCTGGCTTTTCCTGAAGAACATCCGGTTGGTGTTCTTCATCGCCTTGTCCATCCCGATCTCCGTCTATACGGCGTTCAATTTCTTCTACGGGGCAGGGATTACGATCAACAGTCTTACGCTGGTCGGTATGGCGCTGGCAATCGGTATGCTGCTAGACAACAGCGTGGTGGTCTTGGAGAACATCTACCGCCTCTCCGCTTCCGGATACACGCCCGAACGTTCCGTGACGCAAGGTACGCGCGAGGTCTGGCGTTCCATCCTCGCTGCCACCCTGACAACAGTCACGGTCTTTCTGCCCTTCGTCTTTTCCGATAATTTCCTGATCAAGCTGATGGGCCACCATATCGGTGTCTCCATCATCTCGACTCTCCTGATCTCTCTCGCCGTCGCCCTCCTTTTCATCCCGATGGCCACTTATACGGTGTTGCGCCGCGCCTCTTTGTCTCCTCACGTCAAGCGCGGGAATAGGGATACTGTCTTCTACGAAAAAGTGTCTGTCACGCAACGACCGGTACAGATATATCTGGTGCTGTTGAAGACCTGTATGCGGAATCCCGGCGTGACGATCTTCGGGGCTGTCATCCTGCTGTTCCTTTGCCTGATCCTCTCTATCTCCCTGAATATCCAAGACAGGAAAGAGGTGGAAAACGACCGTTTCAGCATCTATGTGACGATGCCGACCGGCAGCACGCTGGAGAATGCCGACCAGGTCGTTCATGTCATCGAGGAACGCCTTGCCGAATTTCCGGAGAAACAAGACCTGATCAGCCGTATACGGGAAACGGATGCCGAGTTGACACTTGTCCTCAAAGAAGATTTCCGCCGGATAGGGAAGCGCAGCATCGCCGACATCAAATCCGACGTACAAACCCGCCTTCGTGCCATCAACGGCGCTGAAATATCCCTTTCCGAAGCCGGAGGCAGAGGGGGAAGCGGTTCCGGAGATATGATGGGCGGCATGGGCAGCTTCATGCGCCTTTTAGGTATGGGCGAGAACCGGGAACGGATTGTGGTCAAAGGTTCCGACTTCGACCTTATGCAGCGAGTGGCGGAAGACTTCCGCTATTATCTCGACGAACAGGAGTTCATCCGCAATACCCGTGTCTCCTACAATCGCCGGCAACCGGAGATCCGTCTCGGTTTCGATCCGATCCTGCTGACTTCCTACGATATCTCTCGCCAGAACATAGCCTCCGGCCTCACGTCGCTGAACCCGGAGATTTCGTCCGGAACCTCTTTCAAGGTAGGGGAGGACACTTACGATATCATCATCCGTAACCGGGCGAACCGGATGGAAGAAGAGGAAGAGACGGACAAAAAGCGGGACAGGACGGTAGACGACCTACGCGAAGTGCGCATACCGGGTGGTTCCGGCGGCCTGCACAGGCTGGAAGATATCGCCTCTGTCAACTATGGCCGCGGGCGTGCCCGTATCACCCGTGTGAATCAGGACAAGCAGATCGAGTTGTTCTATTCTTTCTCGCGCAATGTCGAAGAGTCGAAAGACCTTCTCGAAGGCTACCGGTCGGATATCGACCGGCTGGTGTCGGATTATAACCTGCCTTCGGGTGTGGCAGTCGAAGTGTTTCACGAAGAAGATACGTTTGCCGACTTCAAGTTCTTGTTGTTGGCGGCGTTTATCCTGATTTTTATGATATTGGCTTCAGTCTTCGAATCCCTGACAACACCGTTCGTCCTGCTGTTTTCCATCCCGCTGGCCGCGATCGGTTCGTTGTTGGCGTTGTTGCTGACGGGCAACAGCCTGCTGAACAACGCGAACGTGATGATCGGGTTCCTGATCTTGTTGGGAGTGGTGGTGAACAATGGTATTATCTTGATCGACTATGCCAATATCCTCCGCCGGCGCGGTTACCGTCGCAACAGGGCGCTGATGACGGCAGGACTGTCGCGTATCCGCCCGATCCTGATTACCTCCATCACGACGATCGTAGCCATGTTGCCGATGGCAATGGGCAATTCGGAGTATGCCGGAGCGATCGGTGCGCCGTTTGCCATTACCGTGATCGGAGGGCTTTCCTTTTCGGCCTTGCTGACGCTGATCCTGATCCCAACTGTCTGCATGGGATTGGAGAACACGTTGCAATGGTACAGGGGGCTGTCCCCGAAAGTGTGGCTGCTGCACGGCCTGCTCTTTATGGTGGGAGCGGGTTGTATCCACCTGTATGGCGGTAGTCTCTTGTGGCAGTCCGTCTATGGGGTGTTGTTGCTGGCCGGTATTCCGGGTGCGACCTATTTTATGCAGGCAAGCCTCCGCCATGCCCGTTCGAAGGTGATCGATCCGGAGGCGGACATTCATATATCCGTCCGCAATTTGGTGAAGATATACGACTGGCCGGGACGTGTCAGCCGCCAGTGGAGGAGTGGCCTGTTGATCCGCCGGCGGTTGGGGATCGACGGTGAATATCGTTCGTTGAAAGATTTCGTGAATGTGGGTTGGCAGTTCGCCCTGTTGGGCTTCGGCGTCTGGTTCACCTGGTTCTTTATTGACAGCCGGTTATGGATCTTTTTCCTTTCCTTCGTGGTCTATGCCGCAACGCTTTACCTGTGGCGCAAGGTACGTGAATATTTGTATGTCAGGTTTGCAGGAAGCCGGACGGTGAAATACGTCAATCGGATCATCTTCTGGAGCCTTCCTCCGCTGATTCTCTTCGGCCTGTTCCGCAGATTGGACAATCCGAACCTGGTAGGGACGGTCGGGGTGCTGTGGGCGTTCTGCATAGCTGTCTATGTGACTTCCGGCTATCTGTTTGAGAAGGAAATCAATATCGAACGGGTAAAAGGGCGTTTCTCCGGGCTGCGCCGTTCGTGGTTCCGTCTGGTGAAAGGCATTCCGCTGATCGGGAAACGTCGCCGGCCGTTCAAGGCGCTCCGGGGCGTATCATTCGAGATACGTACGGGTATGTTTGGTCTCTTGGGGCCGAACGGGGCGGGAAAGTCCACCCTGATGCGTATCATCTGCGGTATCCTGGAGCAGAGCTACGGCAGTATCTGGATCAACGGGCTGGACACGCGTGTCTACCGGGAGGAATTACAGAGCCTGATCGGTTTCCTGCCACAGGAGTTCGGGACGTACGAGAATATGTCGTCTTGGGAGTTTCTCGACTACCAGGCGATCCTCAAGGGCCTCGTCGATTCCGGCCTGCGGCGTGAGCGGTTGGAGTATGTCCTTCGGGCCGTCCATATGTTCGACCGCAAGGACGAAAAGATAGGTTCTTTCTCAGGTGGCATGAAACAGCGTATCGGTATCGCTCTGATCCTGCTGCATCTGCCGCGTATATTAGTGGTGGACGAACCGACTGCCGGACTCGATCCGCGCGAACGCATCCGTTTCCGTAACCTGTTGGTGGAGCTGAGCAAGGACCGCATCGTGATCTTCTCCACCCATATCATCGAAGACATATCCAGCTCATGCAGCCAGGTGGTCGTGATCAACAAGGGCAGCCTGAAGTATTTCGGCGATCCAGTCGATATGGTCGGTATGGCGGCCGGAAAGGTCTGGCTGTTCGATATAGATAAAACGGAATTTGAACAGGCATTGGATAAGTCACGTATTGTCAACCATATCCAGAAAGACGATCGCATCCGGGTCCGTTACCTCTCGACTGCCTCCCCGCATGACGGGGCGGTACAAGCGGAACCGAACCTGGAAGATGCTTATCTTTGTTTGTTGAAAGGACTTTGAAAATTTATGGTTTATGATTTATGATTTGTGCGTCGGTGATAAATCATAAATCATAAATCTCAAATCATAAATCATTATGACACTGAAACAATTCATATATCTCTTGCCTCGTCTGGTTAAATATAACCTGAAGATTATTTTTGCTGGGAAATTCATCTGGTTCCTCCTGGCGGCATTTCTGTTTTTTGGTTATTTCATGTTTCAGATAGCTTGGAACCGGTCGGAGGTCAACGAAGGGGTGGTCTATAACCTTCTGATGTTCCCTTGTGTCTTGCTGGTGTTCTATCCTGCCGTTTTCGGTATACAGAACGATGAGGACAGCCGGATACTGGAAATCCTTTTCGGCATCCCCGACTATAAATATAAGGTATGGGGTGTCCGCCTGTTGATGATCTACGTGGCGGTTTTCGTGATCCTGGTCGTCTTCTCGTGGCTGGCTACGCTCTTGCTCTATCCCGTCAATCCCCTTGAGATGTCGGCACAACTGATGTTTCCGATTCTTTTCTTCGGAAATCTCGCCTTCATGTTCTCCACCATCACCCGCAGTGGTAACGGGACTGCCGTCCTGATGATTATCATCGGCATTGCCCTGCTGATCTTCAGCAATACGCCCCTTATCGAGCGTTCCTTTTGGAACATCCTCCTCAATCCTTTCTCTATTCCCCACAATTTCCTGCCGGTCATCTGGGAAGGTATCATCATTAAAAGCCGCATCTTTCTCCTGGCTGCCAGTATCATCTGGATGCTGATCGGCCTTCTGAACTTGCAAAAGAGGGAGAAATTTGTCTGATCATATCATAGAAATCTGCTTATTTCCGGGTCGAAAGCAATAGACGATGATGCTTGGTAAAAAGCTCTTCTGTAAAAATACAAATAGAGTATCAGTGGTAATACACAAATACCGGTGATGCAAGGTATCTACATTGTGAAATTAACCAATGCTGGCTATACGAATGTGACTAAGGTAAATGTTTATTGATCCATATACGTTTAGTATTAAAAGAAAAAGGGCATCCCCATGGATGCCCTTTTCTTTTAAAGAGAGAAGTAGGGTTACCACTTATTATACAATACCACCTTGCGGGAATCTCGTATGCTCATGGTTGGGAACCAGATGTCGTCGGCTGTCAGGCCGCATTCTTCGACTGCCTGTAAACAATATTCCAGTTTGCCGAAATCGGCATCGGCATTGTTTGTCCCGAAGGTGAACTTGATTCCGCGTTCTTTCGCTTTACGGATGATGTCGAAGCTCGGAATCTTGTAGCGTGCGTTGATTTCAAGGGCTATATTGTATTTAACCAATACATCCAGGACACGGCTGATACGTTCGTCGGTCCAGTATTTGGCATACTCTGCATTCAATTCTCCCGGCAGGAAGGTCGGATTGGCATAGATGTCGGCCGGCTCGTAGGTAAGAATCTTGACCGTCTGGTCCACCAGGTGGTCCATATATTGTTCTTTTGTGACACCGTCGTAGTGCACCTCTTCGGGGCGGTATATCCTTGACAAACGTCCTTTATGGTCCACAATGGTCATTCCGTCGGTAAAGAGATAGTCGAATACGCCTAAAGCCTCTTGCGAGAAGGTTGCGGTCCATTTACGACCTTCACCTTGTACACCACGCAGGAAAGGCATGTCTTTTACTTCGTTGTAGTATTCGTACACTTCCTTGTCATCGGCAAGCATACGGCCTACACCGCCCTCGCCGGCATTGGGAGCCACACCGTAGTTGATGCCGTAGTTCATCGACATGGCGTGTGCCATCTCCTTCGTCAGGCCACCTTTCAAATGTACGTGGTAGTCTATCACGGGGAAGTTTTGCTGCTGGAAACGGATCACGGCATCGTTCTGTTCGTCTATCCGTGGCATTGTGTCTGCTTTATTGACCGCGTCTTTTTTCAAACGGGTCATGTTGAGGTTACGAAAGGCTACATCGCCATTCATGCCTTTTAGCGCGATAGAACCCCGGCTGAGCAGACGTCCGGCATATTCTTCCGTACGATAGGGATGTTCGGGTTCTGTATAGCATACTACTACCGTATCGTTTATGGCAACCAGTATGTTATGCCCGCGTACGGCGATTTTGAAATCGAACCATTTCCCATCTTCGGCCAACGAACGGTAGAGGTTGCGCACGGATGTGAGGCTGCCGCTTTTACGTGTGCCGTCGATGGCTCCGTTCCGGAATGCCACCTCATAACCTGATTTCCCGTCGGTATGGAACAGCAAGGCTGCTTCCGCATTTTCTTCGGTGAGAGCTTGTCCGGTGAGTATGAAGTTTTCATATTCCCCTTCGGCAAACCAGGTCGATCCGGCTGTCACGGTTATCTCATTGCCCTCAGCGGTCCCCAGTTCGGAACTGCTGAAACGGTTCAACGGTTCTGCAACGTTGTATCGTACGCAGCCGGTAAGCCCTAAAATGCTTATCAAGGCCGCTATTAGTGCTGTACTGGTTTTATTGATCATAATGTATGTTGTTTTAGGAAATTATACATTGAAACGGAAATGCATGATATCGCCGTCCTGAACGATATATTCTTTTCCTTCGACGCTCATCTTTCCGGCTTCTTTCACGGCTGATTCCGAACCGTAGGAGATATAGTCTTCATATTTGATGACTTCGGCGCGGATAAAGCCTTTTTCGAAATCAGTATGGATCACGCCGGCGCATTGCGGGGCTTTCCATCCCTTATGGAACGTCCAGGCACGGCATTCGTCGGGACCGGCTGTCAGGAATGTTTGCAAGTTCAGGAGCTTGTAGGCTGACTTGATCAGGCGGGCAACCCCCGATTCCTCTAAGCCGATCTCCTGCAAGAACATCTGGCGTTCTTCGTAGGTGTCGAATTCGGCGATCTCGCTTTCGATTTTGGCTGCTACGACCAGAATTTCGGCACCTTCGTCTTTCACAGCTTCGCGGACGGCTTCCACATATTTATTACCGCTCACTGCGCTTGCTTCATCTACGTTGCAGACATACATCACCGGTTTGTCGGTCAGCAGGAACAGGTCGTGTGCTATCTTCTGCTCGTCTTTCGTCTCGAAAGAGACAGTGCGGGCGCTTTTACCCTGTTCCAATGCTTCTTTGTATTTGCAAAGCACTTCATAAGCGATTTTAGCCTGTTTGTCACCGCCGGTCTGAGCCTGTTTCTGTACTTTGGCGATACGGCTGTCTATAGTTTCCAGGTCTTTGATCTGCAATTCGGTGTCGATGATTTCTTTGTCGCGCACCGGATCGACACGGCCATCCACATGGACGATGTTGTCATCGTCGAAACAACGCAATACGTGCAGGATTGCATCTGTTTCGCGGATATTGGCGAGGAATTTGTTTCCTAATCCTTCCCCTTTGCTGGCGCCTTTTACAAGGCCGGCGATGTCTACGATTTCCACCGTAGTGGGGATAACACGTTGGGGATGTTCGATTTCAGCCAGCTTGTTCAGACGTTCGTCCGGTACGGTGATCACGCCGACATTTGGTTCGATCGTACAGAACGGGAAGTTAGCAGACTGTGCTTTTGCATTCGATAAGCAATTGAAAAGAGTGGACTTTCCTACGTTGGGAAGTCCTACGATGCCACATTGTAATGCCATATTATTATAGTATTTTTCTTATTATCAATTAGTTATATATTTATGTAAAAATAGACGAGTAACAAAATGGTAACAATATAAAGTTAAAAAAAGTAATTGTCCCTTCTATCTCGTTTTGGTGTGCAAAGATAATCAATTTTAGGCTAATGTGGTTATCTTCTTATACTTTCTCTTTTATCTGTTACCACAAGTTGTTTTTCGGGTGAGCCTCGTGATCCA
>ULRN01021683.1_pt1 | contig 44233 bp, 31 predicted proteins | sample 1955461 | NCBI WGS metagenome assembly ULRN01 (sample SAMEA4835683, study PRJEB28245) | human gut metagenome | biome: gut microbiome; material: fecal sample | place: Denmark | collected 2008 | reverse complement strand
ATATGTATTTATGTATCTAAAAGATATTATACGAGGAGTGAAAGATATGATAAAGATCGATCTGATCACCGGATTTTTAGGTGCCGGGAAGACAACTTTTATAAAAAAGTATGCTTCTTATCTGATGAAACAGGGAAAGAAGATCGGAATACTGGAAAATGATTTTGGCGCCATCAATGTGGATATGCTCCTTTTACAGGATTTAGAAGGGGATAACTGCACATTGGAAATGATCGCCGGAGGCTGTGACGCAGACTGCCACAGACGCAGATTTAAAACCAAGCTGATCGCAATGGCTATGGAAGGCTATGACCGGGTGATCGTAGAGCCGTCTGGCATTTATGATGTGGATGAATTTTTTGACACCCTTTATGAAGAGCCGTTAGACCGCTTTTATGAGCCGGGAAATGTGATCGCACTGGTGGATGCAGGCCTGGAAGAGGATCTTTCAAAAGAGGCAAAATATCTGCTGGCATCAGAAGTAGCAGATGCAGGCTGCGTGCTTTTCAGTAAATGCGATGAAGTGTCTCAAGAACAGTTGAAAGCCACCCTTTCTTATCTGAACCAGGCAATGGAACAGGTACATTGTAAACGAAGGTTTACCCTGGATCAGATCCTGTGCAAAAACTGGGAAGATCTGGAAGAGGCTGATTATAAGCGTCTGCTCAACTGTGAATATCGCATGGAAGATTATGAAAAAATGCATTTAGAACAGGGGAAAGTGTTTGATTCTCTGTACTATCTGAATTTTTCCATGGATCCGGATCAGCTAAAAACAGCAGTAGAAAATATGTTTAGGGATCCTTCCTGCGGAAAGATCTTTCGCATCAAAGGCTATATAAAAAAGGGAGAAAACGGCTGGTTGGAGTTAAATGCCACCAGCAGGGAATTTTCTCTGAAACCGGCGCCAAAAGGCCAGGAAGTGCTGATCGTTATTGGCGAAAACCTTTCAAAAGAGGCAGCAGCTCTTTATTTAGGCCGTAAACCGGATGTTTAAGCCAGGTTTTAAACAAAAAACAGTTTACAAAAGATAAGGGACAGGTTATAATATTTCCCGTTGGACAAGGACAGATATGGCAGAGTTGCAGATGCTCTGTGCATAAATAAAATGTTCTCACAAAATCAGGCACAGAAAGATTTTGAGAGGACATTAAGAAAAAGCTGATGGCTTCTGTGAGACAGATGGATTGCAGATGACATCAGCTTTTTTACGGTGACTTTCATCTGATCATGAAAGGAAATTATTATGGAACCATATTACTATACAAAGATGAGCAAGCCCCAACAGGCTGTCTACTATGCCATTTACCAGGGGCTCATGGCACTTTCCGACAGCTTCCAGGTGCCGAAATTAGAAGGACGGGAACTAAGCGACGTATTTTTCCAGCTGCGTTTGGACCATCCGGAGATCTTCTGGGCAGAGGGATTTCATTACCGGTATTATCAGGACTCGGCCAATATCACTTTTTTGCCGGAGTATATTTTTGAAAAAGGAAAGATCAAAGAACACCAGAAAGCATTAAAAGCCAGAGTGGAAAAGCTGGTCCGCCCTGCTATGAAGCTTTCGGAATGGGAAAAAGAAAAGTATGTACATGATTTTATCTGTGAAAATGTACATTATGATAAGTTAAAGAAATCTTATTCTCATGAGATCATCGGTCCTTTAGGACAGGGTGTAGGGGTATGTGAAGGGATCGCCAAATCTGTAAAAGTGCTTTGTGACGCCTTAGGTATCTGGTGTATGATCGCTATCTGCGGAAATAATCCTGAAAAAGGGATCAAATACCGTCATACCTGGAATATTGTAAAAATTGGCGGCACGTATTATCACCTGGATGCTACCTTTGACAATACGTTAGGTAAGCACAGCTTTGGTGCAAAGGAGATCCGCTACGATTACTTTAATCTGGATGATAAAAATATTTTCCGGGACCATGAGCCGCTGATCGCGCCGGCGCCGGCCTGTACGGACGGGGATCATTTTTATTACAAAGAGAAGAAAATGTCCTTTACAAAGACAGAAGATGTGTATAAACGTTCCCTCCAGGCAGCAAAAAAGGGAAAAATGCTTACCTTTCACTGGAGAGGCGGCTATCTTACAAGGGCAGTCCTGGACGAATTGCTGGATCTGATCAAAAAAGCAGGAGCAGAAAAGGGAAAAGTAGCCCGTATTGCTTTAAACTGGCCTCAGGCAGTGCTGCGTCTGGAGTATGTGGAAGATGGCCAGGAAAATGTTACTATGGAAGAGGCAAATGAAGGAGAGCAGGAGTGAGATTAGACTGTTCGGGAATGGAATTTGAAAAGCTGGCAGATCTGTTGGAACAGGGGCAGTTTGAACTTTTGAATCTGCCGGTTGGTGATGAGAGGAAAAAGCCATCGGATATCCGTCTGGTGTATATGATGAATGACACAGCGGAAAGCTTTCTGGTATTCCATGAGGCAGTGCTTACAGGAAATTACCTGCCGGATTACGAGGGAGAACTAAGCGCTTCCCTGGATAAAGAAGAAACAGATAACACGGACGCGGAAGGTGAAGAAAAGGGGCGGTATATCCTGGCGGTCCATCAGGGAGATACAGTCTGCACCCTGTTTTTTAAAGATATCAGCCTGGAATGTGAGCTGTATGATTATGGTGAGATCGGTCATTTCTGGGTGAAGGGATATGAGTATCTGCGCCAGTTAGAATATAAGATCGCTATTTTAGGGGATAAATGGGAATATCTGGGAGAAGATTGCTGCAGTGAAGAAGAGAAAAAACTGGCATCTTTAAGAGAATTTCCGCCTTTAAGTTATCTGTTTTATCCGGCAGCTTCACTGGCCTATGTAAGAGAAAAAGAAGAACCGTGGAAATGTTCGCCGCTGGCAGCAAAACTGGTGGAAGAGGCTGCAAAACAGGAGAAAGATACCTGGTTTGCAAAAATGGTATCCCTGTATAAAAGATACCCCGTCAGGGTACTTGCCAGATACATTGCCTGGATGTTTCACAGAGAAGCCCATAAGAGAGTAACCGATCATCTGATCCGGCAGATGGATCAGGCAGCGGTCATTTATCCAAGACGTTATTTTGGAGAAGAGAACGAAAAAAAGCATAAAATTCTGTTTGAAAAAGCCAACAAACGTAAAAGAGATCTTGAAAAACAGGGGATACAGGCGGAAATCTTTAGAGAAGAACCTTTTGCAAAAGGCGACGATGGACCCTTTAAAGTGTATGTAATGCAGTTTACAGTTAAGAAGGGAAATCACATATCTGCAGTTGAAGAAATCCGATAATTGCAAATGATCATAACCACATACTGCTATGCATCAGCCCCGTGCGGCTGTTGGCAGGTTTTGCAGACAATATCTATTATATAAAAACAGCAGAGGAATTTACCCCTCTGCTGTTTTCGTTTCTAATAATTTCGTTAATTTTTCCAGTAAAACTTTCGCTTCCTCGCCCTGTTCCCGGATATAAGAAGCTTCCGGTACTTCAATATCATGGATCAGGGAATTTCGCATTTTTCGTAAAAAGGCGATCTGGTTAATACATTCTTTATCAAGCACTCCCAGTCGTTTTAAAGCGTTGATATTAAATACGCTTACGGAACGGGAACTGCGCTTGGTCACACGGTTTAAGAGATTTTCAAGAGGCACCCATTGGCCAAAGAAGTAGTTGATGGCTTCCTGATGTTCCACCGTTAAATTGGAGTCATCGGAGCGCAGCTTCTGGTATGCCTGGTATCTCTTTTCATTTCCGCTGATGATCTGGTCAATGATCTGCTGGGAAATGGTACGTTTGTCTTTTTCAAATTTTACAGACTTTACGATAGGTCCGATATCTTTTGCCCGTAATATCTTTAAGCTGCTTAAAAAGCGGAACAGCAGCTCAATATTTCCCATACGAAGCTTGATATCTTCCGGAAGGAAATTATTGCTTAAATAATTATATAAATAAGAGGCAAGCTCAAACTGATTGGCAAAAGTAGCTTTACTGTTCTGAATCCTTTCATTTCCAGCAGCCTGAAGCCGTTCCAGGGCGATTTCACCGGTAAGCACCAGACCATTTAATTCATCTAAGATAGCCAGTTCTTCCTCAGAAAGTGTTCCCTGCATAGGCTTATACACCAGGTCATGTTCCACCTCAGACCAGGCATGCATCAGGACAGAAGCTACCTGGATCTCGATCCTGGCAGCGCAGTAGCGTTTTTCGGAAGGCTGTACTATTTCCTCTTTCATATGCACCCGGTAATGATTGGCCCAGTAGCCGGAAAAACGTTTGTTATAGGTAGGCGGTTTGGACTGTTCCGGGAACTGTTTGCGCTCGATCACCTGAAAAAGATCGCTGATCAGGGAGTCTACTTTTATGCGGTCACCTGGGAAATACAGGGACACACGGATGCCGCAAAGGTCAGCAATATCCTCGTAGATCTCTTTCATGTTCTTATAGGGAACCGTGCGCTTGACATTTCTGCGCAGTATCTTACTTTTTAAACGGCCGGGGTTTTTGATCCTGTAAGTGACCATAGCCCGGATACCGGCTGACTGTAAGGCATCTTCCAGTTGAGAAGAGGAAATACGTCCCAGATTTTCATAAAAAGTAAGTTTCTTTTTATAGTTTTCAATAAACTGGTTGATCAGATCCATAAATCCTCCTTTGCAGTCGGATATCTGTAAAAATACAGATATAGTAATTTTCAGAATTTTCTGTCACTATTATAGCACAGGAGCAATCGCTCTGCAAGAAAGAGAGCAGTATCCGGGGGGAAAATGATCATGGTCCAGCCAAAATATCTTAATGAGAAAAATTATGGGAACAGCCTACTTGACAATATACCCTGGTGGGGTATATAATGCGTATATTCCCAGGGGAATGGTGGGAAAATAAAGGAGAAAGACAGGAACGTTTATGGAAGAAGAAAAATGCTGCTGTTGCCACCATAAAACAAAAGAGCGTTCAGAAAAGGAATACAAAGACCTGATCCACCGCTTAAACCGCATTGAAGGCCAGATACGGGGAATTAAAGGGATGGTGGAAAAGGACGCTTATTGTCCGGACATATTAATACAGGTGGCTGCAGCCAATGCAGCGTTAAACAGTTTTAATAAGGTCCTTCTTGCAAATCATATCAGGACCTGTGTAGCAGAAGATATAAGAGCGGGAAAAGATGAGGTGATCGATGAACTGGTGACCACCTTGCAGAAACTTATGAAATAAGTGGAGAGGAAAATGAAGGTTCCGCCTGCGTCAGCAGGCAGTGGAGCACGACCGTGTGTGGAACCTAAACAGGTATGAACAGGTATAAGAAAGGAGCCAGTAATACAATGAAGCAGTATACAGTAACGGGAATGAGCTGTGCAGCCTGCAGCACCCGTGTAGAAAAGGCGGTTTCCAAGGTGCCGGGAGTAACTTCCTGCTCTGTCAGCCTTTTAACCAACTCCATGGGCGTGGAAGGAAGTGCCACAGACCAGGAGATCATAAAAGCAGTAGCAGATGCAGGCTATGGCGCGTCTGCAAAAGATGCCGAAGGAGAAAAAAACGGTGGAGCAAACAGCGCTGCAGCTTCTGAAGAGGCCCTTGCAGACCATGAAACTCCTATTTTAAAGAAACGTTTATTATATTCCGTAGGTTTTTTACTTGTCCTTATGTATTTCTCCATGGGACATATGATGTGGAACTGGCCGCTGCCGGCATTTATGGACGGCAACCATGTGATGATGGGTCTGGTACAGCTGTATCTGACAGTGATCATTATGGTCATCAACCAGAAGTTCTTTATTAACGGTTTTAAGAGCCTGTTCCATGGTGCTCCAAACATGGACACCTTAGTAGCCTTAGGTTCCTTTGCCTCCTTCGGCTACAGCTCCTATGCACTGTTTGCCATGACTTATGCTGAACATCAGGGAGATGCAGAGGCAGTGATGGGCTACATGCATGAATTCTACTTTGAGTCCGCTGCCATGATCCTGACACTGATCACAGTCGGAAAAATGTTAGAGGCCCGTTCCAAAGGAAAGACTACAGATGCCTTAAAGAGCCTGATGAAGCTGTCACCAAAGACTGCCGTAGTGGAAAAAGAGGGAAAAGAAACAGAAGTACCTGTTGAACAGGTACGCATCGGTGATGTATTTGTTGTCCGCCCTGGTGAAAATATACCGGTAGATGGTGTCGTATTAGAAGGAAACAGCGCTGTAAACGAAGCTGCTCTTACAGGTGAAAGTATTCCTGTAGACAAGCAGGCAGGAGACCGTGTTTCCGCAGCCACCATTAACCAGTCCGGTTTTATCCGCTGTGAAGCTACCCGCGTAGGAGAAGATACTACACTCTCCCAGATCATCCGTATGGTCAGTGACGCGGCAGCTACCAAGGCACCCATCGCAAAAGTGGCAGATAAAGTTTCCGGTATTTTCGTTCCTGCTGTTATTTCCATTGCAGTGCTGACGGTTATTGTATGGCTGATCGCAGGTGAAAGCGTTGGTTTTGCCCTTGCAAGAGGTATTTCTGTTCTGGTTATCAGCTGCCCTTGTGCTTTGGGACTTGCAACACCGGTTGCAATCATGGTAGGAAATGGTATGGGTGCAAAGAACGGTATCCTCTTTAAGACTGCCGTTTCCCTGGAAGAAACAGGAAAAGTTGAGATCGTTGCATTAGATAAAACAGGAACCATTACAAGTGGTGAGCCAAAAGTAACAGATGTACTGGCGGCAGATGGAACTTCAGAAGAAGAGCTGTTAAAATTAGCATATTCACTGGAAAGCAGGAGCGAGCATCCGTTAGCAAAGGCGATCGTAGCCTATGGGGCAGAAAAACAGGCAGAACAGATCCCGGTTAGTGAATTTAAGGCACTTCCGGGAAATGGCCTGGAAGGAAAAGTGGGAGATGCGGATGTAAAAGGCGGCAGCCTGAAATTTGCACAGAGCCAGACGGAGATATCCGAAAAGATAAAAAGCCAGGCAGAAAAACTGGCAGAAGAGGGAAAAACACCTCTTATGTTCTTAAAAAATGGTATACTTGCAGGTATGATCGCAGTTGCCGATGTGATCAGAGAAGACAGCCCACAGGCAGTAAAAGAGCTGCAGAATATGGGTATTGAAGTAGTTATGCTGACCGGTGATAATGAACGCACAGCCAAGGCCATTGGCCGCCAGGCCGGCGTAGACCGTGTCATCGCAGGCGTTCTTCCGGATGGTAAGGAAGAAGTGATCCGCAGGTTAAAAGAACAGGGAAAAGTTGCCATGGTTGGTGACGGTATCAATGATGCCCCTGCTCTCACAAGAGCGGATATGGGTATTGCCATTGGAGCCGGTGCAGACGTTGCCATTGACGCAGCAGATGTCGTTCTGGTAAAGAGCCGCTTAAGCGATGTGCCCGCAGCCATCCGTTTAAGCCGCGGAACCCTTAGAAACATCCATGAAAACCTGTTCTGGGCCTTCTTCTACAATGTGATCGGTATCCCCCTTGCAGCAGGTATCTGGATCCCCATCTTTGGATGGAAGTTAAACCCGATGTTTGGTGCAGCAGCCATGAGCTTATCCAGCTTCTGCGTTGTGACCAATGCATTAAGGCTGAATTTATTAAATATCAAAGACAGCCGCAAAGATAAGAAGATCCGCCGTAAAGCAGCCGCTCCTGCAGGAGCAGTAGTTGCTGCGGCAGAAATAAATACAGAAACAAAAAAGGAGAACAAAACAATGACAAAGACTATGAAAATTGAGGGAATGATGTGCGGACACTGCGAGGCAGCTGTTAAGAAGGCTCTGGAAGCATTAGACGGAGTAGCGAGCGCAGAAGTAAGCCACGAAAAGGAAACTGCTGTTGTGACCTTAGAGAAGGACGTAGATAATGCAGTCCTTACAAAGGCAGTAGAAGATAAGGATTATAAGGTAGTTTCTGTTCAGTAAGCGATCATAGATGAACAAAAATGAATAAAATAGTATAAAATACAAAATAGTATAAAATGAATGAAAGAAACGCAGGAACCGGTCCGAAAAGATGGGTTTCTGCGTTTTTTGTGCCACGGCACATTCTTTTTATAAATTTAGTATATAAAAAAATCAGGGAAGAGGTGTTACGTCTGTCCGTTTGCGTGGGGATTTGTTGATCTCAAAATCTTTTTTAATGACTTCGTTGTAAACAGAGATCACATGGTAAAATGCCTCGATTTCTTCGGCGCTGCACTGTTTCTGAAGCTGGGACATGGTCTTGGCGATATCCAGGATATCATACATTTTATGTGCCTTACTGACACGGGAACCTTCTGCTGTCACATATAGATAAAGGTTTTTCGCGTTTCCGTCTTTTTTGCGCTTTTCAATCAGTTCCAGTTTTTCTAATTTAGTAAGGATCTGGGAAATAGTTCCCTTTGTTTTATCCCAGTACTGGATCAGTTCACCGGAAGAGGTTCCGGGATGGTCTTCAATATAACTGAGTGTGTGGACTTCCATCATGGTAAGCGTATAGTTATCACCATACTGGTGTGCGGACATGATGTAGTCATTATAATGCATAAAGAAGGCGATGCGCTTCTGATCCAGCAGCCGGTTTACTATCCATTCCGCGAAGTGATCGAAGATAATGGAAGAATTTTTGTAAATAACCAGCTGCATTATGAAGATGGAAAATACACCATTGATTTTGAAGATTTTGAAAAGAAGATCGTAGATAACAATGTAAAAGTATTTATCCTGTGCAATCCTCACAACCCTGTTGGCAGAGTATGGACAAAAGAAGAACTGGAGAAAATGGGAGATATCTGCTTAAAGCACAATGTAGTGATCATGGATGATGAGATCCATTGTGACTTTACATATCCTGGCTTCAAATTTACAAGCTTCATGACTCTGGATGAAAAGTACCATAATAGTCTGGTACTGTATACTTCTCCAAGTAAGACTTTTAACGTAGCAGGACTTCAGCCAGCCAACATTATTATTAAAAATCCGGAACTCCGCGCAGCATACCGTAAGGCAAATGCAGCAGCAGGTTACAGCCAGGGAAGCATTATGGGACAGGTTGCAGTAAAATCTGTTTATACAAAGGGTGATGAATGGGTAAATGAACTGGTAGAGTATATTACCGGAAATATGAATTACATGCGTGATTTCGTAAAGGAAAACTTCCCGAAGGCTCATTTCGTAGATCCTGAAGGAACCTATCTTACCTGGGTTGATTTTTCAGGATATGGTTTTACAGATGAAGAATTAGAGCACATTATGGTAGAAGAAGCACATCTCTGGTTAGACAGCGGTAAGGTATTCGGACCGGCAACTGCACAGTTTGAAAGATTTAACCTTGCATGCCCGAGAGCTACCGTAGTAAAGGCAATGGAGCAGTTAAAAGCTGCACTGGACAACCACACAAAGTGGGCATAGTCAGGGGGAAGATAAGAGATGAAAACTTTCTGGAATACATATAAATCGTCTATTTTACTGCTGGCAGCTATGGTAGCAGGCGGTGTGATTGGATTTTTCTGGGGACCTGGAGCAAGTGTGCTCCAGCCCATTGCCGATACATTTTTAAATCTGCTGTATTGCTGTGTTGTACCGCTGATCTTCTGTTCTTTAACAGCGGCGATCGCAAAAATGCAGGATCTTGCAAAACTCAGAAAGATCTTAATGATCTTCCTGATCGGTGTTATTGTCTCCGGTGTTATTGCATGCCTGTTTATGGTAGCTCCTTGTCTGGTCATTGATCCGGCGGAAGGTTCTACTGTTTCTTTAACACAGGATGTAGCAGATGCCAGTGGAAGCATGAATGTACTGGGAATGTTTACAGTCGGTGATTTCCCGCTTCTGTTCTCTAAATCTAACCTGATGGCACTGATCGTATTTACTGTTATTTTCTCTATTGCGATCATCCAGACCGGTGAAAAGGGCAAGCCGATCGTAGAAGCTATGGATCGCCTTACAGCAGCTATCGTAAACGTGATCAATATCGTTATGAAACTGGCCCCTTTAGGACTTGGCTGTTATTTTGCGATCCTGATCGGTTCTAACGGCAGTGATGTGATCGGACCGTTGTCAAAAGCAATTGTCATGTACCTGTTTGTGATCGTTGCCTATTATGTTGTTTCACAGACAGTATTTGCTTATATCGGTGGCGGCATGGAAGGTGTACGCATATGGTGGGCAACCTGCGTGCCATCTACCTTAACTGCTCTTGGTACCTGCTCTTCAGCAGCAACTCTGCCAGTTAATTTACAGCAGGCAAAGAAAATTGGTATTCCCGATGAGATTGCAGATCTTGTTATTCCTTTAGGTGCAAATCTTCACAAAGATGGCGCATGTGTGATCCAGATCATTAAGGTAGCGTTTTTATGCTCAGTATTCCATATGGAATATGCAACCCCACGAAACATTTTAATGTCTATCCTGGTAGCTGTTATCGCATCTGTTGTTATGGGAGGAATCCCTGCAGGCGGTTATGTAGCTGAGATCTTTATCATATCTGCATTCGGCTTCCCTACAGTAGCTATCCCGATCATGGTTCTCATCGGAACCATTACCGATGCACCTGCAACTGTAGTCAATGTAACAGGTGATACTGGACTTGCCATGGTCATTACAAGATTTGTAGAAGGAAAAGACTGGATCCACAGAAAAAAACTGGCACAAAAAGCAGCATAAAATAATAATATAACTGCGCATCCCTCATGGTCGGACCGGATCTGACATATGGGGGTATTGTGCGTTTCTTTACAAGCGTTTATAATGGTTTAATGGGAATACAAAAATGCTTTGCAGAAGATGCAGGCACGAAAAGGAGAATTTCTTATGGAAAACAAGAAACTGGGGGCGTTGGCCTTTCTGCCGCTGATCGTATTTTTAGGAACTTACATTGGTTGTGGTATTGTGTTTTCGGTTATGGGAGCGGAAAGTCCTTTTGGCTATTTCCCACGCCATGTAGCGTTGCTTGTGGGAATTGCGTCTGCCCTTATTCTGGCACCGGGGGTGAAGATTTCAGAGAAGGTAGATGTCCTTACAGAAAATATGGGCCGCAGCGGTGTTATGATGATCGTTCTGATCTATCTTATGGCCAGCGGATTTCAGGGCGCAGCAGCAGCTATTGGCGGCAAGACTTCTGTAATTAACCTGTGTTTACACTATATTCCGGTCAAGCTTCTGGTTCCTGGCGTATTTATGATGTGCTGCTTTATCTCTACAGCCATCGGAACATCCATGGGTACCATGGCAGCTATGGCTCCGGTTGCTTTGGGCGTAGCGGAAGGCGCAGGCTTAAATGCGGCTATCGTCTGTGCGGCAGTGATCGGCGGTTCTTATTTTGGTGATAACCTGTCCATGATCTCTGATACCACCATTGCAGCAGCAGAAGGCTGCGGATCTGAGATGCGTGATAAGTTCCGCATGAACTTCTTCATTGCCTTTCCGGCAGCTGTTCTTTCTCTGATCTTTTATGGATTTATAGGGGGAGCAGGCAGCGGAAGCATTGAAGTAGGTGCTTTTGACCTGTTCCAGATCGCTCCTTATATTGTCGTTTTAGTAACTGCGTTAATGGGTATCAATGTAGCTGTGGTACTGTTCATTGGTATTTTAATGACCTTTATTGTAGGACTCTTACAGGGAAATGTAGGCTTCTTTGATATCGCCATGGCAGTAGGTGATGGAATGGCTGATATGTTCAGCATCAGTATTGTTGCTATCCTGGTATCCGGTGTGATCGGTCTGGTACGGTATTACGGCGGTATTGAATGGATGATCGATACGATCACCAAAAAGATCAAAAACAGAAAACAGGCAGAATATGGTATCGGTATCCTTTCCGGTATTTTATCCGGTGCTATGGTCAATAATACGATTGCTATCATCGTTACCTGTCCTATTGCAAAAGAGATCGGCAGCAAGTACAAGATCGCGCCAAAGCGTCTGGCAAGCCTGGTAGATATTTTTGCCTGTGCATTCTTAGCTGTTATGCCTCATGACGGCGGTATGCTGATGACATCTGAAATGGCGAACATATCCCCGTTTGCTATCCTGCCATACTCTGTTTACCCATTATTCCTGATTATTGCAACCTGCATCACGATCCAGGCAGGACTTTTAAGGACAGCGGAAGAAAAACAGAAAAAATAGGCAGAAAAAGCAATAATAAAATAGGATTTTTCGGTAAAATAGACAAAGACCGAAAGAAAGTGCATTGACTTATAGGGGTAATGATGATATTATAGCCCTATCGTTATTTTCTTGATAATATTGGTTGCTCTAAGGCAACACGCAAAACCAATTTTGAACGATATTATGTGAAACAGATATTTGTTCAAAATTGGTTTTTGTTTTAAGGGGGAATTATTATGTTTCAGGGAATTAAAAAATTATTCGGTGGAAAAAAAGAGGAAGGCCAAATCCTTGCACCTGTAGCCGGTCAGGCAGTGCCTTTAAGCGAGGTGCCGGATCCTGCATTTGCCCAGGAGATACTGGGAAAAGGCGTAGCCATCCTGCCTTCGGAAAATGAATTTAAAGCGCCTGCATCCGGAGAGGTAACTGTATTATTTGAAACCGGACATGCGGTCAGTATCCGTACAGAGAGCGGTGCAGATGTGATCGTTCACATTGGCTTAGACACTGTGAATTTAAAGGGGCAGTTCTTTATCACCCATGTAAAACAGGGTGACACAGTAAAGGCAGGGGATCTGCTGATCACAGCAGATATAGAGCAGATCAAAGCAGCGGGTTATGAGGTAATAACACCGGTGATCGTCTGCAATGTTTCTGATTTCCCGGATATGGTATGCCATACGGGAAAAGCCGTAAAAGCCATGGACGAGATCATTACTCTGTAATGAACATCAACATGGATATAAAGGGGATTTGAAACCAGGAGAAGGGTTCAAATAAATAAGCCGGGATAAAAAAACGGCAACAAAAGAAAGGGGTTTTTAGTTATGATGAAGTTCTTTCAGAAACTTGGTAAGTCACTGATGCTTCCAGTGGCGTGTCTGCCAGTATGTGGTATCCTTATGGGTATCGGATACATCCTGGCACCGGCAGCTATGGCAGGTGAGGTTCAGGGATTTACTGCGGGGGGCTTAGCTTACTCAATCGGACTGTTCCTGATCAAAGCAGGGGGTGCGTTGATCGATAACATGTCCTGGCTGTTTGCAGTAGGTGTAGCCGTAGGTATGGCAGATGACTCAGATGGTACAGCAGGTCTGGCAGGTCTTGTTTCCATGTACATGATCACCACACTGTTAAGTCCCGGTGCTGTTGCCGGTATTACCGGACATGAGGCAGCACCTGCATTTGGAAAGATCGTCAACCAGTTCGTTGGTATTCTTTCCGGTCTCATCGGTTCTGCATGTTACAACAAATATAAGACTGTAAAACTGCCGGATGCACTGGCATTCTTCAGCGGCAAGAGAGCAGTTGCGATCTTTACAGCTATTTATTCCATAGTTGCAGCTTTAGTCCTGTTTGTTGTATGGCCTCTGGTTTACGGTGGTCTGGTAGCATTAGGCGAAGCATTTATCGGAATGGGTGCTGTTGGAGCAGGTATCTATGCATTCTTTAACCGGCTTCTGATCCCATTTGGCCTGCACCATGCGTTAAACTCTGTATTCTGGTTTGACGTAGCAGGTATCAGTGACCTGAGCAATTTCTGGGGCAATACCGGTGTTTACGGACAGACTGGTATGTACATGACCGGATTCTTCCCATTTATGATGTTCGGTCTTCCGGCAGCCTGCATTGCTATGTATCAGACTGCAAAACCTGGTAAGAAGAAAATTGTTTACGGACTTTTAGCTTCCGCAGCGTTCTGTTCTTTCTTTACAGGTGTTACAGAACCAATCGAGTTTTCCTTTATGTTCCTTGCTCCGGGACTGTATGTAGTACATGCTCTGTTAGCAGGTATTACAGCAGGTATCACCGTTGCCCTGCCGATCCGTGCAGGCTTCTCCTTCTCCGGCGGTGCTGTTGATATGGTACTCAGTTCCTTTACACCACTTGCAGAAAATCCATGGCTGCTGATCCCGGTAGGTCTGGCAGTTGGCGTTCTTTACTATGTTGTATTCCGTTTCGCAATTGCCAAGTTTAACTTAAAGACTCCGGGACGTGAAGATGATGATGCAGAAGAGTTAAAGGCAACTTTAGCAAACAATGATTATACTTCTGTTGCAAAGACAGTCCTGGAAGGCGTTGGCGGTCCTGAAAATGTGGCTTCCATTGACAACTGTATTACAAGACTTCGTCTGGAAGTAAAAGACTATACAAAGGTCAACGAAAAAGTGATCAAATCTGCCGGTGTTGCAGGTGTGATGCGTCCAAGCAAGACCTCTGTACAGGTTATCATCGGAACACAGGTACAGTTTGTAGCAGATGAATTTAAGAAGCTGTGCAAATAAAGAGTATCTGAAAAATTTATCTGGAAAATTAAGTTAGATCATATGGAAAAGATCGCAGCAAAGCGGCATTTAAAACGTCATTTTGCTGCGATCTTGTTTTATTTTCAGGTCATTGTTTTAAAAATTGTTTCTCAAGCATCCCTACTGCCTGATACAACACACAGGACAACAGGCAGAGCATGATCAGGGCGCTCATCAGTTTTGTCATCTCAAAGGTCTGGGAAGCATAGGTGATGAGGTAGCCAAGTCCTGCTTTGGCGCTTAAAAATTCCCCGATGATCACACCGACCAGACAGAGACCGATATTTACTTTCATAGTGCTCATTAACAGAGGAAGGCTTCCAGGAAGAAGAACCTTGGTAAGTACCTCTTTTTTTGCGCCGCCTAAGGCATAGATCAAACGTATTTTGTCTGGATCCATCTGGTTAAAGCCTGTATACAGAGTCATAACAGAGCCAAAAACAGCAATGGACACAGCGGCTACGATAACTGTGCGCATACGGTTTCCAAGCCATACTAAAAGAAGAGGGGCGAGAGCCGATTTTGGAAGACTGTTTAAAAGTACCAGAAACGGTTCAAAAATCTGGGCTGCAAAAGGACTGGACCAGAGAAAAAGGGCAGTTAAAAGGCTGATAAGGGTACATAAAAGAAAGCTTAAAAGGGTTTCTGTTAAGGTTACCCCTGTATGGAGAAAAAGGCTCTTATCAAGAAGCATGTTCCACAGACAGAAAAGGATCTGGGAAGGGGAACTGAAGATAAAGCGGTTGATCAGGCCAAGAGAGGCAGTCAGCTCCCAGAGGGATAAAAACAGGATCAGAATCATTATACGGCAGATCCGGATCTGGCGGGTCTGCAAAAGGAGGCGGGCTTCATATTCCTGCTGTCTGGTCATCTTTTATCAGCTCCTTCCATAAAGTATTAAAGTAATGGGAAAATTCCGGACAGTTGCGCCTTTTTAGGGGGCTGTTACAGTCATCAGGAAAAGAAAGGTAAAGGACTGTGCGGATACGGCCGGGTCTGGGAGTGAGGACGATAATACGGTCAGCAAAACTGATAGCTTCTGACAGGTCGTGGGTCACTAAAATAGCAGTCTTTCCATTTTTCCTTAAAATAGAGCTGATATCATCACATACCATAAGCCTTGTCTGATGATCAAGGGCAGAAAATGGCTCATCTAATAAAAGCAGATCCGGTTTCAGTGCCAGTGTACGTATGAGAGCGGCTCTCTGACGCATACCTCCGGAAAGGGCAGAGGGCTTTGCGTGTTCAAAACCGGCAAGTCCATAGTCAGAGAGCAGGTCAGAAAGTTCCTGTTTTGTTTCAGTATTCAATTTTTTCTGGATCTCAAGTCCAAGGGAAACATTGGAAAAAATATCCCGCCATTCAAAAAGGTGGTCCTTCTGGAACATATAGCCGATCCCGGTGGCATTTTTGGGATTTTTTTCCAAAAGTTCCCCATCCAGAAAAATGGCGCCTGCTTCCGGCATGTTCAGTCCGCATAAGAGAGATAAAAGAGTGGATTTTCCGCAGCCGGAAGGACCTACAATGGCTATAAATTCTCCGGTATCTACGTTAAAAGAAATATCAGAAAGGGCCAGCGTTTCCCTGTTTTTACTATGGTAGGAAAAGCTGACCCTGGAAACCTGCAATTTGGGTTTCATAGAAAGGCTCCGAAAAGAAACGTTCTTGCTTTAATATACGTTACTGTTCTGGTTCTGGTGCAGGTGTTTCATTTTGTGTATGTCCGTAATTCCATGTAACAGGAGTAGGACGGGAAGGATCAAAGATCTGGGAAGCGTCAAACAGATCGCTTAAACGCTTTTTAGCAGGATCTTCCTGGATCATATCTTCGTACAGGCGGTAACCATCCAGGTTTCTTCTGGCCATTCGCAGATAATCAGGTCCCTTCTGGATCCATGCAGGCTTGCTGGCATCTACATTACAGAAGTAGCGGAAACCTTTGGAAGCAAGGTACTGGTAACGATAGTTTTCCTCTGTATACGGGTGCCAGTCAGCAACATCGTTTCCATTAGGATAGATGTAAATATCGGTCGGTCCGATCAGGGACTCCACCTCATTTTTCCATTTATCCGTATCTGTGTAGAAACGTTCATCACTGATTTTGTATGGATTTTCCGGATCGTCGGAAACGCCCATCCACAGGTGTCCCCAGCTGTGACTTGCCAGTTCCCAGCCGTCATCCCGTAAGCACTGGGCTACCCTGGCAGCCTGCTCTTTCTCGCTTTCATAATCTGGGGTTTCGCTGTAGGAAGAAGCAGTGCGGTATCCTAAGATCCCTTCATAACCGGTAAGTGCGATAATAGCCTTGGCTCCTTTGTAGGAGAAATCCGGGTGCTCATCAATAAAGTCGTTTAAAAGAGGGATCAGGTCATAAGAACCTGTGGAAATGCTGCCGTCATCCATTTTCATTTCGCAGGTAGGCCGTCCGTCCTCGCCGACTACGATCTTGCTTGCAAATCCGTCTCCATCCATATATGGATAGTAGCATACGTCATCCTGGGACATAACAATGGGCTTTTTGCCTTCCGGCAGCATGATCGTTCCCCAGGTGAAAGCAGGATTTCCGTTTTCATCTGTTGTTTCGTAGGCAATATCGTGGATGCGCACTAAAACGTAGCCGTCATTGTAAAGGGCATCTAATATTTTTAAGAACTCATCCTTGGTAGTCATAACGGAATTATATCCTTCCATACGGGAGTCACCGTCAAATGCTTTGGAAGTGTCCATGATCAGAGAGTGGAAAAATACATGGGTCACATTTTTTACATCTGCAGCTACCAGAGAGTCCTTTTGGGACTGGAAGGAAGCAAGGGCTTCGCTGATCCGTGGATCGGACTGAATGGAAGGATCCTGGGACAGAAGTTCCATTGCTTTGTCGTAGTCATAACCTTTTGCCAGACGGTCTGCCTGATCGATCAATTGCCCAATGGGATCGTCGGAATCAGCTTCTGCTGATGCAGACGGGATCCCGTTGCTTTTCGTAGCTTCAGAAGCAGTGGCAAAAACCGGACGGTCTCCAGGCTGCTTTTTTAAAACAAAGCGTGAAAAGGCAAAAATACCGCCCCCGAGAACAAGGGCGATCACAAAAAGAACTATAAAAGTAGGAAGGTGGCGGGACAAATGGAAGAAAAATCCCCGGCGGTTCCGTCTCTTTCTAAAATTTAAATTACTCATAAAATCTCCTGGTCATATTTCTGATAATTATATTGCTTGTGGTATTGTTGAAATTCCTTTAAGTCTATACAGTATAGCATAAAATACGCCTGTTGGATATAACATATAGTCCTTTTTGTTGATTTTTTAACATCTCCGTGGTATTCTAAGAAATGAAGTAAAATTCAACAGAATGTGAGGTCTCAAAAATGGGAGAAATGGTTAAAGATCCAAATTGCGCATATTGTGTGGAAGGAGAACTGTTAGCTAAGTTTGGTTATCCTTGCTGTGAGATGAAGACAGGTAAGCTGTATGTATTCAAAGAGCAGAGCAAGAGAGGAAGAGTGATCTTAGCTCACAAGAAACATGTCAGCGAACTGATCGAACTGACTGATGAAGAGAGAAATGACTATTTTGCAGATGTTGCAAAAGTTGCCAGAGCCATCCACAAAGTATTTAACCCTGATAAGGTAAACTATGGTGCATACGGTGATACCGGACATCATTTACATTTCCACATTGTTCCAAAATACAAAGGTGGAGAAGAATGGGGCAGTACATTCGAGATGAACAGCGGCAAGACCATTCTTACAGATGCAGAATATGAGGAAATGGCTGAAGCGATCCGCCAGGCATTAAAGGAAGTCTAAAACAGAATAAAATTGAAACAGGATCCTGTTTCATAAAAATGAGAACTGCGGCCGAAACGGTGAGAGATCATCCAGTGCTTCAGTTCTCTTTTTATTTAGAAACCGTCAGGTTATACAGGTGCTTCTTTTTTCATATTTATGTTAAAGAAATAAATTGCAGAAGATCTGTAAAAGGGGAAGATATGAAAAAAAGAAGATGGATATGTATGTTTCTGCTGCTTCAGGTTCTGTGGTGCAGTATGACTGGGATGGCAGTATATGGGATGGAGCCGGATATTCCGGTATCAGCGGTTGTTTCAGGGCAGGCGCAGGCAGTTTCCATACAGGCACCTTCCGCTGTTTTAATGGAAGCATCCACAGGAAAGCTGTTGTTTGAGAAAGATGCAGACGAAAAGCGCAGTCCTGCCAGCGTGACCAAGGTAATGACACTGCTTCTGATCTTTGATGCTTTAAAAGCAGGCAAGATCCAGATGACGGACCAGGTGACCACCAGTGCATACGCAAAGTCCATGGGCGGTTCCCAGGTGTTTTTAGAAGAAGGAGAAGTACAGACCGTAGAAACACTGATCAAATGCATTGTGATCGCTTCCGGAAATGATGCTTCTGTTGCTATGGCAGAATATATTTCTGGGACAGAAGAGGCTTTTGTAGAAGAAATGAACAAACGGGCAGAGGGGCTGGGAATGACCAATACCCATTTTTCGGACTGCTGTGGCCTGACAGAAGATCCGGATCATCTGACCACAGCCAGGGACATTGCCCTTATGACCAGGGAACTGATCAACTGCTATCCTGAGATCCATAATTATTCCACCATCTGGATGGAAAATATCACTCATGTGACGAAGCAGGGAACCAAGGAATTTGGCCTTGCAAATACAAATAAGCTTCTGAAAATGGCAGCAGATTTCCAGGTAACCGGTTTAAAAACAGGTTCCACCTCCAGGGCAAAATACTGTCTTTCCGCTACTGCACAAAAAGACGGGATCCGCCTGATCGCCGTGATCATGGCAGCGCCGGATTATAAAGCACGTTTTTCTGATGCCAGAAATCTTTTAAGCTATGGTTATGCCAGATGCAGGCTTTATGAGGACAAAGAAAAAATACCTCTTCCTGAGATGAAAGTTGCAGGAGGAGTGAAAGAAAACGTACTGCTGGAGGCAGAGGGAACCTTTACCTGGTTGAGCACAGAGGGGGAAGATCTGGGAAAGATCGAGAAAAAACTGGAACTGGCAGAGCAGATGGAAGCACCCTTAGCCAGGGGGGAACGTGCCGGCATGATCGCTTATTATATGGACGGGGAAAAGCTGGGAGAACTTCCGGTTGTGACGGCAGAAGCAGTAGAAAAGGCCGGATACATAGACCAGCTGCAGAAATTATTTGGAAAATGGGCGGGTTTTCGCAATAAGGCAGCATAAAGAAGCTGTTAAAATGCAGGAAATGACAGGGAAAACCTTTGACGGGAGCGGTTTTATACCATTATAATACCTTTCATATTATCATGATACCAGGGTCAAAATATAATCTACCCAGGCAAGAACGGTCACGTCAGAAGACAGGAACGTATGCAGGTGTGGGAAAAGTGAGTCTGGGAAACGGAAAGAGGTGGACCATGAACCAGATCTTACTGCTTACAGGGATCGTCATTGTGATCTGTATTCTGTCAGGACGGCTGATCGATAAACTGGGAGTTCCGTCATTACTTGCATTTATCCTTCTGGGAATGTGCTTTGGGGTAGATGGTATTTTTAAAATATCCTTTGATGATTATCAGTTCAGTGAACTGATCTGTTCCGTCAGTCTTATTTTCATCATGTTTTATGGTGGTTTCGGAACGAATATTAAAGAAGCGGGGCCGGTGATCCCCAGGGCTGTTCTGCTTTCAACAGCCGGTGTTTTATTTACAGCCGGGATCACAGGACTGTTTATTCATCTGGCGTTAAAACTTCCTCTTCTTGAAAGTTTTTTAGTGGCATCTGTGATCGGTTCTACAGATGCAGCTTCTGTATTTAATATCCTCAGGTCAAAAAATCTGAATCTGAAAGAAAATACAGCCTCTTTACTGGAAATGGAGTCCGGTTCCAATGACCCTGTTTCCTATATGCTGACGGTGATCCTTACAGCAGTCCTCACAGGACAGTCTGTAAATGTAGGTTCCATGCTGGTTTTCCAGATCCTGTTCGGCATTGGCTGTGGTGTGTTTTTTGGAAAAGTCACAGCGTTTATTTTAAATAAAGTGGAATTTGATATTGCCCAGGGAAAAACCATTCTGGTATTTGCAACGGCTATACTGGCATATACAATTCCTTCCATGATCGGCGGAAATGGATATTTAAGTGTATATCTTTGCGGGATCCTGTTAGGAAATTCCTACCTTCCTCACAAGCGGGATATGGTGTTGTTTTTTGATGTGCTTACAGGTGTGGCACAGATGATGATCTTTTTCCTGTTAGGACTTTTAGTAACTCCAAGCCAGCTGCCACAGGTGATCATTCCTTCTTTTGTGATCATGATCTTTCTTACCCTGGTTGGCCGTCCTGTGTCTGTAGCCGCACTTTTAGCTGGTTTTCGGGCATCTATCGGGCAGATGGGACTGGTGTCCTGGGCGGGACTTCGGGGTGTTGCTTCCATTGTTTTTGCAATCTATGTAGTGCTGCGCCAGGTCCCTTTAGGATATAACCTGTTTAACCTGGTATTTTGCATTGTACTGTTGTCCATTTCTATCCAGGGAACCCTGCTTCCATGGATCTCAGGAAAGTTGCAGATGATCGATGAAAATGCAGATGTGCGCCGTACATTTAATGACTATCAGGAAGAAGAGAGCATCAGCTTTGTAAAGTTTCATCTTTTTAGCCAGCATCCTTATGTGGGAAAATGTTTAAAAGAGATCACATTGCCGCCTAAACTGTTGGTTGTGGTGCTGATCCGGGGAAAAGAAGTGTTAGTTCCCAATGGAGATACCTGTTTGCAGGCAGGAGATCTGATGATCGCAGCGGCAGAGGAATTTGAAGACCGGAAAAATATGACGCTCCGCGAAATAACCGTGGATAAAAATCATAAATGGAAAGGAAGATCTTTAAGCCGTATCCCTATGCAGGCGGGAACTTTGATCGTTATGATACGAAGGGGAAAAGAAACTGTGATCCCTACAGGAAATACAGTGGTGTATGAAGGGGATGTGCTGGTACAGGCAAAATTTTAAAGTATTATGATCATCAAAGTGCTATGAAAAGGGCAGGTCTCATTGACTTGCTCTTTTTCTTATGTTATCCTAGTACCATCGGCGGGGAGATCTCCCTGTCAGATCTGTTTATTCTATTTATTTTTGGTCGTTTCAGACCGCAGTTTCACAAAAATTGTAAAAAAGTGAAAAAATGAAAAAGGAGGGGAAAGTTTGGATTAAAATATCAGGGGATTTTGCAACATTTCTAAAATTCAGATCATGGAAAAGATCAAACATCAAATCTAAACACATCACATCAGGACAAATCAGATCAAACACATCAAAACACATTCCAAAGGGGGAAAAACAATTGAATACGAAAATATGGAAACGAATGATGGCTGGCTTATTGGCAGGCGTCCTTATTTTTACAGGAATCCCGTTTTCTGCCTCTGCAGGTGAACCGCCTGTGCAGATGATCATCAGGGGAGATGCCTTTCAGAACAGGCAGATCAACATTTTCGGCCACAGTCACCGGTCGATCACCTGCTATTATGTAAATCCGGTGGAAGGACATGTACCGGCATTTTGCCTGCAGCCGGGAAAGAAACTTCCCAATCACACCCAGGCATCCTGGGAGAGGTACAGTGCGTCACCGGAAACCTCCGTACCGGTCATAGGAAGTTTTGACCGGTATCTGCCTATGACACTGGCTTATGAGTGGATGGTTTCAGGAAATTATTATGATAAGACCCGGTATGCCATGGTGCAGACTTATTTCTGGGGCTGTCTGGCAGGTTTTGAGCAGGACTGGGATATCCAGGAAGAGACCATGAAAAAACTGGAATGGGCTATAAGAGACGGAAGGGTTCTCTCCCTGTTTCATGAAATGAGGTCGGTAGTGGAAAAGGGCCTGGAAGAATATGAGTCGAATAGCGGAAGTAGTCTTCCTGCCTGGAATGGCCGTAAGGAAAATATGATCTTAAAAGACGGTCATTATGAGCTGACCTTAGATCTTAGTTCCTGTCCCCAGCTTAAAAACGCAAACTGGCAGTTCCCGGATAAAAACTGGAGTTTTACACAGGGACCAGGGGAAAATGAGATCACATTTCTTTATACAGGAGAAGAACCTTCCGGACGGATCAGCGCAGGAAACGTGGAAGGCTTGGATGACCGGTATTATGCCTATATCTTTTATCCGGGAGAGTCTTATCAGATGCAGATGGGCTGGCTGGATATGCAGCGTCCCCAGGCAGAAGTATGGTTTGAAACAGGAAAGGGGAGTGTCCAGGGCGGTCAGATGCAGCCTTTAGAACGGTTCCGCCACAGGGAAGTTTTTGAGGCAGATTACAAAATAGATCTGGAAAAATATTGTGCAGAAACAGGACAGCCTCTTGCAGGAGCGGATTTTCAGGTATGGGAAAGTTTTGACCATTCCCAGATCAATGAACATGGCTATGAAGAAGGGGAGCCGGACGGAACGACAGGTCAGGTTTACAGTAACTGTATGTCCCCGGAACCGGAAGAAGAATGGCTGTGTGACGTGATCACCACCGACGAAGAAGGAAAGGCTTTTCATAAAGATATCCGCAATTACAATTACAGCAAAACCTACTGTATGGGCCATCCGGCGCCGGAATGGATCGAATGTGATCACGAAGGAGATAGCGGTGATGGAGAAGACGGGGAAGGCGAAGAGGAAGAATGTAACTGTGAAGAAGAAAATGAACGTCTCAGGGAGCAGTGGCTTGAGGAACAGGAACTGTGTGAAGCTTCCAGCGATTTCCATGTATCCAATGAGGATGAAGAGGACCATGAACAGAGTACAGAAGCAATGGAAGCCATGTTAGAGGACCGGGATGAAACCTATGAAAATTTTATTGCCCTGGAGTATGGCTATACATTAACAGAGAAAAAGGCCAGAACCGGCTATATGGTCCACGGGACACACAGGGAAGATTTTGAAATCGAGAAAATAACAGTGGCTTCCGCCCAGGCACAGAGAAATACAGCAGGAAAGGAAGGTACAGGAAGAGAAGATCCGCAATCAGAGGTGTATCTGGGGGAAAATACGCAGCTGCAGTTTCATCCCGCTCCACAAAAAAAAGAAAAGAAAAACGGATATGCTTATGAAACCGGAGCGCAGGAAGAAAGATCAGCAGAGGAACTTAGAACGATCCATGAAGTGAAGCTGACCGAAGATATTTATGAAGAAGAGGAAGATGACGAGGATGAGATCTGGGATGACCGGGCAACGGAAAGTAATGCAAAGATAAGCAGGACAACAGCAAATACGGCAACAGAAAGCAAAGCAACCGCAAGTGATGCAGCAGAAGATAACGCAGTTGTAGCTGCTGCCACTGCATCGAACGCAAAGAAGGATCTGGAAACGACAGAACAATATATTTATACAAGAGAAGAAATTTCCCTGGAACCGATTTCTTTATGGGAGTCTTTACGGGAAAATGTATGGAATTCTGTAAAAGCAATCTTTTTTTCCTCAGAAGACGATGATGATTTTGAGGGGATAACAGCATTTCTTCCTGATTTTCAGGATGATGATCTGGGAGAGATGGATGTTTCCTGTTTTGGCGATCCATCGAATTCCCTTTACTGTTTTAAAGTCTGGGACCACCGCACAGAAGGAAGGATCTATATAAATAAACGGGATCTGCATCTTTATGAAAAGGACCAGGAAGAAAGCTATGGCCGGACCCAGGGAGACGGAACTTTAGAAGGTGCTGTATATGGCCTTTTTGCAGCCGCAGACATTGTACATCCGGATGGAAGATCCGGTGTGATCTACCAGAAAGATGATCTGACAGCCGTGGCAGCAACAGATCAGGATGGTAATGCCTCATTTTTTGCATACACGGAGGTCCCGCATACAGTAGTAAAAGAAGATGGGACCATTGAGGCACCGGAAAATTTCCTGGGGCCGGAAACCTTATATAACGGCAGTACCATTAATTCTTCTGATCATGGATTTGGAAGCTATACCTATCCGGACAGAAAGGAAGAAAATGGAAATTCCTGGATCGGAAGACCGCTGCTGATGGGAAGTTATTATGTGAAAGAACTAAGCCGGTCAGAGGGATATGAACTGTCTGTAACAGGAAAGAACCTGGTGGAGACGAACCGGGGGTCAGGAGAAGAAAATGTAGTGCGAAAGGCAGGGCAGGTACAGGTAAGCGCAGGTCTGTCTGAGCATAACAGTATGGAAGCAGACGGTTCCTGGAATGATTTTACAGTAGAAGCATTTGGAACAGAAAAAGGGTATGAGATCACAGTTTCCGGTTATCCGGAAAATACAAAGTTTTACCGTTTAAGTTCACAGGAGCAGAGGGAAAATTTAAAACAGATCACAGGAATGGAAAAAATTCCCAAAATGGATCATTTGGGAAATCCTGTATATGAAAAGGCAAAAGGCGGAGAATTAAAACGGGATCTTAATGGCAATCCTGTTTTAAAAGCAGATGCGGGGGAAGACGAAAAAGTACCTGCATCTGAGACTGTGCCCTATCATTTCCGGACAGCCCCTTATATAAAAGGAGAAGCAAAACCGGAAGATCTGTCTAAATGGGATGAAGACCTGGATCCTGATTATGTGATGGAACAGGCACAGGCAATGCTTATGCAGTTAGGCTATAAAGAAGCTGACGGGGAAGGGGCACCATGGGTTTCTATAAATCTGGATTCTATGAATGGAAAGGCCGTAGAACAGATCCTTGACTGGTATACAGAACACAGTTTTTATAATATGGCCGCCGTTTCTGAGATAAAGGAAGAAGAGGGACAGTGGCAGGCAAAACTTTTTTATGACTATTCTGGAAATACAGAAGCAGGATCTGCAGTTTATGACCGGGCAGACGGACAGCTTTATGTGAAAAAAGAAAGGGAAAATGGTCATTACTGGATCTGCATTCCCAAAGGAAAATTCCGTTTAAGCAGTCATACCGCTTACATAAAAGAAAAATGGGAATATGTGGAAGATGAGCTTAAATTAATTTATGAGCCTGTTTATGAACGGTATGAAGAAGGAGAGGTTCTTTTAGATCCAAACGGAGTACCGATCCAGGAAATGGAACAGGTCCCCATTTTTGAAGAACGGGAAACCACGTATGTGACTACGAAAGAGGAGCCGGTAGAGGCTTTCTGGGATCCTGAAAAAAGAGAGTATCATATTTTGGTGGAAAATGAAACAGACTGGTCCGTGGAAAAAGAAGAGGTAGAAGAAACGTTCCGTGCAGTGACCGGACAAACCACCATTTCTGTAAATGGAAAAGAGGTTCCTTATAATCAGTATCTGGTATCCATGGGAGCAGCTGTGGATGTAGAAGCAGAACAGGAAGAAACAGATCCTGGAAGTTTTGTAAAATATGTTCATCTGGCATATCCTGGTCAGAACCAGACAGTTCAGGATGGTGGAACAGAAAAAGAACCGGTTCAGGTTTTGGAACGGGCGATCCGGCAGCCGGTACGCATTACCAAACACATTTCCCAGTCTTCTTATGAAAATGTAAATACCTACGGTTCTGTGCATAATGATCCAGTCACTACCTTTTTAGGCTTATTCCGTAAAAATGGATCTGCAGAAGGCCGGAAACTTTTAGATCAGTTTTCATTCAGGATCTACCTGAAGCAAAATCTTTTAAACATTTATGTGGATGATGAGGGAAAGATCCTGTCAGAAGATATCAGTTCACCAGCTTATAAGGAGCTGGTACAGACTATTTATCTGCCGCCGGAAGATGCAGAAAACAGGGGTCATCAGCTGATGGAAAGAAATGAGGATGGCAGCTGCAATTACCGGAAATTTTTTGACGCAATGGAAGGCGCAGAAAAGAAGAAGGGCGGTATTTATCCCAAAGAGGTACTGACCCAGTTTGCCCTGGATCATTATGATATAAGATCCTATAAGGAAGAGATCTTAAAAGACCGGCCATATATGGACAGTGACAGGGCATACAAACAGGCTTTAGACCAGGCGAGAAAAGAAGCAGCCCGTTATCTGGATCAGTTTACAGGGTTAAAAGAGCGTCTGTCTATTGAATGGGAACGGGATGCAAATGGCGGTACGGATGGTAACAGGAAGACCATCCAGTGTAACCAGAGAAATGGAAAAGACGATTATTATGAGTATTCCATTCCTCTCCCGTATGGTGAATATGTGATCGAAGAGCAGATGCCTTCTGATCTGGAAAAAGAACTGGCAAACAGGCATTATAAGATTGAGGAACCAAGGGAGATCACACTGCCCTTTGTGCCGGAGATCATACGAAATGAGGATACCGGGGAAGAAACGGTTTTAGATGAGATCGGCAGTGCCTATTTTCGTTATCACAGTAGTGACAGTCCGGATGAACTGATCCGCAAATACAAGATCCGCTTTAATGAAGAGGACCGGAAGATCCTGGCAGATGGTATAGATGGTTCCTTTGCCATTTATCCTTATGGGCTTGATAAAGATATTTTGCCGGAATACAGTACGGGAACTATTTCACAAAGTGAGGATCATGTAATTTTAGATGGTGTGATCTATGACGGAAGTGAACGGGAAAATGGCCAGATGGAAATATGTGACCAGGTTCCTGGTATGAAGGGGAAAAATACTGCCATTGAGGGCAAATTTGCGCCGATGCTGGTACCGTGGAGCATCCTGACACCGGAATATGACCGAATCAACCCGGATACGGGAAATATAGAAACCTTACAGCCTGGGGGAAGCGGTGCCGGATTTAATTATATTGCATTTGCCCAGGAAGATTTTGAAAATACCTATTTTAATTCAAGGCTGCGGATCGAAAAGATCGACAGTGAAACAGGGGAAAATCTGATCCATGAGGGAGCTTTATTCCGCATTTATGCTGCAAAGCGGGATGCACAGAAAAACGGGATAAACAGTGTGACCGGAACCGGACAGGTGCTGTTTGGACCGGCAGAGGATGCAGAAGGAAATAAGGTTGTGGACGCAGATGGAAAGGAGATCCTTTATCCGAGAGTGGGGCAGGACAATGGTTCACAGGATGATCTTCCTGTGAAGTTAGACCAGGATGGGGTCCCTCTTTATGATGAAACCCAGCGGATCAGCCAGGTGGATGAAACCGGCACAGAGAGAGGGATATTCCGCTCTTTTACTACACTGCGGGAAGTCTTGATCCATGGAAAGCTGGAAAAACTCCCTGTGGGATACATTGAAACGCCCAGACCTTTAGGGGCAGGTGCCTATGTCCTGGTAGAAGTACAGGCACCGGAAGGTTACGTAAAAAGCCGTCCGGTTGCTTTTGAAGTTTATGGGAACGAAGTATCCTATTATAAGGAAAACGTGTACAGAGACGGTACAACAGATGGATATGAACGGAAAACAGCTGCAAACTATGAGTATGCCATTCCGGTAACGGGAGATGGAAATAAAAATGCTTACGAAACAGTCAGCCAGATCCCGGTGGAAAATCATCCTTCTGTAATGCGGATCCGGAAAGTAGAGGATGGCGATTCCCTGGTTGGAAATGAAAATGGCCTGTTAAAAACGGATGCTTTAGGCCAGGAAGAAACAAGCGGCGGCCTGGAAGAAGATATATGGGTAAATGACAGAGGAGATGAAATCATTTACCAGGTATATGGAAGAAAGGAGAAGTTAGAAGAAAGAGGAGATGTAAGAGAGATCCATTTTGACCGGGAACTGGGGACATGGACCGGGAAAGTAACAAAGAAAATGGATTTCTGTTCAGAAGAGATCATAGAAGGTACAGAAAAAGAACTAAAAGCAATGGAAGGAGTAAAACTCCTTTATGACCGGAAGGGGGAATTTACAGGAAAAGGGATCCGTTTTAAAGTAACGGTCTCAGGAGCAACACTGGCTTTATACCAGGGACTCTGGATGGAAAAAGAAGAGGACGGAAGTTATAAGGGAGTAACAGCTGAAGTTCAGGATGGTAAAACCATAAAGATCACTGCTTCTGAAACAGGAAGCAGGCGGCAGATCCTGGAGACAGGAAAAGATGCCGGTCCTGCCGGGCTTGCTATATGGCAGGATGAGAAGGTGGAAAACCAGCCGGAAGATCTGTATTTTTATGATCTGGACCAGTTAAACGAAGAAGGGCGCCTGGAGAGGACAGAGGACAAGTCTGTATACAAAGTATTAGATGAACGGGGAAACTTCATCTGTTATGCAGACGTAAAAACAGGAATGGCCTTTGTATACGATGATCATGAACGGATCATGGCTTACATTGCAGATGAAACGGGAGAAAAGAAGCTGGTTTATTCTGTCCAGGTCTATAAGGACAAGAATGGGGAGTCTGTTTATAAGGAAAAACGTTCTGTAGATGATGAAAATGGTCTGCCTGTTTACGATAAACAGGGGCATTTCACAACAAAGGAGGAACGCTGGACCAGTGACAACAGCACAGACTCCAAAGGGGAAGCAGAGCGAAGAGGCGGCCTTCATGAGATTAAGCGCCTGCCTTTTGGGGCCTATATCCTTCAGGAAGAACAGGTTCCGTTTGAACAGGGCTATGTGCAGGCACCTTATCAGGGAATTCTTTTTAAAGACAGCATAGAGCCTCAGGAATATTTCCATTCCAATGCCTTTACAAGGGCAGCTTTCGCCAAGGTAGACACCCGTACACAGGAAGAGATCAAAGGGGCTGTGATGACGTTTTATGAGGCTGCGACAGATGAAGCGGGAAGGATATTAACAGATGAAGACGGAATTTATCTGCCTGGAAAGAAATATGCTTCCTGGGTCAGCGGTTATGCCTGTGACGATCAAGGCAATGTGAAAACAGATGAGGAAGGAAACCGGATCGAAACAAAAAAACCTCACTGGATCGATCATATTCCGGTAGGGGAGTATGTATTAGAAGAAACAGAGTGCCCGTATCTGCAGGGCTATGTGCAGAGAAAACGGCAGAATATCCAGATTTTGGAAACAGAACATGTACAGTCTTTTACTATGGAAGATGATTTTACAGCTGCAGAGATCCGCAAGGAGGATGGAAAGACGGGAGAACTTCTCTATGAAGACAGTCTGGCAAAACTGGTCCTTTACCAGGTGCCGGAAGGAGAAGAAGATAAGCCGTTAGCGGATCTTATGGGAGAAGATAATAAGTTGTTAGACTTTGAACGGGCCGGTTTTAAAGAATGGATGGAAATATGGGCTACAGGAAGAGAAGAAGCAGACGCTGCCGGCTTAAATCCCATCACAAAATACGATCATCGGTGGGAGAATGTGCCGGGTACGCTTAAAGGCAGGTATTGCTTTACAGAAGAAGGAACGGTACGGTTTGAATATCTTCCTGTGGGAACTTACATTCTTGCAGAAAAAGAAACGCCTTCCGGTTATGCCACAGCGGATCCAATTTTATTTGAGATCACAGATACCGGTCATTTGGAAAAAATCCATCAGGTGGTTATGAAAGATGAACCTTTGAGTCTTGTGGTCAGCAAGAATACGATTACCGGAGGAAAAGAAGTAGCAGGAGCAAAGCTGGGAATCTATCCGGTGGATGAAGAGGGCACAGTCAGCGAAAAGCCGCTGCTTTTGCATATTCCGGAGGAAGAAGGGCGTTACAGGGATGAGGAAGCCATATGGTTTTCCGGAACTGATGGAGTGTATACAGAAGAAGAGAATGAAAATGGGGAACTGCCAGAAGGATTTGAAGTGGGAGATCTGAAACCACATCTGATCGAATACATTCCTGTTGGTTCTTATATTTTAAGAGAAGAAATGACGCCTTATGGATTTTTACAGTCTGTGGATATCCCATTTGTAATAGAAGATACCAGAGAGATCCAGAAAAAGGAGATGCAGGATGAAATACCAGAAGGCAGGCTGACGGTGATCAAACATGATGCAGATGATGCAGATCAGGTTTTAGAGGGAGCAGAATTTGAACTCTTTAACCAGACCTTGGGCATATCCTGTGAAAAGCAAATAACGGATGAAATGGGGAAAACTCAGTTTTCTTCCCAGCCTATTGGCTGCCTGGATCAGGAAGGAAAATTCAGTTCTTATGATTATCTGGTAAAGGAAACAAAAGCAGCGCCGGGACATATGCTTTCTGAAAAAACGCTGGAATTCCAGTTTGAATATAAAGATGAAAAAACACCTTTGATAGAGCTTACTTATGACCCGGTAAATGACAGCAACCGTGCACTGGTGAAAAAGCTTTTAAGGGATACAGAAGAGTATCTGGAAGGTGCTGTTTTGAGACTGGAACGGGAAGAAAAGGTAATTTTGGAACCGGATGAAAGAGGTGATCAGGGCGAAAGTCAGAAGAAAGATCAGAAAAAATATCAGGCGAAAGATCAGATGAAAGAGGAGAAGACCTGGGTAGTAGTAGAAACATGGATCTCAGGAAAGCAGCCCCATCTGATCAAAGGTCTTACAGCCGGAGATTACAGACTGGTGGAAGAAAAAGCACCGACTGGATTTACGAAATCAGAAGAACCAGTGTATTTTACCATTACAGATGGAATGACAGAAATACCGGAGATTACACTGCGCAATTATGGCACCATTATATCCGTAGAAAAAAGAGAAGCCAGTTCAGAAAAACTTCTTTCCGGCGCAAAGCTGGAACTGGTGTGCAAGGACACCATGGAAGTGATCAGCCAATGGATATCAGACCAGGAAAATGGTCAGGTATTTAACGGTCTGGAATCGGGAACTTATATCATCAGGGAAATAGAAGCACCGGCCGGATATGAGAAGGGCAAAGAAATGGAGATCCGGATCTTAGACCAGGCAGAAACAGTGCAGGAGTTTGTTTTCTATAACAGCCGGATCCGTTCATCTGGCGGAGGCGGAAGTCATACAGTGCCAAAGAAACTGTATATTTCCTTTAAAAAGACAGATGAAAAGGGAGAACCTCTTGCAGGAGCTGTGTTTGCATTTTATGACCAGACAGGACGATTGGCAAAGATAGCAGAAAGTGGCCCAGATGGAATGTTCAAGATCATTTGCCCGCCAAATGGAACTTATATTTTCAAAGAGATAAAAGCACCGGATGGTTATGAACTGAGTCAGGAACTGTATCATTTTACAGTAGAAAAGGATCAGACTGTAAAAGGTGTATTTGAGATCAAAAATGAAAAGATACAGAAAAAGACAAAAGGAAGGATCCAGGCTTTTTACCAGGTAAAAGGAAGAAATGGGAACTTTAAGGGCTTAAATGGAAAATATTCCGGCAGCAGTGTTAAGACAGGAGACAACAGTCAGATTGGATGGATCCTGTTGGTGACATGTGTGTGTCTGGCAGGGGCTGGCTGGTGTTTTTCTGATAGCAGCCGAAAAAGAAAAAAGATGGTTTTGTTTCTGGGACTTGTGATGGGTGCAGTGAGCCTGTTTGCATTCAGTGCAATGGCCCAGGAACAGGATGCAAATCTCTATGATGAAAGCTTTTATGCATCCCAGGAGATCATTTACAAAAAGATGGAAGGAGTGGATACAGTACCGGAGACTGCCTGGGTCCAGGTAAAGGACCGGACAACGGGAAGAAAAACAAAGCGGATCCTGCCTTTAGAACAGTTCAGCCGTTTTAATGAGCACTGGGAAGATGGGCTGGAGATCACGATAGAACAGGAAAAGGAATTTCAGAATGAGATAACAGAAGCAGAAATATTAGACGAAGCGGGTTTACCCGCTTCGGACTATGAGATCACACAGATCGAGAAAGGAGAAGATGGAAAACTGGTTGCCAGGGGCAGAAAAAAGGTATTTGACTGCAGGGCAGTATACAGTGGGCTGATCGCAGAGAAAGATTGGGACAGGGAAGAAATGCCGGATACGGATCTGAAAAGAGAATGGGAACAGGATGTAGAATTAAAACCAGCTGTCACAGGATCAAAGTTTGTAGGAAAAATGGTTCTGGCAGTGGTAACCGGCAGCTGTGTCGGTATTGGCGCCTACTGGATCCTGAAAAAGGGAAAGTTAAATAAAGCAAGTTTAAAGATCAGGGAAAAGCGCCGGATCTTAGGGATAATTCTTTTGACAGGAGCTGCAGCCGGAATAGTCTATACCGGAAATACAGTAAGAAAGTATCGTCTGGCTGCCGAAAAATACGAAAGTATCCGCAGGGAGGTACAGAAAACAGAAACTTCTTATGCCCAGGACCATTCTGGTACGTCTATAGATGAAATAACAATAGAGGAAGCAAAGTTAAAAGAGATCAATCTGGATTATAATTGCTGGATCCGTATTCCGGGAACGTCCATTGATTATCCAGCTGTCTGGGGAAAAGATGACAAATATTATTTAGATCATGGGTTTAACGGGGAAAAGCAGTCAGGAGGAACAATCTTTGCGGACAGCCAGAACATTCCTTTTGTATCAGCCAATACCATTTTTTATGGACATAACATGAAGGATGGTTCTATGTTTGGTGATCTGAAAAAATACAGGGATCCCGGATTTTTAAAGGAACATCCCAATGTAGAGATCTTTTATCAGGGGCAATGGATCACCTGCCCCATTATCCTGGCAAAAGTAACAGATGAGACAGATGGAACACCTTATCAAAAAGGAGAAAGAAAGATACTGACCTTATCCACCTGTTATGGAACCAGTAAACGGATGATCCTTCAGGCACTTATTCCGGTTGCGGGGGGAATGAATTGACAAGAAATTTGCTGGACAGTATAATTAAATCAGTTAGATATACGTAGCTGAAAATGGAAAAGAAAGCATGGGTGAGAAATGAAGATAAGTGGGGCACATAAGGCGATGAAGCGGGTGCTGATCTTTCTTGTTACTTTGGGAATTATTGTTCCGATCCTTTTTACAGCCGGGCAGATGGGGCTTTTTTCACCAGAGCCTACAGTAGAAATAGAGGCTGGTATTACAAGTGAATCAGCGCCGGTTTTGCGGATCGCAACAGATTATGATTTCTGTCCAAATTCCTATTACAATAAGGATGGGGAATTATCAGGTCTTTATGTTGAGATCATGATAGAGGTGGCAAACCGCTTGGGAATGCGTCCGGAGTTTAAAACGGCTGACTGGATGGGCTGCCGGAAAATGCTTACTGAGGACGAAGTAGATGTTTTGACGGGACTGGAAATATTTTCCAATATGGAAGGGACTTTAAGGACGATCCCTTTCTGTTCGGATGAACTGCGTGTATATGGCAGAAGCAGGATCGACAGTGCGGCTGCCCTTGCAGGTAAGAAGGTTGCGTTAATGGCGCGTTCTGTGATCGCAACCACCTATGATCTGCAGTGTGATTATCTGGAATACAGCACCAATACGGAAATATTGGAGGCAGTAGAGCAGGGAGAAGCAGATTTCGGGATCTGTCACGGTGCAGTTGCCACAAAGATCATTGAAAAAAATCATCTGCATCTGGTGCCAAGCCTTGTGATCACAAAGAGTTATCCGGCTTTAGCAGTTCATGATACACAGCCAAAACTGCAGCGCATGATCAATGAAGTGGTCCGGGATATGTCTGAAGACGGAACTATTGGAAGGCTGCAAAATAAATGGATCACGGAATTTGCCAGAAACAGGTCCTTAGAATATGTATTCCACCAAAATGAAGTATTTTATATTACATTTATACTGGGGATCATCATTGTACTGTGTATTACAGCCGGTTACTGGGAAGTAGATAGACGTCAGGAAAAATATATCCGCACCCTATTGGAATATCAGGAAAAACTGCAGCAGTCCAATGAAGAGACGAAACGGGCCAATCAGGCCAAAAGTGAGTTTCTCTCCCATATGTCCCACGATATCCGCACACCGATCAACGGGATCATGGGTATGGTGGAGATCATCAAGAAAAATCTGGATGATCCGGAGCGGATCAAAGACTGTCTGGAAAAGATCGATAAAGCATCGCATCATCTGCTGTCCCTGATCAATGATGTTTTGGATATGAGCAAGATCGGAAGCGGGAAGGTCCATCTGGAAGAAATACCGGTGGATCTAGATGAGGAGATGGAAAAGATCCATGCGATTGCAGATGTACAGGCGAAGAAGCAGGAAATAAGGTTTTCTATTGAGGATGAAGTTGTCCACAGACAGTTTCTTGGCAGTCTGGCCCATTTGAGAAGGATCCTTTTAAATTTGATCAGCAATGCCCTGCGTTATAATAAAAAAGGGGGAAAGATCTGTCTGGCCATCCGGGAAGTGGAATATGACGGATCCCATATCGGTCTGGAGTTTAAGGTTCAGGATACGGGAATTGGTATGAGCCGGGAATTTGTGGAAAAAAGCCTGTTTAAGCCATTTACACAGGAAGATGACCGTGTAAGGACCGAATATCGGGGAACCGGTCTTGGGATGTCCATTGTTTATGAACTGGTAAAGCAGATGAACGGTACGATCGATGTAAACAGCAAACCGGGGGAAGGTACAACATTTACAGTAAAGTTGGCATTTAAGACAGTGGACCCTGCATGGAAAAAGAAGGAAATACAGGAAGAAAACAGGAATATTACCGGGATGAACATACTGGCTGCAGAAGATAACCAGTTAAATATGGAGATCCTTCAGTTCCTGTTAGAAGAAGCCGGAGCGAAAGTAACGGCAGTATCAGACGGAAAACAGGCAGTAGAATATTTTGCGGATGCAGCATCAGGCACCTATGATGTGATCCTGATGGATATTATGATGCCAGTCATGGACGGTCTTGAAGCGTCAAAAAAGATCCGTGAACTGCCGGAGGGCAAGGGAAAAGACATTCCGATCATAGCGATGACGGCCAATGCATTTGTAGAAGATAAGGAAAAGACAAAAGAGGCGGGAATGAATGCCCATCTGACAAAGCCTGTAAACAGGGAAGAGATCATCCGGGTTCTGGCAGCATATTGGAAAAATAAAGGTTAACGAGTACATGAGAGAGTTTTGGAAGAAGACCATCCAGGTCCTGCTGTATGGAGGTCTGGAAAAAGAACAGTATAAGAGAATCTCTGCTGAGATCAACGAGGCGAACAGAAAAAGCATTGTGGTGCTGTCAACACACCAATAAGATCATATTTATGGGAGCCATCCTTTTATTTGGAATGTTGGCATTTGTAAATTTCAGGATCAGAAACAATCCGTTTCTGATCCATGTTTGCGCCTGTATGTTTATGGCATTTTATCTGGGGGTGGGTATCCTTGCAGCCATCGGAGAAGGAAGCATTCAGGAACGGACGGGCTCAGGAAATACAAAAATTAAATGAAGAACTGGCTGCCAGCCAGGAAAAACTTCAGGCTGCTTTAGTGGCTGCTGAAAAAGCCAGCCGGGCGAAAACCACATTTTTAAGTAATATGAGCCACGACATCCGGACTCCTATGAATGCCATTGTCGGACTTACCACTCTTCTGGAACATGAGATCCATGAGCCGGAAAAACTGCAGCTCCACATCCAGAAGATCCAAAATTCCAGTCAGCATCTGCTGGGACTTATCAATGACATTCTGGATATGAGCAAGATCGAATCCAGTGAGGTGAAATTAAATGAAGATCCCGTTGATCTGATGGAGCAGGTGGCACAGATAGACAGTATCATCCGTCCACAGGCAGAAGAACGGGGACAGGAGTTTAAGATCCATGTTCACGGGATCGATCATGGACATCTTCTGGGAGACTCTGTGCGCCTGCGCCAGATTTTTATCAATCTGCTGTCCAATGCTGTTAAATATACACCTGTTGAGGGAAGCGTTATCCTGGATCTGACAGAAGAGCCAAGCAGTATACCGGAACATGCCAATATATCCATTACAGTTACAGATACCGGATATGGAATGACGCCGGAGTTTATAAAAACGATCTTTGAACCTTTTACCAGAGCAGAAAATTCCACGACCAACAAAATACAGGGAACAGGACTGGGTATGGCCATCACGAAAAGTATCGTTGACCTGATGGGCGGCAGGATACAGGTGAAAAGCGAGTTAAATAAAGGAAGCTGTTTTGAAGTGGTACTTCCTTTTGCAATAGATCCCAATGGTTCACAGGAAAAAAATGGAAAATATCTGCATCAGTAAGGTGAAAAAGTTTCCGTATTAAAAGGAATGAAATTTCTTTGCGCAGAAGATAATGAACTGAATGCGGAGATCTTAGAAGCGATTTTGGAAATGTACCAGGCATCCTGCAAGATCTGCCCAGACGGTGAAAAACTGGTTGAAGCCTTTGAAACTTCTGCTTTCGGAGATTATGATGCTATTTTAATGGACGTACAGATGCCAAATATGAATGGCCTGGAAGCAACGAAAAGGATCCGTAATGGCAAAAATCCTCTGGGCAGGACCATTCCCATTATTGCTATGACAGCCAATGCATTCAATTCAGATGTACAGGAATGTTTAGATGCCGGTATGGATGCACATGTGTCCAAGCCGTTGGATATAGGAAAAATAATAAATAGTTTTAAATTCCCTATAAATTTATCTTTAAAAACTAGATATGAAATAGGTAAAAATGTGATAGAAGAGAAAATAATTGATCCTTCTGTAGAATATAAAATTCAAAAGGTGCAAGATGATGATAATGTATAAAATGTAAAATTTAAAAGTATTTCCATTATATTTGGAAAAATATGTTTAATTACATATTTAGAAAAACTAGTAGGAGTATTTGCCATTTCTGTAGATTTCAAAAATACAGAAAATATTTCTGATCGGTCCTTTTAGGCTGTTCCAGCATATGATAAATTATGAGGACAATGGAAGATATCCCCATAAATATTGCTGGAAAGAGAGGAAGAGGATATGGATTTTGGGATTGCAGGTGTGGCGGCGATCACGGGGATCTGCTATTTAGGCGGAATGGCGTGTAAGACGACGGAAAAAGTAAAGGATGAGGTGATACCGGTAGTCTGTGGCGTAACCGGCGGAATTCTGGGGGTTGCAGGCATGTATCTGATACCGGAGTTTCCGGCTGGTGATGTGATTAACGCAGCAGCTATTGGTATCGTTTCCGGGCTTGCTTCAACGGGAGTACACCAGGTGATCAAGCAGGTGGGGAAAAAATAAGGGAGGTACCGTGTATATGAGAGATATTGCATTGTGCCACCCGCGGATGCAGAAGATAGCAGCTCAGTGGATCACCGCCTGCAAGGCAGAAGGAATTAATGTTGCTATTTCTGAAACACTGCGTACTGCAGCAGAACAGGATGCTCTCTATGCCAAAGGCCGTACAAAACCGGGAAATATCGTAACCAATGCAAAAGGCAGTTCCTACCGGTCACAGCACCAGTGGGGGATTGCCTTTGATTTTTATCTGAAAATGGATGTGGATGGAGATGGGAAGATAGCAGATGACGCTTATAATGACAGTAAAGGTCATTTCAGGAAGGCTGCTGAAATTGGCAAGAAACTTGGTCTTGCCTGGGGCGGAGACTGGTCCAGCATTGTAGATAAGCCCCATTTGTATCTGCCTGACTGGGGAAGTACGCCCACTCCATTAATCAAACAGTACAAAACACCGGAAAAGTTTATGAAAACATGGATAATGGAACCAGTGAAAATGGGATGGCAGAAGGAGAATGGCGGCTGGAGATTTTATCTGAAAGATGGTTCGGAAAATTATGTTGTTAATGATTGGTATAAAGATGGCGATCTCTGGTACTGGTTTGATGGCAATGGAATAATGGTCCATAACGTGTGGTATCAGTATAAGGGACATTGGTATTATCTGGGAAGGGATGGCGCTATGGTGAAAGGACTGCAGACCATCAGCGGGAAATGGTATTATTTGGATGAAGACGGCCGGATGGCAACGGAACCGGTGGTGCTTACGCCGCAGAAGGATGGGGCGCTGCAGTATCCAAAGCTGACAGAATAGAACCATATGCAAGATGAAATGTAATACAAGTTAAATTGGAAAAAGAAAAAACCGCGTGTTTGCGCGGTTTTTTTAGTGGAGCTGAGGGGAATCGAACCCCGATAGACTCCTAGTATTTACAAGGGTTTGCGGGCCGCGTGTGATATTTCGTGTGATACTTTTTTAAAATCATAGTGCTTTTAGCTGGTCAAAATGCTTATTGATCTTTTTGTTCTGCTTGACTGTTTCCAGGTCAATAACATTCCGGTAAACGGTCTTCATAACATTGTCAGTAGCCCAGCCACCACGCTGCAGAATGTACTGATCCGGTACACCTATGGCATGCATGATAGAAGCAGCATAGTGGCGCAGATCGTGAAAACGGAAGTGCGGAATATCCAGTTGCTTAAGCTTGCGCCCAAACTGCTGTGTGATCTGGTTTGGTGTAAGCTCTACAATGCGGCCTCTTTTCTTCCGAATCCGATCAATGACCCATGCAGGCATTTCTATGGTCCGGTAGCTTCCTGGTGTCTTTGGTTGCTTTAATACCCATTCTTTATCCTCAGTCAGTACCATGGAATACTCTATAGTAACCATATTACCGCGGATGTGCTTTGCATCCAGAGCAGAAATCTCACCGCGGCGCAGAGGCCCGAAAGCAGCCAGAAGTACAGCGCTTTCCAGCTCTGTACCGGAGATTGCAGACAGCAGCGTTTTTATGTCTTGGTCGTTAGGGCAGTAAAGGGCTGGCTTTTTAGCAGCAGGTAATTTAACATGCAACTGAGTATCTGGTGCGAACATACCAATAACAGCAGATACAAAACCATAGGCATTTGACACGCTTTTAGGGCTTAATCTTGCGGCAAGGTCACTGATCCAGATCTGCATAGTGGCGCTATCGATGTCAATAAGCTTTGTGCGCCCCAGATAGCCGCTTAAATGGTTACGGCATATATTTCTATACCCTATGACCGTAGAAGGGGACAGAGCGCCGTTCTTGACAGTTATGTAGCGTTCTGCTGCATCCTTTAGTGTCATGTTGTCCGGTGTGATCCGGTGTTTTACCTTGTCAGCCTTCCATTCAGCTGCAGCCATTTGAGCCAGCTTCTTAGTTGGTGCTGTAAAGCTCTTGTAGTGTTTCTTGCCTTCTTCGTCGGTATAGTCATATACCTGGATCCGGCAGCTTCCGGAAGGAAGAACATTCTTTCTTTTTGTGGTTGTCTTTGTGGTTCCCATGTTTTACCCCTTTTCTATGCGGAAAGGACCGGCAAAACAGCGCTTAAAATGATCTATACGCAAGGCAGAGGCCTATTGTATATAAAGCAATGTCTCTGTGTGGTTCCCTTCCTGATCGGCCGGGCTGGGGACGTGGATGAAAGGGAGAACACGTTTGACAAATAAAAGTATATGACCTATAATATACTTAACAGGAGAGCCGGAAGGGAGCCACTACCTCCCCGTCCCGGCGAAAAATGTTAGACTAAAAAATAGCCGTCGACTTTTGCAGGGTCAGGACGGCTATTTTTTATGTGTATAATTCAGAATTGCTATGATCAGCATTGCTACGGATACGATCAGCTGTAATTCCTCATATGTACTCATAAGCACCACCTCCGACAGGCTCGGAACGGGTGCAGCGCGTCCCCCGGCTCCCCGGTTAAGTATATTATTGGCAATGTGCGGATTTGACAAATAATGTGTTTTAGATTATAATACACTTAACAAGAGAGCCAAAAGCTAGAGAACACCTAGCCACCGGCAAAATGACTATCTAAAAATAGCGCCTTATCTTACCAGGACGAGGGCGCTATTTTTTGCGTGTAAAATAAATGACAAGAGTTATCACAGCACAAAGCATAATTACAAACTGAAACAGATCTGAGTATGTAACCATAGGCACCGGCCTCCTTCCGTATAACGTCCGGCGGCTGACATAATCGCCCCTTTGGCTCCCTGGGTAAGTGTATTATATTGTCAATGTAAAATAAAAACGGCTGTAAGGTCAGCCGGTGAACCAAGAGCATTTAGGCTCTTATTTTTTTGCGTTTTGGTCTGGATCGGTGGCCTCTGCTGTGTCCTGATTGGGAGTGGCTGGGGCCTCTGCTATGTTTATATCCTGATTAGGAATGTCTGGATCCGTGTATTTTTTTATTTCTACAAGTTCAGATACACGTTTAATAGCTTCCATTTTCCCAAGATGGTTTAATTTATTATAATACGAATTGATAACTGGAATTTTTTCAACATGCATTGGGAAAAATTCAGTAGGGCCGAAATAATAGGTACGCCTGCATAAGCTTTCAATGGATGTGTGTAATGCTTGAGCAATTTTATCTAAAGTTTCAATTTTAGGTTTTCTTCGATTGTTTTCATATTGAGCAATCATTTGTTGTGTTGTTCCAATTAATTTACCTAGTTCTTTTTGTGTTAAATTATTGGAAATTCTATATTGTTTTATTCTATCTCCTACGGTCAAAACCAACACCTCCTAGCATTATAAGTATAACATAAGATAATGCTAAAAACAATCATATGAATGTAAAAAAAACTTGACACATTCAAAAGAATGTAATATATATGATATATACAATCATTTGAATGTATGGAGGCAAAGAAATGAAAATTGACAGGGAAAAATATTTAATAGCAAGAGCTAATGCATGCATGGGGACTAAGGAACTTGTAGCAGCAGGGATCCCAAGAGGTACACTTGCGGGAATTTTGCGTGGTGAAGTTAGGCCAGAGACGGCCGGACGCATTGCAAAGGCCCTGGGCGTAGCTGTAACCGAGATCATTGAACAGTAGCTTCCGGGCTGGGGGCGTGGATGAGAGAAAGAACAGGAGGTACAAAGTTATGAAGATGCCAGAATGGGCAGTAGCGTTTAAAGTGGACCTGTACGCCTTAAAAGAGTACAGATCATGGACAGATGAAGAGTTGGGAAACCGCCTGGGCGTAACAGCCCGCACGATCCGCAGCATGCGGCGTAATCCTTCCAGCGTGAACGGCGGACTGGTCCTTAAGGTTCAAGCACTGCTGAAAGAAGCAAAGGAGAAATATTAGGAATGGCAGAGGTTATCAAAAAGATAGCGGATTATACAAGGCTATGCAGAGAGCTTTCAGAGCTGCCAGATAATGCGGAAAGTCCAGAAGCCTATGAACCTATCAGAAGACGCCGCCAGGAGCTTAAAGAACAGATTGCAAACAGTAAAAAGAAATTGGAAGAGGTATTGAAAAATGGCAAATAGACGAATGTTTTCAAGGGATGTTGTGGAAACAGACAGATTTTTAGGGATGCCGCTTACCAGCCAGGCGTTATATTTTCATTTGGGAATGGAAGCGGATGATGACGGCTTTGTACCGTCACCAAGAAAAGTACAAAGAGCGGTTGGATGCACTGAGGGAGATTTAAAGCACTTAGCTTCATGTGGCTATATAATTCCGTTTGAGAGTGGCGTTATTGTTATAGCTCACTGGAAACAGAGCAATTATGTACAATCTGACCGTTACAAAAAAACGTTATACCAGGAAGAAGCCGCAAAGCTACTTACCGAAAAAGGTGTATACAGCTTGGATACAAGTTGTATACAGGGTGTTTCCATTGTGGATACACAGGATAGGTTAGGTAAGGTTAGTTTAGGTAAGGTTAATATAAATACTATTAGTCAAACCTCTAAAAGCGAAACAGGTATTTATATCCCTTTAGCGGACGGTTCAACGTATGAAATACCTGTTGATAAGCTGCAGATATGGGAAAAAGCATATCCTGGTGTAGACATAAAACAGGAATTACAGAAGGTAATAGCGTGGTGTTATTCAAATCCAACGAAACGGAAAACGCATAGAGGAGTGAGCCGGTTTATAAATTCCTGGTTGGATCGGGCACAGAATCAGGGCGTTACATATAGACAGGTGCAGCAGAGTCCAGAATCTGAGGCAGAGGGCACAGCCAAGCAGCAATACGCCACGGACTTTACAGAGTATTTAAAATTACAGGAATAGAGGTGTTGAAAAACGAAAAGCGAGTATAAATGCCCTATATGCCATGATACGGGCTATGTTATTAAATCCTGGATCGTTCCAGAATATGCTCAGACTACACCGGTAGATTTTGGCATACCTTGTCCGAGGTGCCAGGGAAAGAAGATTGATCAAAATACCGGAATACCTGCAATATTCTCAGAAGCGGATATAAGCAAGTTCGATTTTAAGCGTTATGAAGAGAAAAACAGTTTGCTTGAAAAGCTGGCTGGGAGCTTCTGGAAGAATTACAACCAGTGGGAAGCTAAAAACAAAGGGTTGTACTTATGGAGCTCTACCAGGGGAAGCGGGAAAACATTCCTTGCATGTTGTTTGGCAGGTTCTGTACAGCTGAAATACAGAAAAAAGATCCGTTTTGTGTCAACGCCGGAATATCTGGACAAGGTAACAGAGTCATTTAAACGCGATCAGACACAGCAGGATATATTATACGCATACAGAAATTGTGATCTTCTTGTTTTGGATGATTTTGGAAGCGAGAAGCAAGGCGAGTGGCAAAACCAGGAATTATTTAGGCTGATTGATTATCGCATGAATAACGGAAAGCCGCTTATAGTTACGGCCAATTATGCGATTGCAGCTCTAAAATGTGATGGACGCATTATAGACAGGCTGAATAAACTGTGTATTCCAATTCATTTCCCGGAAATGAGTATCAGACAGCAGAAAGCAAACGAAGAAAACGAAAAGTTTATACAAGAGATATTAAAATAAAAGGGGCCCTGTAAGATGCGCCAACACCCTACAGGGCAAGTTACAGCCGGAGCTGCAAGAACCACATAAGTATATATTAACACAGCCCGGCAGAAAGGAAAAGACTATGGAATTAAAAAAAATTGAAGCAGGGCAGAGGGAGGCAGTTGCAAAGGTCGCAAGTTTATTTTTAAGCTTACAGCCTGAAGAACAATTAAAGTTATGTAGCATGTTGATAGATCTGGAGCGCAAGGGAGTATCATACGCTGGACAGAACAGCGCGAATCCCCAGCCAGTTGCACCGGTGCAACCAGCTGAGGGAGAATGATTTTATATTCGAGAAATTGAGTTTATCAGAAAAGGAGTAAATGCAATGCGTAAACATTCTATCGGTACTACAATAACTAAGAAGTATGTTAAATATCCAGACGCTAGAGTATCCGTGATCTTCTATCTCAAACAAAGGGTTGCGTATTTTAATTTAAACGCTGCAGATGATGCAAAACTTATTTGCGTCATGCAGTATCAGGCAATTTAATGACACGATACGCGCGCGCGGGTACACAGAAATATAAATTTTAAACGATAGGTACGAAAAGATGTAAGCTTAATATATCTTAAATTGTTTCGTGCTTTGTGATTTTGTTGAGGTCAACAAAACGAAAAGCTTTAAAAATACAGGATTAAAAGAGCTAGGAACCACGAAAAGCCGTTTTTGTGGCTGGGTATGATAGAATCTAAGGCAATATAGCAAAAAGCCTGTAAAAACGCTGCTATGCGTTTGGACGCACTTATAAAGGTGAGGCAGAGGCTGGAAAATAGCAGTAAAAAGAATACAGGAGTTTTTATACCATTTTGCTGAGGTCGGCAAAATGGTATATGGCATAGGCAAAATTTTATGATTTTTCCTACGTGGGAAAGATCATAGGCCTGTTATTGAATAGTTGAAACTGAAGGGGGCAGAGGCTAACAAAATGTTTTGCTTGTTCTGTTAGACAGAGTTGCTTTACTGCTGTAAGAGTGACAGCATGGCAGTGTGGTAGGGGGATAGCAAAAAGTATAGCGTATTTGTAACAAGACCGCACAAGTTCTTTTCTTTACACAAAACGCCCCTTTGTGGGTCAACTGGTAATAGCTACTTGTATCCCCCGGGGGGTCACAGAAATGTTCTGCTGATTTTTTTAGACCGACCGCCTACCATTATCCACGATTTTTTCCCAGATCAGGTTTTGAAAAAATAAACGGATTGATCAGGTACGGGGGATTAGCAGGTAATAAAGCTTATAAGCAAGGGATAGCCACTGGATCCGGCAGAGAATGCAGAAGTATATACAGAACACCGGAAGCCCTCTGCGCTTGTCTGCAGGCCGCCAGGAGGCTATTAGAAAATACCGGAAGTTCTGCACAGAGTTCCAGGCAGAACA
>ULRN01037772.1_pt1 | contig 44404 bp, 28 predicted proteins | sample 1955461 | NCBI WGS metagenome assembly ULRN01 (sample SAMEA4835683, study PRJEB28245) | human gut metagenome | biome: gut microbiome; material: fecal sample | place: Denmark | collected 2008 | reverse complement strand
AACGGGGTTCGAGTATCAGGTGCAAGCCTCTATCGACGCGATCCGCGAGGGAAAGATCGAAACGCCTTATATGCCGCATATGGAAACTTTGCATGTCATGCAGATGTTGGATGACCTTCGGTCTGAATGGGGCGTGCGGTTTCCGATGGATTGAACAATTGACAATGAATCATGGACAATTGACAATTAAATGTCTTTGAGACCTAATCGTCAATTGTCCATTGTTAATTGTCAATTGATCTCGTGGATGTTGACAGGAGATGATCCTGCATTATGTACTACTAATGTCTTTACACTTTCCAAGGCTTCCTTTTTCAATTTGATGTAATTTGCCGGGCCGGAATAGAGCACCTGTTTCACTTTTCCTTTCAAGGGAGTGCCTTCCACTACAACTTGGCTACGAGGGGAACCGGACAGATACAGTTCGAGCGAACCGCTTTTCCCCTTATCGATCGTGATGTGTGAACCAGCGGGCAATGTATTGACAGATTCCAGATTCTTGTCATACATCAGTCGGACAGGGTCGATGGAGGTGTCTTCCTTCGTTGTCACGGCAAATTCATACAGGTAGATTTGCATCTGCTTGTCCGTTGCATTCCGCATACGGATATAACGTGCTTCGGGGGCGATCTTTTCCAGTTTGAAGCGAGCCTGGTCGGTGGGTATATCTGCAATAGCCGTCCATTGTTTTCCGTCGGCGGACCATTCGAATACCCGTCCGTTGTTTTCACTCTTCGGCAGGCTGAAATTGAAAGAGGTAGCCTCTTTCTGCAACTCCCAAGTGAGGCCGAAGGATTGTCCCGGTTCGATGCGCAGTACCTCGTTCAGGCGGTTGTATCCGATCTGATCCTTGCCTTCCTTCAACGGCTGATATTTCAATTGTTCGATATCCGTCAGGATAGAAGCCTTGCTCATCCGGGTGGCGGTGGCATCTGCCTGGTCTGAGAACAGCAGGTTACTTTCAACCCCTGAATGAATCTCCTGTACGAACGGAGTCAGGACACGCGAGCCGACTTTCACCCCTTTCTGGTACGGATTTTGATTGTAGGTTCGGTCGATCATGCGCATGCTGTCGAGCAACGATGTGAGCGACAGATACGATTGCCAGGTAGTGGCACGGTCCTCGCCTTGTCCGGCTTCGGCGGTACGAATAGCAGCTTGTCCGGCTTTTCCCAACAGGTGGAATTGCATCAGCCATGGTCTGATTTCGTCTATCAGCGCCGTGTTGCGGCTTGTTTCGATGGCGGCCGGAGCGGCTATGATTTCAGCGAACAATCGGTTCATCTGGTCGGCGGCATCTGCATTATAGTTGTGCTGGCGGAAGTCATTGAGAAATGCTCCGGCATAGCCGGCGTTACGGACAGACTCGTCGCGGCGGTAACGGTGGCCGTTCGGTCCCGGATCGCAATTGTTCTCGCAGAACGTCCGGAATGCTTCGGGTGCTTCCGGCAAAACATAACGGCAGGCTTCTACGAAATCGCTTTCAGGGTTATAGGCTTTCATGTTCCATGCATAATCGGCAACTCCGTAAAGGGCTACTTTGGAAGCTTCCGCCCGTTCCATCGGGTTGGCTACGAAACCGGACATGGCATACGCCGCATTCGGATCGAGTCCGTAAGACGGTCCCATCAGCAGATGGTCGCGGCAATAGTCGCTTACCGGAAAATTCCACCAGACATATGACGGGCGCTGGATGCGCTTGTTCACCCATTCCTGCCCTTCGAGTGTGATATCGTGGATCACACTGTTACCGGTCCACATCACGTGGATGGCCGGGTCGAGCGTTCTGCCCAACACATCCAGGTAGTCGCTTCCCGCCCAGGCCCGGTTATATTCAGTCGGACACATGATCAGCGGGCTGACGCCTTCTTTTTTCTCGATAAATTCTTTTTGCAGGAAGTTGAGCAGGTCGGCTTGTTTGTCAGCCTTTGCTCCCTCTCCGGAAATATCATCGAAGAAGACCGCGAAAGAGCGGACTCCCAAATCGTACATCATTCCGAACTTGTTCAGCACATTCATCCGGTCTTCATCCGTCCATTTGATGTCCAGGCCCGGATGGATCGCCCAGACGAAATCCACCTTGTTGGCGGCGGCCTCCTTTACCAAGTCCTTGATCTGTGTCGCTTCCTTTTCCGGATAAGGTTTGCGCCAATTCGGGGAGCTGTGGTAGGGATCGTCCTTCGGTCCGTAGATATAAGTATTCATCTTCATCTTGCCATAAAAACGAAGCTGTTCGATTCGGTCGGCATGACTCCACGGATCGCCGTAGAAGCCTTCGACGGTTCCGCGGTATGCGATGTCGGGATAGTCTTTGATAGCACCGAGCGGAAGTGCCGTATTACCTTGCCCGTCGGTTTGTGCCAGTTGTTGCAATGTCTGTGCCGCGTAGAAAAGACCTCGATTGTCGGAAACGGCGATGTCGATTTCTTTGGGTGTGATAATTAATAGATAGGCCCCTGAACGTTTCAATTCTGGAACCTGGTCTTCCATCAACGTGATTTTGAGTGGTAGCGCTTCGGGATTGTCTGTCACCGGCAAGGTTTGTTTGATCAGTCGCATGGCGTCTTCATCCGGATGCTGCATGCCCGAAAGGATAAAACCATGAGGCGCTATCAACCGCTTGGTCGACAATGTGACTTCCTGTGGATGCGGATGGATAGCCGGCAAGGAATTTTGTGCTTGCAGGACACCTCCTAAAAAGAGGGCGGCGGTTAGATTTAGTAGTTTCATTTTTGAGTTATTTAGGTGATTAATTAATGAAAGAAGATTTACCGGTATGAAACAATTCATTTAGTTGCACACCGGTAAATTATAAATCATCATTTACCGTACCGAAAACAACAACGTCTTTCCGTTCACGTCGCTCCATTCTGTCAGAAGCAGGCGCAGATCCTTATATTCGGCAGGTGTATAAAGTTGCTTGTTCAGTTTCAGGTTGCGGGTGATAGTTGCCGTGCGTCCGTTTTTCTTGACGGTGATGGTCAGGTTGCCGGCGGCATTGCTGATCGTCTTGTCGGTTTCCGGTGTGCGCAGTTCCATGTTCTCCGGACATTCGATCGTGTATACATAGACTTCGCTGACAGGGCGTGGGATCAGCAGGTTTTCTTTCCTCTGGCTGTTCAGGTTACCATAAGGCAGATGGGAAAAACCATATCCGGCATCCGGAAGCGAGATCGTAGCATACCCGTTTTTCACTTCCAAAGGAGCCGTCTGGTTGCTCTCGTTGTTTCCTGTCGTGAAATAAGGCATCAACGCTTTGCCAACAGATTCTTTAGCGGATGTCGTCATTTTTCCATCTTTGAAACTGATCGTGATGTCACTCTTGATCTGGTAATCCTGTGGAACGGCCACGGCTACAGGCTTTCCTGTTTGCAGGCTGAAAAGCGGAGTCCTGTCGAAGTTCACCGTTTGCGGACGGCCGGTCGAATAAGTGGAGAACAGATACGATTCACCGTTCACCATACAGGAGACGAGCAACTGGTCGACCGCTTTCAGTGCCAACCCTTTGTCTGCATGAGCTTGGTAAGTCACCATCGGTTCGGCCTTGAAACCGGCCCCATTTAACAGGCCTGTGAGCAAGTTGGCTTTTTCGGCTTCGGTTCCGTAAGCAGAGCTCATGACTGCATCGGCAGGACGGAGGCGATAGCCGGTCTGGTCCAGTGTCAGCATATTGTTGGCAATATGGCTGGTTGTGTATTCGAGGATTGCTTTCAGTTTGTCTTCATCCTTGTCTTTCCCTTCGGTCAGGCTCTCTGCCAAAGTCGTGAGTTGTGGGTCGCCGGACGGATTGAACTGTTTGAGCAGGGTTGCCAAAGCTTCACCTTCGGATGCGTAGGTCGTGGCGGCGAGAAAAGGAACGTCGCCATTCCGGACAGAGACGAACGGGGCGCGGGAAGAAGCCGGCAGGTTACGCAATGTCCAGCTCGTCGTACGGGTTCCGGCGGATTGTTTGACGGAAGCTTTTGCCGGATTGTTTGCCAACGTGTAGGCAAGTTCTTTGGCTTCGGGTGTCACGATCGTCAGGGTGTATTCCTTGACGGGAGAGGATTGGAGCAGTTCTTCGAAAACATCCACCTCCGGCAGATAGCCCGGTTTGGATGTGACCGTGTAGTCGAGATAGATAGTCGCTCCCAGTTCCAGGCCCGTATGGACGACAACCATTTCTTTCAGATGATTGTAAGCCGGAGCATCAGCCGCGTTGCGGGGAAGAACTTCCACGAAGGCGTTGTCCGGTGTCTTGATGATCGTGCCGTCTTTCTGTTTGGTGTAAGACGAGTTAATCTTCAGTTCTTGGTATTGCGGATTGTACACGATGAAACTTTCTCCGTAGGTGCCGTTCATGGCCGTGTGAGTGAAAAGTGTCAGTTCCATGTCGTAGCGGAACTCCTGGCTGCCATCGGCATTGAGTGTCCAGGTCTTTGCCAGTTTCTTGTATTCTGCTTCCGATGCTCCGAAGGCTGTCGTGGCCATTAGCAGCAGGCAAAGTAGGAAAGCAAGTTTATATTTGTTTTGTATCATTTGATTTTATGATTTATAATTTATGATTCATGAAGAGGGAGAACTTATCGTTTTATGACGATATAATCCCCGAATGACTTATGTGCATTCACAGCATCCCGGAATCCGTTCCAGTCGCCTGCCTCATACACGCGTTTCTTCAGCGCTAACTTTTGGTGCAACACTACTTTGTTGCCTTCCTGGCGGAGAGAACCTTCGAAGTCGGCGGCAGAACTTTGCGTGTTGTCTTCTTTTCCGTCACTCGCTAACTTATAGCCTGCGGGGAGTTGGATCGTTTCGTCCAGTTCGACCAGACGTGAACAGGCATCCTTGAAACCATACCGGCGTTCTTCGAGGTCGGTGTTGATGCGCAGATAGCTTTTTACCTGGTTGTAAAGATTGTTCATCACCATCGGCTTGAACAGCATCTCTCCTTCTCCCGGAAGGGCATAACCGGGAATCTCATAACGGAATGTCATTTTGATCGGTGCAGCCTGGTAGTTTTTCGGGTCTTTGCCATAATCCACGCCGATAAGACGGGCTTTAGGCGAAACGGCAAGAAGTTGGTTTTCCAATGCCGCTTGCCACTGAGATTGCCAGCCGGTGGTGAAGATGCGGCGGATATTGCTGTCCGACTGCCCTTCGGCCGTGATCGTGAACTGTCCGGTCAACGTGCCTTTTGCATCCAGGCGGTTGTCGGCTTTGATACGGACGTAATGGTTTTCTGGTGCGGAAACCGGTGTGAGGCAGAGGTCGGAAGCTTCGGGAACTCCCGGCAAATAGTTCTGTTGTTGTTCGGCACTACTCCACAATTCGCGGCAGAAAGGAACCCAGGTCGGATCGAGCGGCATATAGGTTCCGCTGGAAAGTTTCACGACGGCGACACAGTGGTTGAAGTGGTCGGCCGGAATGCTTTCCACACGGCTGCCAGCCATCGTCATGGCCGGATAGGCTTCGAAGCCAGCCATGCGCAGGAATGCGATCAAGGTTCCGGCAATATCTTTACAGACACCGCAACGGTCCGTATAGTTCATTTTCAGATTGTGCAGCGTGTAGCCTTCACCTTTGCCCATCGAAATGCCGGAGTAACGGATATTGTCGGCAACCCAATGAGTGAGAACGGCGATCTTTTCCATTTCCGTCTTTTTGCCTTTGATCAGCTCGTCCACTTTCTTTTGGGCTTCGGGAATAGCGTTGAAACTACCGTAGTCTTCGTTCACTTTATTGAACCAAAGAGATTTATCTTGCCATCGTGGTGTGGATGACATCATCAGCTTCGGAGCGGCGTCGAACAGGTCTACCATGTTCGGTTCGCGTCGGGTCGGCATGATGTCCGTGCTGACGAACGTATAGGCTTTCCGGCCGTCCTCATAACGCATGGAGGAGGTACATTCACCTTGATAGAACTGGAACTGCATCTCTTTCTCCATCGGGATATTTACCTTATATACTTTGCGGACGGTCGGTTCGGTCGCCCAGAAAGGAACGATATCATAGAATTGTCCACGCATGGGCGGGATGAAACGGGATTCGTCATCGCCTGCTGTGGCGGAAGTCAGCAGAGCATAGGTGAAACCTTTCTTGTCGATCTGGTAGTCGATGATATCGCCCGGATCGAGACGGCCGACTTCCATCATGATCTGACGGGCTCCCCAGTAGATGGCACGGGCAGGAGCGACGTAGTCCTGTTGCCGGGTGATGTCGAGGTTGACCACGTCGCCGTTTGCCTTGTAGATGGTGACGCGATGGAACTCCGCATGTGCCGTCAGCGGGTCGTAATCGTATTTAAGGATGCGATTGGCGACAGCTCCGCGCGTGTTCATGACTTTGATGATCTTGCAGACAGCGAAGGAGCCGGAGCCGGTAGGCTGTACGGTCACGGAGGTGCTGTCGAGCAGGTTTACACAATCGTAACCTGCGTATAATTCCGGCTTTTGTAGAGTCGGATCGGGTGCCATCCGGCAACTTTCTCCATTTTGTCCGTAGGCAGACGCCGTGGCGAGAAGGGCGGTGGCTAAGATTGATAAGTACTTCATAAAATATAGAGTTTTTTAAAATTGTTCATTGTCGATTCTCCCTTGTCAATTGCTTTGCCAGTTCCCGGCATGCCACCCTGTCGATCTTACCACTGCCGGTGAGTGGGATTGCTTCGACCCGGAGGATATGCTTCGGACGCTGGTATTTGGGTAATATCTCAAATATCTTTTCCCCTGATTCAGAGAAGAGATTGTCTCCCGGTAAGGGGGAAGATTGTTCTCCGGTGAAAGAAGAGGCTGTTTCCTTATCCGGAAAACGGTTGTTCTTTGCGGAGACCAATAAGGTCATCGCCTCTCCGAATTTCGGGTCTGGAACGGATGTTATGGCAAAGTTAGCAGAAATAACAGAACGCAGGGCTTCCTCCACTGTTTCTGTTTGTATTTTTATACCTCCGCTGTTGATGATGTTGTCTTTCCTTCCCAAGATGCGGAAACGGCCGTCCGGGAGTAACTCGGCGACATCGTTCGTGACGAGTGTCCCGTCGGTGACGAGCGGAGCGTCTATCACCAGTGTACCGTCAGCCGAAAGTGATAACTTGACAGACGGGAAAGGCGTGTAATAAGGCGATGCTTCCGGTCCGTTCAACCTCCGGAGGGCGATATGCGAAAGTGTTTCCGTCATTCCGTAGGTCGAGTAGGCGCGGATAGGCAATTCTTGTATCCGGGCTTCCAGTTCGCGGTCTATGGAGCCGCCGCCGATGATCAGGATATCGATTTGGCAAAGGCGCTCCCGTTCTTCCGGCACTTGCAGCGTGTTGTATACTTGCAACGGGATCATGGCGGCGAACCGGAGTGGCATGTCGATGTCTGCCATCGGATGTCCGGAAGGTTCGCGCACGATCAGGTCCAATCCTGCCACGAGTGACCGGACGACCATCATCTTTCCGGCAATGTACCGGAGCGGCATGCAAAGGAGCGCTTTATCCCCTTGTCGCAATCCTAAATAATCGCAGGTGAGACGGGCGCTGTTTACCATCTGTTCCTTGCGGACCGTGATTCGTTTGGGTGTACCGGTCGAACCGGAAGTCTGTACCTTCAAGTAAGGAGAGTCAGACTCCCAGTCGCTCAAAAAAGAGGATAATTGGCAATTATCGGGGTAGTTTCTGTTTGTCAATTGTTCATTGTCCATTGTCAATTATTAGTTGTCCATTGTCGATTGACAACGGCATGTCGATGTTGTTGGTGAAGAGGCCGCCGGTTCCTAACCCTTGCGGAAGCGGATTGTCGAAAGTCGCGCACCATTGAGCGATGGCGTTCAGTCCGATGTTCGATTCCAAAGCCGAAGTGATCCACCAGCCGATCTGCCGCTCCTGAGCTTCCTTGATCCATTCGCCACAGCCGTACAGGCCTCCGTGAAGGGACGGTTTCAGGATGATATATTGCGGATTGATGAAAGAAAGCAATTCTTTTTTCTTCTCCGGTGTGTTGCAACCGATCAGTTCTTCGTCGAGTGCGATGGGAACCGGAGAAGAAGCGGCTAACAAGGCCATCTCATCCCACTGTCCGGCACGGATCGGCTGTTCGATCGAGTGCAAGTCCAGTTCTGCCAGGCGGTTCAACTTCGTCATGGCTTCATTGGGAGAGAAAGCACCGTTGGCATCGACACGCAGTTCTATTTCATCGGACGAAAATTGTTTGCGGATGATGCGAAGTATTTCCAGTTCTTTATCGAAATCGATCGCCCCGATCTTCAGCTTGATGCAACGAAAGCCGGACTTGATTTTGTCTGCCGCCTGCTTCAACATCTCCTCATAGCTCCCCATCCAGACCAGTCCGTTGATCGGAATACCCGTCTCGCCACGCGAAAAAGGAGTGTCCCATAAGGCAAAGGAGCCAGCTTCAAAGTGGCGGATGGCAGTCTCCAGACCGAACAGGATGGATGGGTAGTCGCGCAGTTCGTCCACGTTGATTCTGCCTGTGCGGGTGTAGTTTTGGCAAGCCTTGGCCAAGACTTCTTCATATCCGGGGACATCGTCACAACTCAGTTTCGGTAGCGGGGCGCATTCGCCTATTCCCTGGCGACCGGGTGTCTCCTCTGCGGTGAGGCAGATGTACCAGCTCTTCCTCTCCGTGTAGGTCCCGCGCGAAGTCCCTGCCGGCTTTTTGAAGTACAAGGTCTTAGGGCGGATCTCTATGTGATAGTGCATTGCCATCGTGACTTCGGGATTATGGGAATTTCGGATAATCTTCGAAACGAGGGCGACGTTTTTCGAGGAACGCTTTACCTCCTTCCTGAGCTTCGTCGGTCATATAGTAGAGCATGGTAGCGTCACCTGCCAGTTCTTGGATTCCGGCCTGACCGTCCAGTTCGGCGTTGAGGCCGGCCTTGATCATGCGGAGGGCAAGCGGGCTGAGCAGCATCATTTCCTCGGCCCATCCGACATATTCGTCTTCAAGCTTGTCCAAAGGTACGACCTTGTTCACGAGGCCCATGTCGAGTGCCTCCTGTGCATTGTATTTGCGGCAAAGAAACCAAATCTCACGTGCTTTCTTCTGGCCGACGATACGAGCTAAATAGGATGAACCGAACCCGGCATCGAAACTCCCCACGCGAGGACCTGTCTGTCCGAATATCGCGTTTTCAGAAGCAATCGTCAGGTCGCAGACTACATGCAACACATGCCCGCCACCGATCGCAAAACCGTTTACGGCAGCGATCACCGGTTTCGGAATCGAGCGGATTTGCTTTTGTACATCGAGCACATTCAACCGTGCCACACCATCTTTGCCGATGTAGCCGCCATGACCTTTCACATGCATGTCGCCTCCGGCACAGAAAGCCGTGTCTCCGGCTCCTGTCAGTACGACGACATTGATATCCGGCCGTTCGCGGCAGATATAGAGGGCATCGCTCATTTCCGTTGTCGTAGTCGGGGTGAAAGCGTTGCGATAGCGTTCGCGGTTGATGGTGATGCGGGCGATCCCGTTGTAGAAATCAAATAGGATTTCTTCATATTCTTTGATGGTTGTCCATTCTCTTTTCATTCCCATATGATGAATCTTGTATTTATAAATTATGAGTTATTGACTGTTGAAATGCCGGCCATGATTGTAGTCGTATTGTTCTTATTTTTTTAATTGGTGATAATATTCTTTGAGTAGCCGTACATCTTCAGACGCATCCGTGAATACCTCCATCAGCATTGGCCGGTTGTGGGGGGTAGACTGGGTGAAAACAGCCATCGCATCCGTCAGTTCACCGTCGTTATGGACGGAAAAGTAGTCGAATCCCCGCTCTTCGGCCCATCCTTTGGCTGAAGTCTTGTGGGTGGCAGTCACGAAGCGGTGTGTCTTATCTTCCATTTTCAGTCCGGGGAGCGCCTGGAATATTTCGCCGCCTCCGTTATTGAGCAGCAGAATGCGCAGGTTACAGCCGAAGTTGGTGTTCCAAAGTGCGTTCATGTCATAAAAGAAACTCAGGTCTCCGATCACCACAAAGTTCAGTTTGTCCGAACAAACGGAGTAACCGATGGCGGTCGAAAGCGATCCTTCTATGCCGCTCGTCCCCCGGTTGCAGCAAACTTCGACATCTTCGGGGAGTGTGTATAACTGAGCGTAACGTATGGTCGAACTGTTGCCTAAATGCAAGGACGCCGGTGTCGGAAGCGATTGGATCAATGCTCCGATGGCTGCCATTTCCGAATAGCCGAATTCCGGTTGCGGCAGGTCGCGGGTGTTATTCTCCCAGATACGTGGAAACTCCGTTGTCCGTTTTTCCAACAGGTAAGCGATCTTTTCGAGAAATTCGAACGGGTCCATCTCGATAACGGTTGTCAGAGAACCGTAAAGGTCCGCCACTTCTCCGTCGAGCGAAACGTGCCAGTGTTCGCGAGGCGGGTGCTTGCGGAGAAACTGTTTGAGGCGTTTCGACACGATATGTCCGCCGTACGTGATCAGCAGGTCGGGAACCATCTTCTCTAATTTTTCTTCCGGCAGGGCATAGAGTGCAGCATCGAAATTCTTTACCGGGATGCCGGGAACGGTCTTGTTACCCGTATGCTCGGTAAGCCAGGCGAAATGTTTATACAGCAGTTTGGAATATTTCTTTTCAAAAAGATAAATCAGGTTCATTTGTCCGGCAACGATCATACGGCGGTTGTAGTTGTTCAGCCGTTCGATCAGCCCGGTATATTCGCGGTCGTAAACGTTTAACCCTTGATAGCGGGTGATGACGCGCACCTTCGGCAGTTCTTCCGCGGTGAAACGGAACAGCGGTTCCGAGATCGGCACGTTGATATGCACCGGTCCTTTCCCGTGATGGTTCAGTTCGAGCAGGGCTTCGTTGATAAGACGATTGCAATACCATTCGTCTTCGTCGGTATGTATCTCCGGCAGGTTGACGGATTTTTTGACAAGCGAACCGAAGACACCGGGTTGAGGAAGTGTCTGCCCGTCCATCTGCCCGATCCACGCTCCGGGACGGTCTGCCGAGATCACGACCAACGGCACTTGCTGGTAGAAGGCTTCCGATACGGCAGGATGAATATTAAGTAACGCACTGCCCGATGTGCAGCAGACTGCCGCCGGGCTGCCGCCATGCAATGCCAGCCCGATCGCGAAGAAAGCCGCGCTCCGTTCGTCTGTCACCGGATAGCAGAAGAAGAACGGATGGTTGGCAATCGTATGTACGATAGGGGAGTTGCGGCTACCGGGACACAAAACGATTTTCTTGACGTTATGCTCGATGAGCAAAGCTACGAGCTGCAGGATGTTTTTCTTATCTGAGTACATAATGTATTTGTTTGCATTGTCATGCGATGGTTCGATCGCTTTTTCTGCAAAGATAACATCTGTGGGGCAGAAAACATTCATAATCTTAACGAAAAAGGCTTCGCCCCGGAACGATCCGGCAGGCGAAGCCTTTCTGCTTTTGTTTATTTCAAAAATTCTTTGTGTCAGAACTTCTGCATATTCAGGTTCTTGTCAACCAGGATGCCGTCGGTTGCTTTCAGGTTGAATTTGACTTTGCGTTTCGCTTTCAGTTTGATGGTGAAGAGGGCATCAGAACCTTCGAGCGTCTTTTTGTCACCGAGATTGACGAAAGTTGGATAGAGCGCCTTTTGGCCGTTGGTGTGCAGGCGGTCGTATGTCAGGTTCTCCATCGTACCGAGGTTTTTCGCTTCGATACCGACAAAATCATAATCCCGTTGGTCGTAAGGCAATGCGAAACTCAAGGCGTTGACGGCTTTGATGCTGTCGCCTTTGACGGTGATTTCGACTGTTTCGCCGGCATTGTATGTCTGCTTCGGGGTGGAGAGGGAGAGCGTTCCGGCTACGCGGTCCGTACCCGGATTCTCGATTCCGTCTTCCAATTGGGTTGCCACGACCGATATGTCGTAAGCATCGATCAGGCCGTTTTGGTTGATATCGCCTGCACTGACATAATCAAAATCGCTGTCGCCGCGGCGCAGACCCGTGTAGTTCATGTACGAGGTCAGGTCGTTCGCATCGATCTTCTTGTCGTTGTTGATGTCACCCGGCAGATAGCTTTCCGTTCCCGGAACCTTGAATACATACAATTCGCGGCCGGAAGCGTAGTTGCCGACGCCTTCCGTGATATGCAACTTGATGTAGCGGGCTTTCGGCTGATCTTTGAATGTGAATACTTTCACATCGCCATTGCGTTCCCAGCGGAACGAATCGACCGCCGTCCAGTTTTCCTTATCCATGCTGTAGGCCACGTCGCCGGCAAGGATCGTACCGTTGCCTCCGTCCTGGCGACACAGATAATGGAACTTATCCAGTTGGTTGATGGTGCGCAGGTCGATGATCATGTCGAACGGCATCGCATTCTTGCGGTATTTCGTATGGAACATATCGCCCAACTCGGCAAAGTCGAACAGACGGAAGATTTCGAAGCCTTCCTGTTCTTCTGCTGTCACCTCTCCGCGGATGCCTTTGATGGCAAACTCCAACGGGTTGGACTTGGTCTTGACGGAGAAAGCAGACCAGTCGGAATAACCGTCCTTGTTGGCGGAGCGGATCTTGAACGAATAGTCTGTTTCGGCAGAAAGATTGTCGAACAGGAGTTCGGTGTTCTTGATCTGCGTGTAGAGCATGCCGTTAAATTCTATTTCGTAGAAGTCGGCGCCGGAGACTTTGTTCCAGGTCGGTTTCAGTGTGTAGGCCTCCGTGTTTTCGGCAGTCACCTGTGCTGTCGGAGCGGCCAGAGAGCCGGTAGAGACGCGGTGGGTGTCGGGCATGTCGAACCGGTAGCCGTCGAGGGTGACAACCGTTTCGTTCAGGACGATGTCTGTCGGAGCCAGTTTGACCAACAACTGCGGGTTCTTGGTGATCGTCACCTTTTCGAATTCGCTTCCTTTGGTGGCGAACTTGTTCAGGTTCGGAGCCGCATCGTAGAAATAGATGTTCGTGCCGTTCAGGTATTCGTCCATCGAACGGGCGGCTGTCAGTTTAACTTTGGAAGAACCGACTTTGGCGGTGATCTTCTTAGGCATTTCCGAGAGGTTGATACGCAGTTCGGTAGCCTTGTCTTTCACGAAGCCGTCGAAATCGCCTGTTGTCGGAAGGATGGTGATCGAGACTTTTGACGGGTCGTCGTTTTCGATTTTGATCCGTGTGGTTGTCCCTTTGCCATTCAGATAAGCCTGTGTCCTGCCATCGTCGTCATATTCGGTGAACTTGCTATAACCGGACGGGTAAAGCTCATAGATGCGCAGGCTCTTGTCGATTTCCGCTACATTATTATTCGGGTTTGTCATCGGGATGATCGCACCGGCTTTCACGAATACCGGAAGTTTCCAAAGCGGAGAAGCGAAGTTGTTGACCACGCAGCCGCCTGTGTATTTCTCGCCGGTGAAATAGTCGAACCATTCGCCTTCAGGCAGGTAGATGCCGTCGCGGATGTCGTTGCCTTTCTCGTCCGCTTGCGTCTCTTGGTAGATCGGGGCGACGAGGAAGTACGGTCCGTACATGAACTGGTATTGTGTAGCCTTACCATACGTGTAAGGGTTCGGATCTTCAAGGAACATGGCGCGTATCATCGGCATGCCGTCTACCGCTTCGCGGGCGATGCTGTAGGCATACGGCATCAGGCTGGATTTCATCTTCAGATACGAGCGGTTGATGGAAGTTGCCGGTTCGCCCAAGGCGTGCGGATATTTCTCGTTCGATCCCCAGCCGTCCATATTCAGCTCCATTGGTGTCCAGGTTTTCCACTGGAAATCGCGGGTATTCATCGCCGGGTTCTTGCCTCCGAAGATACCGTCCATGTCGGACGTGATGTTCGGCTGTCCGGAAAGCCCCGAACCGATGTAAGTCGGGATGTGGAAACGGATATATTCCCATTGTCCGCCTGTCTGGTCGCCCGACCAGATGCCGGCATAACGCTGCGTGCCGGCCCAACCGTCGAGAGAGATGATGAACGGACGAGCGTCGTTTCCGTAATACGGCATGATGTATCCGACGTCGGCGACACCGTTCAGGCCGAACGAGTAGCCCCAGCCGACCCATGCCACGTCTGTTTTCAGGACCCGTACACCGGCATCGCGCACCTCTTTTACGATGTCACGCTGCAACAAGGCGCTGATGCTGTCTTTCGGATGCAGGTCGGATTGTGTCCAAAGCCCGATCTCGACACCGTTTTTGTGGGCGTAGTCGGCGAGGTTCTTTAGGTTTTGAATATTACCGTCCAATGTCTCGGTCTGTCCGTAGCCGGCTCCGTAGCCGTCGTTCGGCAACAACCAGCCTAACGGCATATCATGATTCTTGTAACGGTCGATCACGGCGCGGGCAGAGAACTGGTAGTTGTTCTTTTCTCCGTTCAGCGATTCCTTGATACCGCCATTGTCTTTTTGGCTTTCCTTGTAGCGCTTGCCGTCTTCGAAGAGGATGCCCTTTTCGTCTTCCACCCAGTAGTCGCGGTTGTATGCGTTCAGATGTCCCTGATAGAATCCGAATTTGGGCAGCAGTACCGGATTGCCGGTCAGCTGGTAAAAATCGTTCAAGAGGGCGATAGCCATTTTGGATATTCTTTGGGCTTCTGTCGGTTCGCTATAAAGAGAGCTGAGAATACTCTCCGGTTCTCGATCAACCATGAAGAAAACGTCTAAATAGTCTGTGTCATGGGATAATTTCACAATACCCTTTTCATCTGCGCCAAAGTCATATTTACCAGGTTTGAACGTGTGCCACATGAAGCCGTAACCTTTCGTAGACCAGTAAAACGGAGTAGGAGATGCAACACCACCGTCTGTCCAACTGTTTTGGTTTTCTATGGCAATTGATTTCCCTTTGTGAGAGAAACGTCCGTTCTGTACGCCTCCTCCATAAAAATATTCATCGGGATTCTCTTTTAAGCTTAAAATTGTTTTCCCTTTTTCATAGGCAACAGGTTTTACTTCTTCGAAAAGGATTGCTCCTGTCCTTCGATCGGAAACTTTTAGCAAAGTAGTCGATTTGTCGATTTGCAGTTTGGTGCTCCAAGTAGAGATGGTTATTTGTCCGTTTTCATCTTGGATTTCCAATTGATAAACTTTGACACGGGGATTATCCACCAGAATCCGTGCCTCCGGTTTTGCTTCCGGATCACGAAGGATGCCGCCGCTGTTGTCTTGGAACATGCGGAAGATGTTGTCTCCGTAGAAATCGAATGTCATCCGCTGATTGTTGGAGAACACGACGTCGACCGTAGTCGGGTTGATTTGTTGCACACTGACGATCGTTTGCGCCTGCCGGGCGATGGCAACTGTAGGATCGGAGGTTCCGGTCTCAGCCATTAATGGGGCAGGAGAAAACATCAATGGCGCCGCGAGAGCGATCAGGATCGCTTGTCTCTGTTTATGATTAGCCATTAAGCGTTTCATGTTGATTTTTGATTGAATTATTTAGATTTTTATATTCTGAGACAAAAGTACATAAAATATTCCGATGTTATTATGGGAAAACAAACCAACTGCGCCAAAACCGATTTTTTTGTTTTCCGGGGATCCGCTAACAAGTTCCCGCATTCTTATTGTTATTGTAATAATTGGCCGAAATACCTGTTGGTTTATTTCGAAACACACAGGCATGAAAATCGATTTTCATACCCATAAAAATGAATTTTCCCTATAGGGTAATATTTTTTAATAATCTTGCATAAACTATAACGCTGATTATCAGTGTTGTCTAAAAAGGCTGTTTTAAAGGGGGATATTGTATTTTTTTAATAACCGGCAGGTCAGAAGCAACACTTGCGATAGTCTTTGGGTGACATCCCGACATATTGTTTGAAGTATTTCCCGAAAAAGGACTGGGTGGGGAAATTAAGCTGTGCGGCAATCTCTTTTATGCTCAGGTCCGAGCTTTCAAGTAACTGTTTCGCTTCCGTAATGACCATCTGGACAATCCAGTAGGAAGCGCTGCTGCCTGATTTTTCCTTGATGATGCTTGAGAAGTAGCGGGGAGAAATATGTTGTTTCCTTGCGTAGTAGTTAACATCGCGTTCCTTGCGGTAGGAGCGGAAAAGAGACAACATGAAATTCTGGAATATCTGGTCTTTTTTGTCTTGCGGCAACGGCTGTAACGGCAGTTTGGTGAAATAAATGTTCAGTAATTCGTAACAGAATGTCTGCCCTATCGACTTGATCAGTTCCTGCATCAGGCGTTGCCGCTGTATGTTCATATCGGCTTTGTCCTCTTTTTTGATCCGGTTCTCCAAATCTTCAAGCAGTTTTGTGATGTGTGCATATTGCTCTTCGGACAACGAAACACACGGATGTTTCCGCATGAAAAGCAGGTTCTCGACATTTATCACTTTATTGACAATCGGGATGACATAATCCAAATCGACCTCGATAATCATCCCTTCCGCATCTTCGCTTTTGTGCAGAAGGCGTACCAAAGTGGACGGTTGGTAGATGTAGATGTCTCCATGCCTGATCTGAAAAGGTTCGTTTTCCAACGAAATTTCGATCTGTCCGCGATGGCAAAGGAAAAGGCCGCATTTGTTGAGCGTCGAAATGATTTGGCCATTCCGGAACGTTGGTGAAGCGTTGCTGGAAAGCAGCGTAAAGCAAAAAGGCAGTTGTTGGTTGGACATCTTTACTATCGAATTAGGATTTTCCTACAAAGAAAATATAATTTGCAGAATATTTACGTTCTCTTTTTCAAAAAAAATATACAAATGGAACAATTTATTATTCATATTGACCTTTTTGAGGTTGTTTTGCCTGGATAATTTTGCCGCTAAATAAATACACTTAAATTATGAAACGAATTTATTTCATTTTAGCGGGTATTCCCTTGTTTTTATTTATTTCTTGTGCCCGGCCGGAGAAAGGCCCCAAAGAGTCTCAGACAGTCAAGATCGACACGGTTGTTTCCGCCAGTGGTCAGACGGCGCTCCAGTTTCCGGGTAAAGTGAAAGCTGCACAAGACATCAGTTTGGCTTTCCGGGTGAGCGGAACAATTCGTAAAATATATGTAGAAGACGGTGCCCGTGTACGGGAAGGACAGTTGTTGGCCGAGTTGGATCCGACGGATTATCAGGTACAGCTGGATGCGACGGAAGCCGAATACAAACAGGTCAAGGCAGAGGCCGAACGTGTCATGGCGCTTTATAAAGAAAACGGGACCACACCCAACGTCAACGATAAAGCCGTGTACGGCCTGAAACAGATCACAGCCAAATATCAGCATCATAAAGACCAGTTGGAATACACCCGGCTGTATGCCCCTTTCAGTGGTTTCGTGCAGAAAAAGCTGTTCGATGCACACGAGACGATCGGAGCAGGCATGCCCGTGATCTCGATGGTCAGCGCCGGCATTCCGGAGGTGGAAATCAACCTTCCGGCAGCCGACTATATCCGGCGGGACCGGTTCGACGCTTACCACTGTACGTTCGACCTCTATCCGGGAGAAACCTATCCGTTGAAATTGATTAGCGTCACTCCGAAAGCCAATGCGAACCAGTTGTACACGATGCGCCTGCAAATGGTTCCGGGCAAGTTGCCGCTTCCTTCACCGGGAATGAATACGATGGTCACGATCTATTGCAATGAGGACGAAGCACAGCCGGTTTCTGTTCCGAGCGGAGGACTCCTGCAAAAGGATGGCAAAACATATGTGTTCGTATATGATCCGTCTGCGGGGAAAGTGCATAGCAGCGAAGTGAAAGTTCTGCGCCTGTTGTCCGACGGACGTGCGGTAGTGGTCTCCGATACGCTGAAAGTCGGTGAAACAGTGGTCGCTTCCGGTGTGCATCATATTGAAGAAGGAGAAAGTGTCCGGCCTTTGGCTTCCGGTTCTAAAACGAATGTAGGAGGACTGTTGTGATGGATATAAGCAAATGGGGATTTCAGAACCGGAACCTGATCTATTTTCTGGTTGTGGTTTTGCTGGCAGGCGGAGCTTTGTCCTGCTATCAGATGAGTAAGCTGGAAGATCCGGAAATCAAGGTGAAGTTGGCGATGGTGGCAACTGTCTATCCGGGAGCTTCGGCACACCAGGTGGAATTGGAAGTGACGGATGTGCTCGAAAAGAGCATTCGTAAGATGGACGATGTAAATAACGTCGAAAGCTATTCGTTCAATGATCTGTCCTTGATCCAGGTCGAACTGCTGACGACCGTCAAGGATGACGACGTGGAACAGCATTGGGACCTCCTCAGGCGGAAAGTGAACGATGCTTCCGCCACGCTTCCTTCCGGAGTCAACACGCCGATTGTCCAAGACGATTTCGGCAAAGTGTTCGGTATGTTCTACGCATTGACGGGTGACGGCCTGTCCGATCGCGAGATGGCCGATTATGCCGAACTGATCAAACGGGAAGTAATCGAAATAGAAGGAGTGGACCGGGTGGATATATACGGGAAACGCTCCGAATGTATCAATATCTCCCTCTTACAGGACCGTATGGCCAATCTCGGCGTGAAGCCGGCCGAAGTGCTGGCCACCTTGAACGGGCAGAACGAGACGACCTACAGCGGTTATTATGATAACGGAGACAACCGCATCCGTGTGACGGTGAACGACCGTTTCAAGACGGTGGACGATATCGGCAAAATGCTTATCCAGGGGCATGACAACGACCAGTTGCGTTTGCGCGACATAGCCTTGATCGAGAAGGGTTATGAGGATCCTACCCGTAACGAGCTGTTCTATAACCAGGAACGTTCGATCGGCCTTTTGATAGCCGCATCGAGCGGTTCGGATATCGTGAAGGTCGGCAAAGCCGTGGAAACGAAGCTGGCGGATTTGAAAGACAACCGCCTGCCTGCCGGAGTGGAATGCCATAAGATATTCTATCAGCCCGAACGTGTGGGAGATTCGCTTGGGACGTTTGTCATCAACCTGATCGAATCCGTCGTCATCGTTGTGCTGATCCTGATGTTGGCGATGGGCTTCAAGAGCGGGCTGATTATCGGTATCAGTTTGGTGGTGACTGTTTTCGGATCATTCCTTTTCCTGCAATTTGCCGGAGGAACGATGCAACGTGTCTCTTTGGCGGCTTTCGTGCTGGCGATGGGGATGCTGGTGGACAACGCCATCGTGATCATCGACGGCATATTGGTGGACCTGAAAGCCGGGAAAGACAGGATGGAGGCGATGACCGCTATCGGACGACAGACGGCGATGCCGTTGTTAGGGGCGACCCTGATCGCCATCATTGCCTTTCTGCCGATTTACATGTCGCCGGATACGGCAGGCGTTTATACGCGTGACCTGTTTATCGTACTGGCCGTTTCACTGTTGTTGAGCTGGGTGTTGGCCTTGCTCCATGTCCCGTTGATGGCAAACCGGCGGTTGCATCCGGCGGTGGAAAACAATGATTCCGGCAAACGTATATATAAAGGTAAGATATATGCCGCCTTGCGAGCCGCTTTGCGCTTCGGATTGTCGCACCGCCTCGGCTTCACGCTGACGATGGTCGCTCTGTTGCTCTTGTCCGCCTACAGCTACCGGTTCCTGCGCCAGGGATTCTTCCCCGATATGGTGTACGACCAGCTGTATATGGAATACAAACTTCCGGAGGGTAATAATTCCACCCGTGTGGCACATGACCTGAAAGAAATTGAAAACTACCTGAAAACCCGGAAGGAGATCACGAATGTGACTACCTCCATCGGTGGAACACCGGGACGTTACAACCTGGTACGAAGCATTGCCAATCCTTCATTGGCCTACGGGGAACTGATCATCGACTTTACATCTCCCGATGATTTGGTCAAGAACATCGACGAGATACAGAACTATCTGACACAGCAGTATCCGGATGCTTACGTCAAGCTGAAACGTTATAACCTGATGTTTAAGAAATATCCGATCGAGGCCCAATTCTTGGGACCCGATCCTGCCGTCCTGCACCGTTTGGCCGACAGCGCACGGTATATTATGGAGAATACGCCGGAAGTCTGCCTGATTACGACCGACTGGGAGCCGCAGGTCCCGGTTCTGACTATCGAGTACGATCAGCCGGCTGCCCGTGCGTTGGGATTGAGCCGTAACGACGTGAGCCTATCGTTGCTGACGGCTACGGGTGGTATTCCTATCGGCTCTTTCTACGAGGGCATCCATAAGAACAACATCTACCTGAAATGTCTGGACGAACAGGGAGAACCGATCGAGGACTTGGGAAACACGCAGGTCTTTTCGACGCTTCCTTCGCTGAACGGCCTGCTGAACGAAGAAAACATGGTGAAACTGAAAGCCGGTACACTCTCGAAGGAGGAACTGATCGAAAGCCTGATGGGCAGTACGCCGCTGAAACAGATCAGCAAAGGTATCGACGTGCGTTGGGAAGACCCGGTCGTGCCTCGCTATAACGGACAGCGCAGCCAACGCGTGCAATGTTCTCCCGTTCCGGGTGTCGAGACGGAAAAGGCACGGCAGGCGGTTGCGGAGAAGTTGGAGCAGCTCGAACTTCCCGAAGGTTATTCGCTGCAATGGCAGGGTGAGAAGAACGCCAGCGACCAGTCCATGAAGTATCTGTTCAAGAACTTCCCGTTGGCCATTATCCTGATGATCGCGATCCTGATCATGCTGTTCAAGGATTACCGCAAGCCGGCCATTATCTTCTGTAGTATCCCGATGGTATTTGTCGGGGTGGTGATGACGATGCTGATAACCGGCAAGACGTTCAACTTTGTGGCTATTGTCGGGACATTGGGACTGATAGGAATGATCATAAAGAACGGTATCGTGCTGATGGATGAGATCACCTTGCAGATAGGGCAGGGAACGGAACCGGTCACCGCGTTGATCGACAGTGCCCAGAGCCGTCTGCGTCCGGTGATGATGGCGGCCCTGACCACGATCTTGGGGATGATCCCGTTGCTGACCGACGCCATGTTCGGTTCGCTTGCAGCGTCCATCATGGGCGGATTGTTGTTCGGTACGGTGATCACGCTTATTTTTATTCCTGTCCTATACGCGTTATTCTTTCACATTAAACATGTAGACTGATGAAGAAAATATCTATTATCCTGTTGTCTATTCTCTGTCCGGCATCTCTTTTTGCACAAGAGACGTTGAGCTTGCAGCAGTGCCGGGAAATGGCGTTGCAATATAATAAGGAAATGGCGGCATCGGTGAAGCAGACCGAAAGCGCCTTGTACACGATGAGAAGCTATAAGGGAAATTTCTTCCCGAACTTCACTGCCAGCGGAATGGGTCTTTACAGTACGGCCGACGGCGGATATAGTTCCGGCGGTGGTTTTCTGCCTGTCTTTCCCGATGGGACTGGGCAGTCTTTGCCGACGGGAAGTTTTGCTTACTTTCCCGGTATCGATTTGAAGTATAAGGTCGGTACTGTCTATATGGGTGGCGTCAAGGTGGAACAGCCGCTTTATATGGGTGGCAAGATCCGGTCGGCCTACCGGATGTCTGTCTTAGGAAAGGAGATGGCCGAGATGAACGAGGTGCTGACGGCAACGGAAGTGATCCTCAAAACAGACAAGGCTTATGCTTTGGTTGTGAAAGCGCAAGAGATGAAGATCGTGGCGGACAAATACAACGCCGTGCTCCGGGAACTGCTGTCGAATGTCGAAAGCGCTTACAAGCATGGTTTGAAACCGCAGAACGATGTGCTGAAAGTGCAGGTGAAGCTGAACGAAAGCGAACTTTCCATCCGTAAGGCTGAGAATGCCCTTCGATTGGCGACCATGAACCTTTGCCATCTGATCGGGAAACCGCTTATCTCCGACATCCGCATTTCCGGCGATTATCCGGTGGTTGAAAAGGGACTGGATGTCCAAGTCTCCGATATCAGCGCCCGCCCCGAATATGCGATCCTGAACAAACAGGTCGAGATCGCCGGGCAGCAGGTCCGGCTGAACCGTAGCGAGCTGTTGCCCAAAGTCGGTATCATGGGAGCTTATGATTATGTGCATGGCTTTGAGCTGAACGACCAGACGTTGATGGACAAAGGGAGTTTCTCCGTCTTGCTGAACGTGAGCATCCCGCTTTTCCATTTCGGCGAACGGAGCAATAAGGTGCGTGCCGCAAAAGCTAAGCTGCTGCAATCGCGCCTGGAACAGGAAAACATGAACGAACAGATGATGTTGGAGCTGACACAGGCTGCCAACAACCTCGATGAGGCGCGTTTGGAAAGCGAGCTTTCCGATCGTTCGCTCCTCCAGGCAGAAGAGAATATGAGAATCAGCAAAAGCCAGTATGATGTGGGTCTGGAGACGCTGTCGGACTATCTCGAAGCGCAGGCTTTGTGGCAGCAGGCTTATGAAACGCAGGTCGATGCCCATTTCCAGCTCTATCTGAATTATGTCGGATATCTGAAAGCGGCAGGGGCGTTGTATGATTCCACACCTCGCGTGTCGAAAGAAAAATAGTAAAACAGATCAAGGCTCAACCGGCCCAGCTATTCTGGCAAAGGCGACTTTGTCAGGTAGCAGTCGTTCGTAAAATGATGCGAACGGAGTAGTGAAACCGGTTGGGCCTTGTCTGTTTTTTTAGATAGAGTTGTCTGTTTTTTAGATAATGCCGATAATCCGATTTTGAATAATTGCTTTAACTTATTTGTCTTGCATAAGTCAAGTCAATTACATAGTTTTGTTGCCATTAATGAAACAAAAAGTTTTGTTTAATCTAAAAAGAGAGATTTATGAAAAAAGTTTTTACATCGATTAGTCTGGCGTTATCTCTTATAGCGTCTTCCTTTTCCACTTCTGCACAGACGGTGCAGTTGAGTGAAGCTCAGAAAATAGAAATTCAAAAAGAAGTATTACCGGTCGTATTCGAACAGATCAAAGAGCAAACAGGTCTCGATATCCTGGGATTGGCACGACCGCAACTGAATTCGGATTTTATACAGAGTTTGCCGGTATTTAATGCTCAGAGTGGCCTGCGTTCGGATTCTCCAACGCCTTATAGTGTGAAACCGGATAGTATAATGATTAATGTGGCTGCGTTGGCTCCTACTGCCTCTCAGCTTATGACGAATGTAAAAGTTTTGTTTGGTGATTACAAAAAAATAGATATGCCTATAGATATAGCAGGGCTTTCAGGTAGCATCGAGATACCGCGTTTGATCAAAGTAACATCTAATTCAATTCTTCCCACTTTTCAAAATATAGCAGAAATCAAGATTGTTGCCAATGAAAATCCAAAGGCTCTTCTTGACATGGATATGATTATTACATTGTGGGGTGATGATACAACAACCTCTCAGTTAATAGGACTGACCATTGCTCAGAATGAATCTTTTGATTTTGAATTTAATGTAGAAATCGGAGAAGGATTACAGGGTATATGGGGTCTTTTAAAAGCTGTAGCTACATTACCTGAATTGCCTGAAATGAACTATTTGATTACTTTAGGTTTTTCACAAATTGGAACAGGTGTGATTCCGGCTTCTTTATATGGTATACCGACAGCCGATGCAACAACAAGAATCCCGATGGGAGATGCTGCTGTTGCCCTTGATTTCAGCACTGATATGCCGATTAAATACATTGCTCTTACCTCTTATGAAAATGCAAAAGCAGAGAAATGGAGTAAACTTTGGTTCGAAATGGAACAGAAGACTACAGAGGATTTGGTATTGACGATTGATAATTTTGTTTATACGGATGAAGCAAAAACCGATTCTACATTCGCTGATAGAACAATCGTTACGATGAGCGATTATACCAAGAATGCGGCAGTGGCAAGCACTCAGTCGGCTGTGAAATCTGTTATTAACCGCGTTGTTTCCGAATTGGCTACAGAAGGTCATGCAGCTTGGTATAAGATGCTGATCGAATCGGCAAAAGATTTGAATGGTGATGGTAATATCACAAACGAAGAAAAGGCAACAACGATGGAAATCGAAGTTACACCGTCTATTGTCGGTACGGATGCTATTGCTGATATCAATATCAAATCGTATAGCTATTCCGAAACAGGAGATGCAACCCTGACAGAAATGAATGTGAAAGCAACCGCCAATCTGACCAACAATGTGATCAGAGTTGATCTGATCCCGGCTGGTTCTCCGGCTGCTGTGGGTAGTGCATATTTCACTTCCAACATCGCCGGTATCGTAACAAGCAACGATGATATCACGATCAATACCGTAAAGGTAACGCCGGTCGAAGGTGGGATCTATATCGATAATAGCGGAAAAGCTGCTTATCGTATCGTCAATATGAGCGGTGCTACGGTCGCTAACGGAACTGTTTCGGGTGACAATGCTTATATTTCAACCTCTTCTTTGGCAAAAGGCGTATATGTAATTGTCGTAACGGAAAATGGCGTTAGCCAGTCTGTGAAATTCGTTCGTTGATTATAAGGTATTAGTCTGGAATATTTAAAAAAGTGACGCCGGTTGTTTCCTCGGAAATAACCGGCGTTAATTTTTTCCCTTTGTCTTTCGTTTCCCTCTTTAAACCGGTGCTTTTCTGCATTTGATCTGGTGCATGGCTGAAACTATTTCGAAAGTCATGGTAAACTAATTCAAAGCATATGATATATTATTGTTATGTAGTACTACCAATCGTGGATAAGTAGTTACTACCTATTGTCCATAGGTAGTACTACATATAGTCGGTTGGTAGTAACTACTAATCGATACTTTGTTATATGTTTTCATTTAGTTCTTCGGGTGTTTCGACTTAGTTTGTGGCCTGAAATGAGTTAGTAGGCGGGTGAGCCAATCCTTGAAGCATAGAAACGTTAGCCGCGCTTTATGTATTTACCTCGGTGCTTTTTGATACAAGTAAATCGCGATAAACGTATACAATATATTCGGAATCCAGGCTGCCATAGCGGGACTGAGGTTGCCGTTGATGGCGAAGGTCGAGGTGACGGTGGTGAAGAGGATGTAAGAGAAACTCAAGGCCAGTCCGATACCGATGTTCAACCCCATGCCTCCTTTGATCTTGCGGGAAGAGAGCGAGGCGCCGATGGAGGTCAGGATGAAGGCGGCCATGATGGCGGCAAAACGTTTGTGGTATTCGATCTGGAACGTCTGGATATTGCCGATTCCCCGTTTCTTCTGGCGGTCGATATAGGTGGACAGCTCGGGCGAAGTCATCGTCTCGCAGTCATTGACGGATATCAGGAAGTCCGAAGGGATGATCGTCAAGGTGGTGTCCATGCGGTTCCCTTCGGTGATATGCTCGCGCATTCCGTCGAAGTCGCGGATCATGTAGTCGATCAGAGTCCAGTTGTAAAGCGAATCATATTTGATGGAGTTTGCCGTGAGGCGTGAAATCATCTTCTTGTCCTCGAAGTGTTCCAAAGAGAAATGGTATCCCATCCCGGAACGCGCATCGTAGCGGTCGAAATAGGCGATCACGCCCGGCTCGATCTCCAATTGGGCGGAGCGGACATAGTCTACCTTCTTGTTCTTGATATATTTGTTTTGAAAGTCGATACGCGTGGCGTTGGCAGGCGGAATGATATAAGCGTTCAGCGCAAACGTGCTGAGTGCGATGATCCCTGCCGAAATCGCATAGGGCAACATCAGACGCCGGAAGCTCATCCCGCTCGCCAGCATGGCGATCACTTCCGAATTGTCTGCCAACTTCGAGGTGAAGAAGATAACGGCAATGAAAGTAAACAACGGACTGAACAGATTCGCGAAATACGGGATGAAGTTCATGTAATAGTCGAAAACGATCGCTTTCAACGGCACGTCCGGACTCAGGAACTTGTCGATCTTCTCGTTTATGTCGAAGACAACCGAGATGGCGATAATCAGGGCAATCGCAAAGATGTAAGTACCTAAGAACTGCTTGATGATGTACCAGTCTATCCGTTTCAGTTTGAATTTCATGTGACAGTTTGCTTATAACCGGTTTGATAACTGACGGACCATTTCACTCTTCCAGGTCGTGAAATCGCCGGCAATGATATGTTTGCGTGCCTCTTTTACGAGCCACAGGTAAAACGCAAGGTTATGGATCGAAGCCAGTTGAAGCCCTAACATTTCGTTCACCTTGATCAGATGATGCAGATACGCCTTGCTGTAGCGCGTATCAATAGCCGAATGAGCGTCCGGATCGATAGGAGAGAAGTCGTTCTCCCATTTCTTGTTGCGCATATTGATTGTGCCGAAACGAGTAAATATCTGTCCGTTGCGCCCGTTGCGCGTCGGCATGATGCAGTCGAACATATCGATACCCCGTTCGATCCCCTCTAATATATTGATCGGCGTGCCGACTCCCATCAGGTAGCGAGGCTTGTCTTTCGGCAGGATTTCGTTGACTATTTCGATCATCTCATACATCTTCTCGGTCGGTTCGCCTACTGCCAGGCCGCCGATCGCATTGCCGTCGGCTCCCTTTTCGGCTACATTCTCGGCCGCTTTTCGACGCAGTTCCGGGTAGACACAACCTTGTACAATCGGGAAAAGGCTTTGTTGGTAACCGTATTTCGGCTCCGTAGAGTTGAAACGTTCGAAACAACGGTCCAGCCAACGTTCCGTCAGGCCGAGAGACTTTTTCGCATACTCGTAGTCGGCATTGCCCGGACAGCATTCATCGAATGCCATAATGATATCCGCCCCGATGATACGTTGTATATCCATTACCTTTTCCGGGGTAAACAGATGCTTGGAACCGTCAATATGCGAACGGAACATGGCGCCTTCCTCATGCAGTTTGCGGTTTTCGGAAAGAGAGAAAACCTGGAAACCACCGCTATCCGTCAGGATCGGCCGGCTCCATGTATTGAATTTGTGCAATCCGCCTGCCTGTTCCAATATTTCCAGTCCGGGGCGGAGATACAAATGATATGTGTTACCTAAAATGATTTGTGCGTTGATGTCTTCTTCCAACTCGGTCATGTGTACGCCTTTGACCGTGCCTTGCGTACCGACCGGCATAAAAATAGGCGTTTCGATTACTCCATGATCAGTGGTAATCCGCCCCGCCCTTGCATTTGATTTTGTGTCGTTATGTTGTAATTCGAATTTCATGGCTGCAAAGATAAAGAAAAGGCCTTACTTTCACAAATAAGGCCTCATAATATAGTCTGTTATAGTGGAATGTCCTTTGATCAGAAGCCGAAATCGTCGACCTCGACCTCTTTGATCTCTTCTTCTTTTGGCTTCTCGACGAATTTGTGCTCGACGTTCGACTTGACGATGATGGCACGCATCGGACGTACAGGGCAGATCGATTCGCATCCGCCGCATCCGATACAGAGGTCGGGATTGACCTGCGGGATTGTCAGCGTCCCTTTGTAGGGGACCATGTGCACGGCTTGGGTCGGGCAATGCTCTGCACAGGCTCCGCAGTCTTTCTCTTCCGTATTGACGACACAACGGCCTTTGAAGAAAGTGGCGATGCCGACCTGCGTCGTCGTCTTCTCTTCGACAGTCAGAGGCTTGATCGCTCCGGTGGGACAGACGTCGGAACAGACCGTGCATTCGTAATTGCAATAACTGCTGATATAGGCCAAACGCGGTTTCAACATATAATCCAAACCGTATTCCACCCCTGTCGGACGCAAAACCTGGCTCGGACAGCGGACTACGCATATCTGGCATCCCGTACATTTATCTTTGAAACGTTCCAGGCTGATGGAACCCGGAGGCGTGATGGGGGGCCATTTCTTCCGGCCTTTTCTCTTCATTTTCCCTTTTCCTCCTTCGGCAATCGCAGATACGATCGGCAGTGAGGCGGCAACGGTTGCACTTGTGGCCAGGAATGTACGGCGTCCCTTGGTGTCAGGCTGGCCGGATTGTGATTCCTGTGCGGGCGGATTGTTTACTGGCGCTACTTCTTGCTTCTTGCCTGGAAATTGCAAACGATATTGCAAACCTCCTTTGGCACAGGAAGAAACACAGTTGAAGCAATCAACGCAGCGAGACGTGTCGACCGTCAGGTTTTTGCTGTCGATTGCTTCCGCCTTACAGGTGTGTTCGCAGTTTCCGCAATGCGTACAGGCTTCCTTGTCGAATGTTATATGGAAGAACGAGTAGCGCGAGAAAAGACTCAACAACGCTCCGACAGGGCAGACCGTATTACAGAACAGGCGTCCGCGGAAAACCGTCATGACAATGAAAACAAGCAACGCGATGGTTGCCGCGATCAGGCCGGAAACCGTCACGGTGCTGATCGTCACCTGGAACAACGAGTAGTTGTCTACTTTCATCAGCTGGTCGGCGAGTATGTTGTTTCCCCACATCACGACCGGACGGAACAGGCTTGCCGCAATACGCCCGAAGTTGCTGTAAGGGTCCAGGAGCAGGCACAATCCGCTAAAGCCGAAAACAGCCATGACCGCCGTAATTGCCAGCAGCACGTAGCGCAGCCGGTTCATCGGCTTGTGATACGTAAAACGGCGGCTTCCTTTCTTCTTTTTCTTGCCGATGCAAAACAGACGGTTGATGATATCCTGGAATACGCCTGCCGGACATATCGTGGAACAATAAATGCGTCCGAATACCAGTGCCAACAAGAAATGGAACACGATCAGGCCGACCATCCCGCCTAACAAGGCCGGCATCAGTTGCAGGTGCAGCAAGCGGTGTACGCTGTTCGGCAAAACTCCCGAAAAGTCTACAAAAAACAAAAGTATGGGTACAAAAAAGAGGATTGCGAGCAAAACTCTCAATCCCTTTAGATAATTCCGTTTCTTCATCAGATTTTAATACGTTTGATGTTTATTTTCTTCAGATCGGTAGAACCTAATTTAAGCGCTTCGCCTTTGCTCAGATGACCGACGGCTGCCATATCCAGTTTCTTTACTTGGTTGAACAATGCGAGGGCGGCCGTGTCGACGGCGACGATATTCGGAGAGACGATCATCGATTTCAATGTAGCCACGTCGGCTGCGCTTTTTCCCTGCGGGCCGTTCTGATGCATCATGCGGTAAGCGTCTACGATGTTCAGTACCGGTTTCTTCTGCCAGGTGCAGATGTCGGCGATACATTGCTGCAAGTCGTTCTGGTGGAAGAAGCGACGGTCCCAGACGATCCCCATCATGTTCTTCATCGCGCATGACAGCTTGGCTCCCCCGTGGTTCTTCAGGATGGGGACATTGATCCAGGCATCCGCATCGATCAGCGACTCGTGTATCTTGGCCTTTTTCAGCGTCACGCCACCGGGAATGGCTACTTCCTTGAAATATTTTTCGTCGTTACCCGGCATCATGATACCGCCTGCTTCCTTTACGGCGGCAGCGATGCCGCTCGTTTCGTAGCATTTCTGCCAATTGTCGCACGTGTGGTCGAATACCGTCACCTTTTCAGCTCCTGCTTCGAAACATTTCTTTACGAGGGCTTTTATCAATTCCGGATTCGTATTCCCGGCCAGTTCCGGCGTACGGTCCCATCCGATATTGGGTTTGATAACGACTTTTTGTCCTTTCTTGATATACTTGCCGATGCCGCCAAGCGCTTCTAACGCTTTGTCGAGCATGACTTCCGGTTCACCGCCCATCACTGCTACCAGGTCGGGGGCTTGTTCTACTGCTACTGTATTCGAGGATAGAGCGGCCTGTAATCCTTCAAAGTTCAGAGATAAGGCTGCACCGGCTACGACACTGGTCTTAAGGAAATCACGACGTTTCATCTTATTTTATTGGTTTTATGTTGTTTGTAAAAGTTTTAACAAAGGTAGATAATCTCTAATATAAATTGTATATTTGACCTCCAAAAAAACATAAAAATGAATTTATATTCCTATGTTTCAATAGAATCCTTTGTCCGTGGATGTAAAGAGTCAAAGATGCCGGGTACATTTACCCTGCGTATCCCTAATTTGCTGTACGCCAAACCGGACGAGGTAATCGGATATGGTTTATCCTTGCTTCGCCGTTCGATAGTGGTGCATGAAGAGCAAAATGGCATCAAGCAAGAGTTTAGTAAGCAAAATATCCCGTTTTTCAGGGAGAACCGGCGAATGCTTATCGGGCCGGAGATGGAAATGTACACACTTTCCCTTTACCGGAATCCGGAAATACCTTCAGGAGTGAAGGAAAAGAATGCTCCCTGTCTGCGGTTGGCTTTCGATTATGGGGCGCTGGGTGAGTATAGCTTGTCGGAGAATAAATACTTGCTCTGCTGCAAGTATGATGAGGAGGAGAACCTGAACACGTTTGTCTCTCAGATGCGGCAGGAGTATGACAATTTCTTTTACGATGAAGAGCATACCGGGTTCAAGCGGGATTCACGTCTCTTCTCGATGCTTTGCAATGCCTGCCTGGAAGTACGGGAACCTCGTTGGGCTTCCGAACAGGAATGGGGGCTTGTGCAATTTTGTAGTCCGGAAGAGGCCGGATATGATTTTATGGATGGTAACCTGCTTCCTTACGTGGATTATGCGATCCCGTTCGACTGTCTCCGCCGGATCGCTTTGGTGAATCAGCCGGAAAACACCCCGACATATAGCGCCTTAGCCGGATTCCTCCAAAGCAAAGGACTGGCTCCCGATCGTTATTTGGAAGGGATAGGCGATGTAGAGGATATCGCTGATCGAATATGAGTAACAAAAACAATCTATATCTATGAATAAACTATTACTATTCATTATTCTTTTGTCATTTTGTCAATGTAAGAGAGAATATTCATTAAAAGAAGAAGTAACGGATTTGTTCCGGACCGAAATTGTTGTTCGTGGTGATAAGGCTCTGGTAGAAGAACCGGTGACAATTACCGCTTATAAAGCGGAAAGAAGTGCTGGAGGTATCCATGATTTCTATTCCGAGGGTGACTATTGGTGGCCTAATCCTGTAAGTCCGGATAGTGCCTATATACGCCGTGACGGGCAAACGAATCCTGATAATTTTGTAGCGCACCGTCACGCCATGATCCGTTTTAGTTCGTTGGTCGGTGATCTGGCTTCAGCCTGGTTGGTGACCAAAGACGAGAAATATATCCGGCAAGCGGTTCGGCATATCCATGCCTGGTTTGTCGATCCCGAAACCCGGATGAATCCCAATTTGCAATATGCTCAGGCAATCAAAGGAATTGCGACGGGACGGGGAATCGGCATTATTGACACGATACATCTTTTGGAAGTCGTACAATCTCTTATATTGATGGAACAGGCGGGCATTCTTTCTCCCGAAGATGCAGCCGGTACGCGAACTTGGTTTGCCGATTATCTGAAATGGCTGACCACGCATCCTTACGGGGTGGACGAGATGAATGCTAAAAACAATCATGGAACCTGTTGGGTGATGCAGGTTGCCCTGTTTGCCAAATATACGGGTGATCAAGACATGCTCCAATTTTGCCGGAATCGTTACGAATCGGTTTTGTTGCCTTCGCAGATGGCAGCAGATGGCAGTTTCCCGCTTGAACTGAAACGGACGAAGCCTTACGGCTATTCCTTATTCAATCTGGATGCGATGGCTACGATCTGTCATATCCTTTCCGACCGGCAGCACGATCTTTGGCAGTTCACGACTGAAGATGGCCGTAATATGCAGAAAGCTGTTGCCTGGTTATATCCGTATATCGCCGATAAGTCAAGTTGGCCTTTTGCCGAAGATGTCATGTACTGGGATGAATGGCCGGTAGCTCAGCCGGCTCTTCTGTTCAGTGTTGTCAATTCTCCGAACAACGCCTATTGGGAAACTTGGAAACGTTTGGATCATTTCCCGGTAAACGATGAGGTAATCCGTAACTTGCCTATCCGCCATCCGTTATTGTGGTTGTGAAATATAATTTAATTGAATATCAGAATATGAAGTCTTTATTTGTTTCATGCTTACTGTGGTTGTCCGTTTTGTCGGCTGTGGCCAAAGTGCCTTCGATGGAGAAGATCCGGCTGACGGACAACTGGGAATATCTGAAAGGCGACTTGGGGGGAATTTGGGAGGCTGTACGTCCGGCCTCTCCCGGAAGCCCGGAGACTGTTCCCATTTGGCAACCTGTCACGTTGCCTCATTGTTTTAATGCGGAAGATGCCGTGGACCCGGATGCGAATTATTACGAAGGCCCTGGTTGGTATAAAACCCTGCTGACGATAGACAATCCTTATTCGGACGGCCGTATCGTGCTCGATTTCGATGGAGCCGGACAGAAGACGGATGTCTATATTTATACGACTCATGTTGGTAGTCATGTGGGTGGTTACGACAGTTGGAATGTCGATATTACGGATGCAGTGAAAACATTCCTCGGAAGTAAGGATGCGGTGCGTTTCAAAGGCAAAGTGCCTCTGTCGATTCGTTGCGACAACTCTCGTGATTTGGAAATGATCCCGTCCGACTTGGCTGATTTTAATGTTTATGGTGGCTTGTACCGCTATTTGAATCTGGTCTATCTGCCGAAAGTCTCTTTTGAAACGATCCGTCTGGAACCATCTTTGTCTTCCGACCTGAAAGAAGGAACATTGAAAGTAAAGGCAGCATTTTATAATCCGGACGATGTGAAGAAAGCGGATGTGACCGTATCGGTCTACGATGCCGGCCGGAAGCCGGTCTTTACACAAACGATCGAAGGAGTATTGCCTTTGGGCAACCTGTCTTTGGCAGAAATGAAGATCAAGAATCCGGCTTTGTGGGATGTGGATACGCCACAACTCTATACCTGTGAGTTGACCGTAAAGACACCGGACCAGACTTTTACGACGGAAGAACGCTTCGGTTTCCGCCACGCAGAGTTTAAGGATAAAGGTCCATTCTTCCTGAACGGCAAACGTTTATTGTTGCAAGGCACGCATCGCCATGAAGATCATGCAGGTGTGGCACAAGCCATGACGGAAGAGATGATGCGTTGTGAGATGCGGATGATGAAAGAGATGGGTGTGAACTTTATCCGATTGGGACATTATCAGCAATCTGAAATTATCCTGGACCTGTGCGACGAATTGGGCATTCTGGTATGGGAAGAAATTCCTTGGTGCCGAGGAGGCCTTGGTGGTGATGTCTACAAGGAGCAGGCGCGCCGGATGCTCACTAACATGATCGATCAGCATCATAATCATCCGGCTGTTATCATCTGGGGGTTAGGAAATGAAAATGACTGGCCTAACGATTTCAGCACGTTCGACAAGAGTGCGATCCGTGCTTTTATGAAAGAGTTGCATGACATGGCACACCGTTTAGACGACACGCGTATGACGGCGATCCGCCGGTGTGAGTTCTGTAATGACATTGTTGATGTCTATTCGCCTTCTATCTGGGCAGGTTGGTATCGCGGTGTTTTTACCGACTATAAATCGATCTCCGAACAGGAGATGCAAAAGGTAAAACATTTCCTGCATGTAGAGTGGGGAGGCGATAGCCATGCCCGTCGTCATTCGGAAGATGCTTTCTATAATCTGAAGAACATCGAGGCCGGAAAAGGAGGTGACGAACGTGCCGGTGATGCTTCCCTGTATGGCGGTATTCCTCGTGCTTCGCGCGATGGTGACTGGTCGGAAAGTTATGTGGTTCGTCTGATCGACTGGCATCTGAAAGAGCAGGAGACAATGCCGTGGCTGACCGGTACGGCCTACTGGCCTTTCAAGGATTTTTCGACTCCGGTCCGTCCTGACAATCCTGTTCCTTATGTCAATCAAAAGGGTGTGGTCGAACGCGATTTTACTCCGAAAGAAAGCTATTACGTGTTCCAATCTTACTGGACGCAGAAGCCGATGATCCATATCTACGGTCATACTTGGCCGGTTCGTTGGGGTGGAAAAGACGACCGCAAAGAAATTCTGGTGTATTCCAACTGCGACGAAGTGGAACTTTTTGTCAACGGTGTGAGTCAGGGCGTGAAGCGGCGTAATAGTCAGGATTATCCGGCTGCAGGTCTGCGCTGGAACTGTGTTTACAAGGAAGGCATGAACGAAATACGGGCTGTCGGCGTAAAGAAAAAGGAGAAGAAGGAAGTCTCTGACATCATTCGCCAGGAATACCAAACTGCAAAATGGGATAAAGAAGCCGCGTGCCAAGTTAGTCTGCTTTCAGAAGAGGGGGATACGGCTTTGGTACAAGTACAACTGGTCGATAAAAACGGCATCCGTTGTCTCAGCTCCAAAAAGCAGATTGCGTTCGAGATTGCCGGCGATGGCAACCTGATCTGCAATTTAGGTACTTCAACCGGTAGTCGCAAGGTTCAGGCGTATAACGGTCGTGCCTTGATCCGTGTCAAGCGCAATGGTGGCAAGAGCCTCGTTGCCGTTAAATCGGAAGGACTTCCGACAGCATTTCTGGAGTTGTAGAGTATCTTTATCCAGCTCTATGTTTAACTCTTAAAATCGCAGTAAAAATTTACCGAAGTATTGATGGATTGTACTATATTTGCAAAAAGTTAATTTAAAACGAATGGAGAATATGAAACCCCTGAACCCTGTCCAAAAAACGGTAGTAGGTGTTCAGTTTTTGTTTGTAGCGTTTGGCGCGACTGTTCTTGTCCCCTTGCTTGTTGGCCTTGATCCTTCCACCGCTCTCTTTACGGCGGGGATCGGTACGTTAATCTTTCATCTGGTAACGAAAGGAAAAGTCCCTATTTTTCTTGGAAGTAGCTTTGCTTTTGTGGCTCCTATCATAAAAGCGACCGAGTTATACGGTTTGCCCGGTACGATGTCCGGCTTGGTGGCTGTGGGTGCTGTCTACGGATTGATGAGCCTGTTGGTCCGTTGGAGAGGAATTGGTTTTATCAAACGGCTTTTTCCGCCGGTGGTGATCGGACCGGTTATTATCTTGATCGGTCTGTCGTTGGCCGGTTCCGGTGTGAATATGGCAAAGGAGAACTGGCCGCTGGCGCTGGTAGCTCTGCTTACTGCCATCCTTGCCTCTATGTTGGGACGGGGAATGTTGAAATTAATTCCTATCTTCTGTGGAATCATTGTCGGATATCTGACCGCAAGCCTGTTTGGCTTGGTCGATTTCAAGCCGGTGATCGAAGCCCCTTGGTTTGCCTTTCCGCAATTTGTTAAACCTTCATTGTCATGGGAAGCAATCATTTTTATGATTCCGGTAACGATTGCTCCCGTGATCGAACATATAGGCGATGTGTATGCTATCAACGAAGTGACAGGGAAAGACTTCGTAAAAGATCCGGGACTTCATCGTACGATGTTGGGAGATGGCTTGGCTTGTATTGTTGCCGGATTGATCGGGGGGCCTCCCGTTACGACCTATTCGGAGGTGACAGGAGCTATTTCGCTGACGAAGATTACGGATCCGGCCGTTATCCGTATTGCTGCTGTAAGTGGTATTGTGTTTTCTGTGTTCGGAAAGATCAGTGCGTTGCTTAAATCGATTCCTTCCGCCGTGTTAGGAGGTATCATGTTGCTGTTGTTCGGAACGATTGCCGCTGTCGGTATCAACAGTCTGATCCAGAATCGGACTAATCTGGGTGACACTCGCAACCTGATCATCGTTTCGTTGATCCTAACTTTCGGTATCGGTGGTGCCGCTATCGAATTCGGAGGTTTCACGATGGCCGGTATCGGACTTTCGGCTTTGCTGGGCGTTGTTCTGAACTTGGTATTGCCGAAAAGTAAGACTCAGTCGTAATTTCTGATTTTCAACTCTCAATTATCAATTAATTATTACCTTTGTGCCGCTTTTAACGTGAAGAAGCGGAAATATGTTTAATTAGTATTGGTAAAAGGGAATTTGTCTATGCAAAAATCTGACTGCATCATCGGTGTGGAGCATGTGTCTAAATTTTTTGGAGACAAGGCCGTATTGAATGATGTGAATTTGTCCGTCCGTAAGGGCGAGTTTGTAACCATTCTGGGGCCGTCCGGTTGTGGCAAGACGACATTATTGCGTCTGATTGCCGGATTCCAGACAGCTTCAGAAGGTATTATAACCATTGCGGGAAAAGAAATTACGCAAACACCCCCTCATAAACGTCCGGTCAATACCGTATTTCAGAAATACGCCCTTTTCCCCCATCTGAATGTTTTTAATAATATCGCTTTCGGCTTGAAGCTGAAAAAACTTCCGGCTGCCGTGATCGAGAAAAAGGTGAAGCAGGCTCTCAAGATGGTAGGAATGACCGATTACGAATATCGTGATGTGGATTCCCTTTCCGGCGGGCAACAACAACGCGTTGCGATTGCCCGGGCTATTGTGAACGAGCCGGAAGTACTCCTGTTGGACGAGCCGCTGGCAGCTCTTGACCTCAAGATGCGGAAGGATATGCAGATGGAGTTGAAGGAAATGCATAAGTCTCTTGGGATCACCTTTGTCTATGTCACCCACGATCAGGAGGAAGCGCTCACCTTGAGCGACACGATCGTCGTGATGAGCGAAGGAAAGATCCAGCAGATCGGAACGCCTATAGATATCTACAACGAACCGATCAATTCGTTTGTTGCCGACTTCATCGGTGAAAGTAACATCCTGAACGGCTTGATGGTCAAAGATAAATTAGTATCCTTTGCCGGACATGAGTTCGAATGCGTGGATGAAGGTTTCGGCGAACAGGCTCCGGTGGATGTCGTACTCCGCCCGGAAGACATTTATATTTTCGAACCGTCTGAAGCCGCCATGCTGACCGGGACGGTTACCTCCTCTATTTTCAAGGGCGTCCACTACGAAATGATGGTGCAGACACCGGAAGGCTATGAGTTTATGGTGCAGGACTACCATTGCTTCGATGCCGGACAGGAGGTCGGCCTGCTGGTCAAACCATTCGATATACACGTGATGAAAAAAGAACGTATCTGCAATACGTTCGAAGGAAAGATGGTGGATGCCACGCATGTGGAATTTTTAGGTTGTACGTTCGAATGTCGCGAAGTTTCCTGTATTGAGCCGGAAACGCCCGTGCAGGTCGAAGTGGACTTTGACCACGTCATCCTGGAAGACAATGAAGAAGACGGACGTCTGACCGGCGAAGTGAAATTTATCCTTTACAAAGGCAACCATTATCATCTGACGGTGTTTACCGACTGGGACGAAGATATCTTTGTCGATACAAATGATGTCTGGGATGACGGTGACCGGGTCGGGATCACGATCGCTCCCGAAAATATACGGATTGTTCAATCAACTAAAAAGGAAGGAAGTGATAAGTAAGATTTCAGCTTTTTTTATGCGGCGTAGGAACTGGACGATTCCTTATGCCCTGTTTTTGGCTGTTTTTGTCGTAATGCCCTTGTTGCTGATCGTATTATATGCGTTTACAGATGCCGACGGCGCGTTCACTTTTGCTAATTTCCGTAAGTTCATGGTGCATCCTGAAGCGATGAACACGTTCGTTTATTCGATCGGGATTGCGATTATCACGACACTTGCCTGTCTTATCTTGGGTTATCCGGCTGCTTATATCTTGAGCCAGGAACGCTTCAACACCTCCCGGACGATGGTCGTGTTGTTCATCCTGCCGATGTGGGTGAATATCCTGATCCGTACACTGGCTACAGTGGCGCTGTTCGATTTCCTGAACCTGCCGCTGGGAGAAGGGGCGTTGGTTTTCGGTATGGTGTATAACTTTCTTCCGTTCATGATCTATCCTATTTATAATACATTGCAAAAGATGGACCGCAGCCTGATCGAGGCGGCACAGGACTTAGGCGCCAATCCGTTTCAAGTCTTTATGAAGACGATCCTGCCTCTTTCGATGCCCGGTGTGATGAGCGGGATCGTAATGGTTTTCATGCCGACAGTTTCCACGTTTGCCATTGCCGAATTGCTGACGATGAATAACATCAAACTGTTCGGTACGACTGTGCAGGAAAATATCTATAACGGCATGTGGAACTATGGCGCGGCTCTTTCTCTGATTATGTTGTTGCTGATCGGCGTTACCATCCTCTTTACGAATGAGGAAGACAACGCTTCAAACGAAGGGGGAGGTGTGATATGATGACGAAATGGATGGCAAAAGGATATCTGTGGTTGCTGTTGGCGCTGCTGTATTCTCCGATTCTGATTATTATGATTTTCTCGTTTACCGAAGCGAAAGTCTTGGGAAACTGGACGGGATTTTCAACCAAACTGTATAGTTCGCTGTTTACAGGAGGCGTGCAACGTTCGTTGGTGAGCGCGTTGTGGAATACGTTTGCCATTGCGATGATTGCGGCGACCGTCTCCACGCTGTTAGGCAGCATTGCGGCTATAGGCATTTTCAACCTGCGCTCACGGGCCCGCCAGGTGATGAATTTTGCTAATGCGATCCCGATGATGAATGCTGATATTATTACGGGTGTCTCTCTTTTCCTGCTGTTCGTGAGTTTTGGTGTTTCGCAGGGATTCACGACGGTTGTGCTGGCGCATATCACGTTCTGTACGCCTTATGTGGTCTTGAGTGTTATGCCTCGTCTGAAAAAGATGAATCAAAATGTTTATGAGGCGGCGCTCGATTTGGGGGCGACTCCTTTCCAGGCGTTGCGCAAGGTGATCTTGCCGGAGATTCGTCCGGGAATGATCAGCGGCTTTATATTGGCTTTTACGCTTTCGATCGACGATTTTGCCGTTACCATCTTTACGATCGGCAATGAGGGACTGGAAACCCTGTCGACCTTTATTTATGCGGATGCCCGCAAAGGAGGACTGACACCGGAGTTGCGTCCGCTGTCGACTATCATCTTCGTGACGGTACTTGTCCTTTTGATTGTGATTAATAAACGGGCGGAGAAGTCCAAAAGCTAATGAAGAAAAGCAGGAAATGAATAAACTGATTACAATAATTGCCGGCTGCATGCTCCTTTTAGGTGCAATGTCCTCATGTGGACGTACGGACGAGGAACGTAGCCATATCCTGAAAGTCTATAACTGGGGGGATTATATCGACGAAGATGTCTTGGCCGAGTTTCCCGCCTGGTATAAGGAACAGACCGGTGAGGATGTCCGGATCATCTACCAAGTGTTCGATATCAATGAAATTATGCTTACCAAGATCGAACGCGGGCATGAAGATTTCGACTTGGTCTGCCCGTCCGAATATATCATCGAACGGATGCTGAAGAAAAACCTCCTTATCCCGATAGATCGTAATTTCGGGAAGACGCCGGATTATCTGGATAATGTCTCTCCCTATATCCGTGAGCAATTGAATAAGCTAAGCCAACCGGGGCGGAAAACGAGCGACTATGTCGTGCCTTATATGTGGGGAACAGCGGGAATACTGTATAATAAGCAGTTTGTGGCTCAAGAAGAAGTGGAAAGCTGGAATTGTCTCTGGGATCCCCATTTCAGGAATAAGATTCTGATGAAAGACAGCTATCGCGATGCCTACGGTACTGCCATTATCTATGCTCATGCAAAGGAGTTGGCAGACGGTGCCGTAACGGTCGAACAGTTGATGAACGACAACTCTCCCGAAGCAATTGCCCTGGCAGAGGAATATCTGAAAAAGATGAAACCCAACATTGCCGGTTGGGAGGCTGACTTCGGTAAGGAGATGATGACGAAAGGCAAAGCGTGGCTCAACTTTACCTGGAGCGGAGATGCGGTTTGGGCGATGGACGAAGCAGAGGCTGTCGGGGTGGAACTGGACTATGAAGTACCCCGCGAAGGCAGCAATATCTGGTATGATGGTTGGGCGATCCCTAAATATGCCCGCAATGTAAAGGCCGCCAGTTATTTTATTGATTATCTTTGTCGTCCGGACGTCGCTTTGCGGAATATGGATGCCATTGGTTACGTCAGTGCCATTGCGACTCCCGAAATCATGGAAGCCAAGATCGATTCGACAATCGAGAAAGTGTCCGATCTGAGTTATTTCTTCGGTCACGGTGCGGATAGCATCCGGATCAATCCGGTACAATATCCCGACCGTAGGGTAGTGGAGCGTTGCGCCATGATCCGCGATTTCGGAGACCGGACGGAACTGGTTTTAGAGATGTGGAGCCGTGTGAAAGGAGATAACCTGAATACCGGAATCGTCTTGCTGATCTTTGCCGTGTTCGGAGTGTTATTTGTCTGGCTGGTATATCGCAGGATACGTCAATATAAACAGCAGCAACGACATCGCAGGCGTCGCCGTCGTTGGTAGTAATTGTTAGAATCAAAATTCTCTATTAAAAGAAGGTCATGGAAGGCATAAAAAATTTGGTTATAGATTTTGGCGGTGTGATTATCAACCTCACCCGTAATAGATGTATCGAGGCATTCGAAAGTTTGGGTGTTACAAATATACGCGAGCAGATAGTCAACAACTATCAGCAAAAGGATCTTTTTATGAAGATCGAGCTTGGTTCCATCACGACAGCGGAGTTTCGCGACGGTATCCGCCGTCTGGCACAGCAGCCTTTGACGGACGAACAGATCGATGCCGCCTGGATTGCCATGCTCGGTGATGTCCCGGATTATAAGCTGGAACTTTTACTCGACCTCCGCAAGCATTACAATACGATGTTGCTTAGCAATACGAACGAGATCCATTGGAACTGGTCGGAAAAAAACTGTTTCTCCTATAAAGGCCATCATGCTTCCGACTTTTTCAATCACATTTATCTTTCCTACCGCCTTCATCTGTTGAAACCTGATGCCGAAATATTCGAATATGTCCTGCAAGACGCTAACATCCGTCCTGAAGAAACACTTTTCATAGACGATGCCGTCCCCAATTGCCGTACAGCGGAATCGCTTGGATTCCATACCTATACTCCCCAACCCCGTGAAGACTGGTCACATTTGTTTGGAAATATAAATCATAAATCATAAATCTTTCACCTTTAGTATATTGTATGAAGTCCCCACGTCATACACGTCATTTCCATCTACCTTCTTGATGTAGTTAACGACACGGATGGTGACAGGAAGGATTATTACTTCATAGAGGGATTTCAGAGCCGCCTGTGTCCCGATCATGATAAAAAGTTCGCCAACCGGTATCAGTCCGGCGAAAGCGATCGGGAAAAAGATCATCGAATCGGCACTCTCGCCGACCAAAGTGGAGACGATGGCCCGTAAAGAGAAATTTTTTCCGGCCGAAGCAATCTTCATCTTACTCATCACATAAGCATTCAGGAACGAACCGACAAGAAAAGCCATCAGGCTCGCTATGGCGATACGTGGTGCCATCCCGAACACGAAGTTGAAACCTTCTTCGCCTTCCCAGAATGGAGCGGCAGGCAACATCACCGCCAATTGTGCAAATCCGATTACAAGGAAATTCGAAGCGAACCCGCTCCAGATAATCAGGCGTGCCTTCTTGAATCCCCATACTTCGGCAATACAGTCATTGATAATATAAGAGATCGGGAAAACGATCAGTCCGGCAGTCGCTGTGATGCCGAATACCTGTATGACTTTGGTTTCTAACAGGTTTGAAGCTACCAGGCAGATATTGAATAGGATGCCCAACAGCATGAACGGAACGGTTACGGTAGATGTCTTCTGCATATTTCTTGTTTTTAACGAGGTTTATCAAGCACTCGGTGAATAATGTAAAGGAACGTTTTTGGTATTTTGCAGGCAAAGATAGAAATAAAAAGCGAGATAATGAAAACTATCTTAATCAGTCTTTTAAGAATAGCTTATAAGCAAGTGCATGTACTTCCCTTCAATCATGATCGTATTCGGTGATAATTTATAATTTCCCTAAATAGTGTTTTTCAAGGTATTCGTTGAATTTGTCTTTGTATTGGTTACCGATTGGGATATAGGTGTCTTTGCCATATATGATACGGTTGTTGGCGACAGCCGTTATCTTTTCCAAGTTGATGATGTAGGAGCGGTGGACGCGCATGAATCTTTCCGCAGGAAGGCGTTCTTCCAGCTTCTTCATGCTTAGTAAAGTCATGATCGGCTTTTGGTCTTCAAAGAAGATACGGATATATTCGTTCTGGCTCTCCATGTAAATGATTTTATTCATATCCAGCCGGATCATCTTATAGTCAGCCTTGATAAACAAGTTGTTATTGCTGTTTTCAGCCGGGATTTCCGGAAAGGCTTGCAAAGAAGACTGCGGGGTTTTTGTCTGTAGCTCGTATTGATGTAGCGCTTTATTGGCTGCTTTCAAAAACTCGTTGTAGCCGAAAGGTTTCAGCAGATAGTCGAGGGCATTCACCCTGAATCCTTCTATCGCATATTCCGTATAGGCCGTTGTGAAGATTATAATCGGTTTGTTGACCAGTGATTTGACAAAATCGACTCCGTTCAGGTCAGGCATGTTTATGTCGGCAAAGATGAGGTCTACCGATTCTTTCGCCAACAGGTCGAGCGCTTCCAGGGCACTGTTGCACGCCTTGACCAGTTTCAAGAAAGGGACTTTCTCTATATACCCTGTCAGTTGAATAAGCGCCAAAGGCTCATCATCTATCGTTATGCATCGTATCATAATTGTATGGGTATTATCAGAAGGACACGATATTGATCATCCTTATTTTCTATATGAAGTGTATAATTTGTATCGTAAAGCAAACGAAGACGTTTCCGGGTGTTATCCAAACCGATACCCGTGTCTTCCGTTTCCTTTTCTTCGAAGTAGCTGTTTACGATCAGGCAATCTAATTCCTGATCTTTGATTTTCATGGAAAGATGGATAAACGATTCACTTTTGTAGCTGATGCCGTGTTTGAAAGCATTTTCCAGGAAAGAGATGAAAAGCAGGGGCGGAATCTGTGTGTTCGGGATTTCATCGGGTAAGGAAATCCTGATATCCACCTGCTCCGTGTATCGGATCTTCATCAGCTCGATGTAGTTGGATAGGAAATGTATCTCCTTCTCCAGTGGTACGGAAGGCAGCGATGCGTCGTAGAGGACATACCGCATGATCTTGGACAGTTCCAAGACGGTCTTCTGTGCCTTTTCCTTGTCGATGTCGATCAGGGCATGGATATTGTTGAGCGTGTTCATGAAGAAATGCGGGTTGATCTGATGTTTCAGATAAGCGAGCTCCGCCTCGGAAGTCTGTTTTTCCAGGCTTTTCATCCGATGGTCATCGCGAATGGATTTGAACAGGAACTTGATCGCCATGTTTACCCCGATGATCAAGATGACGATCAGGAAGTGAGGCGCTATAAACGGAGGCAGCCGGAAACCACCCGGATTGGGCTGGCTGTCCGGATTGAACCGATGGCCGGGCATTTGGGGATTGGCCCGAAGCCTTTTTTCCGGGATCATCGGCGACCGTTGTTCCAACGCTTGTTCCCTGTTGTTGTTCCCCCATGGCGGACGATTGCCGGGCATGTCCTGGGCAGACATGTTTTTGATGCTGACGATGATCGTCAGCCCTATCGCGCAAATTGTGAACAACAGGTACAGCCACGATTTCTTACGGACCAGCAGGAATGGGAGCAGGATGTAATTATTGACTAAAAACAGTATGAGGAGTGGGCATATCATTTTCCAGGCATGGAAAGCCGATTCCCAGTCGAATTCGGAGGGACCCTTGAATCGGTCGGTGTCCCATAAAGGCATGACTAAGACCACTACCCAGATGATCAGGTAAATGAAATTCTCTAATAGTTGAAGCCTACGTTCCTGTTTTTCCATTTGGTATCCTTTTAAAACCGGAATTGTTTTGTACAAAGATACGTGTTTGTCAAAAACAGGAATGGAAAATCAACGAATAGGGATATTTCATCGACGAAACGGGATATTTTTAGTAGATATTGGCCATGCTCACCAGTGGTTCGTACAGTTTCTCTATATCTTGGGCATCCAGTTCGATGGTGAGTTGGTCACCGGGGAGAATGGTTTGTCCGGCAGGCGAGATGTCTTTACGGTCGCGGTGGATATTTATGATTACGCAATGGTTGGGAAGTTTGAGAGTGTCGACCTCTTTGCTATCAAAATAGGCTCCGGCCATCACCTCCACGTCCAAAGTCAGCCGTTTCTGTTCCCTGAAAACCGGTTTGTTGATCATCTCTTCATAGAACATCACGTTGAACGGCTTTATTTCCAGCAGTTCCGTGAAATAATAGGTGAGTCCGCCTACTACGATGGAAGGATAGAAAACTTCGAAATGCCCCGTGATTTCCGTAATCAGGATAATGGCCGTGATAGGAGTGCGTACGACAGCGACCAGGAAGGCGCCCATCCCGATCAGCATGACATAGCTCACGCTTGCCATCCCGATGATCCCGTGTTGCACCAGGACGAGGGCATAGAGTTTGCCGATCAGTCCGCCTGTCACAAGTGTAGGGATGAAGCTCCCGCCCGGCAATCCGGAGGAGAAGGAGAAAACGGTAAACACCATGTGAAGGAACATCATTCCGGTAATCCAATAGATATTACCGTTGCCGCCTTCCGCCTGCTGCATCAGAAATTGTTCGCCTCCGCCGGTCAGGTCGGTGACGGTCAGCGAAATGAGGTAGGCCATGACCAGAAGCCCTAACAGCTTGATATGCTCCGGTTGCCGGATAGCCGGGAACATCCGTTTGGCGTATAGCATCAGCAGGGAATAGAATTTGCCGAAAACCGATACGATCACGGCAAACAGAAGATACAGCTTGAGGTGCAGTCCTATCGGCAGGTCGGGTACGATGGCTTGTATGTCGTGATACGGATTGATCGGGAAAATCGTACTGGCGATCGCTCCGGCGACGACACCGGCCAGGATCGTCGTGATAGCCGTTTTCGGTGCATCGAAGCGTTCGATCGATTCGATCACCAGCGTGGCGGCGGCAAGGGGAG